>JAABUN010003145.1_pt1 | contig 26594 bp, 26 predicted proteins | sample 5559311 | NCBI WGS metagenome assembly JAABUN01 (sample SAMN10711877, study PRJNA513370) | rock metagenome | isolation source: Antarctica rocks | place: Antarctica: Victoria Land, Siegfried Peak sud
GAGCCGGGTCCGTCGCCTGAGCCGACCGAGCCCGTCCCCCCGGTCCCGCCGGTCCCCCCGGTCCCGCCGGTCCCGCCGGTCGAGCCGGTCCCGCCGGTCGAGCCGGTCCCGCCGGTCGAGCCGGTCGAGCCGGTCCCGCCGGTCGAGCCGGTCCCGCCGGTCGAGCCGGTCCCGCCGGTCGAGCCGGTCCCGCCGGTTCCGCCGGTCAACCCGGCCGACCCGGACACCTCGTCGGCGCACGAGCCTGCGGGACCCGGAGCATCTTCGTAGCCGCACCGTGGCGCGCCCTACCCTGGGCGGATGCTGATCGACCTCCATACCCACTCGACCGTCTCCGACGGGACGCTGACACCCGCAGAGCTGGTCCGCCAGGCGGCCGCGGCTGGTGTCGACGTGCTCGGGCTGACCGACCACGACAGCTCGGCCGGCTGGCACGATGCCGCAGCGGCGGCGTCGGAGCACGGGGTGTCCTTGGTGCGCGGCATCGAGGTCTCCTGTGCCAGGAACGGCATCAGCGTCCACCTGCTGAGCTATCTGCACGACCCCGAGGCGGCAGGTTTGTTGGCCGAGATGGACGCAACCCGGGAGTCGCGGACGCACCGGGCCCGGCGGATGGCGGAGCGCATCGCACGCGACTACCCGCTGACCTGGGACGACGTACTGGCGCAGGTCCAGGACGGGACGACCATCGGCCGCCCGCACCTGGCGGACGCGCTGGTGGCACGTGGGGTCTTCCGGCACCGGGACGAGGCCTTCGCCACGGTGCTCGCAACCGGTTCGCGGTACCACGTCTCCCACTACGCCCCCGACCCGGTGGAGACGGTGGGTCTGGTGCTGGCCGCGGGCGGGGTGCCGGTCTTCGCGCACCCGCTGGCCATCAAGCGCGGCCGCGTGGTCGGCGAGCAGGTGATCGAGGAGATGGTGGCAGCAGGTCTGGCCGGTCTCGAGGTCGACCACCGTGACCATGACGACGACGCCCGGCGCCGCCTGCGCCAGATCGCCGCCAGCCACGGGCTCCTGGTCACCGGTTCCAGCGACTACCACGGGACGGGCAAGCAGAACCGGCTGGGTGAGCACAGCACCTCCCCGGAACAGCTGGAGAGGATCGTCGAGGCCGGCAGGCTGGAGGTCGTCCGGCCGTGATCGGAGTGAACGTCTCAGGCGTGGCCGCGGTCGAGCTCGAACCAGACACGCTTGCCGCCGGTGGCGACAGTCCGCCACCCCCACCTGTGAGCGAGCACGTCGACCAGCTGCAGGCCCCTGCCGTCTTCGTCGTCGCCTGACGCTCGCCGCACGCTCACGCCCTCGACGATCTCGTCGTGCACCTCGACCCGCAGCAGCCCTCCCAGGGGCTCCAACCCCGCGGAGAGGCGGACCGGCGCGCCAGCGTGACGGACGGCGTTGGTGAGGAGCTCGCTCGCCAGCAGGATCGCGACGTCAGCGCTCTCGCCTCGCCAGCCCCAGCCCTCCAGGGCCCGCGCGAGGGCGCGGCGCGCTCTGCTGACCTCGCGCGGGCCGGGGCCAAGCTCTGCGATGAGCTCCACCCCGCGATTGTCCGTCATCGCCGGTGGAACGGCACACTGTAGGCAGGAGACGCCATCTCGCGCTCCGGTGCGCCACAGGGGCGCGAGAGAGGCAGGTGCTCGTGACGCGCGTTCTGGCCGTGGCCAACCAGAAGGGCGGGGTGGCCAAGACGACGACGGTGGCCTCCCTCGGAGCCGCGGTCGCCGAGCAGGGGCACCGGGTGCTGCTCGTCGATCTGGACGCCCAGGCGTGCCTGACGTTCAGCCTGGGGATCGACCCCGACGAGGTGGACCAGAGCGTGCACGAGGTGCTCCTCGCACTGGCGTCCGCTGCCGACGTCCTGGTCGAGGTGCAGGAGGGCGTGGACCTGCTGCCTGCCACCATCGACCTCGCCGGTACCGAGGCGCAGCTGCTGGCCCGGCCCGGCCGCGAGTACGTGCTGCGCACCGCGCTGGAGAGCGTGCTGGACCAGTACGACGTGGTGCTGCTGGACTGCTCGCCCTCGCTCGGTGTGCTGACGCTCAATGCGCTCACCGCCGCGGACGAGGTGCTGGTGCCGCTGCAGTGCGAGATGCTCAGCCACCGTGGCGTCGGCCAGCTCCTGGACACCGTCGCCGACGTACAGCGCATCCTCAACCGTCAGCTGCTGGTCCGGGGGATCCTGCCCACCATGTTCGACGGGCGCACCTCGCACGCCCGGGCTGTGCTGGCCGACGTGGGGGAGCGCTACGGGGTGCCGGTGCTGTCCCCGGCCATCCCCAAGTCGGTCCGGTTTGCAGAGGCGCCGGGGGGTGGGCCGATCCATCCTGTCGACCGCGCGCTCGTCCAAGGGCGCGCGGGCCTACCGCGAGGTGGCGGACGGGCTGATGCAGAGCTGGGGCCTGGCTGTGGGGGCCTGAGACAGCGCGACGCGTCGGCTGTCTGTCCCACCATCAGAACCCGGCCTTCGTCGGAGCGGTTCAGCTCTCTACAGGACCGGTGCCAGAGTGGCCGGTGCCGGCAGAGCCGCCCGAGCGGCGACGTCGGCGACGGCGCGGAGCATCTGCGGCTCCCTCTGCCCGCGGGACCGCTGTCGTCGGTGCGGGGGTGGCTGCGCCGTTGGCACCCGAACCGTTGGCGCCCGAACCGGCTTCGACTGGCTCGCCGGACCGGGTCCGGCGGCGGTCACGGTCGCGGCGGGGACGATCGGACGCGGACTGACGCGGCGCTTCGGCGGAACGCCCAGACGGCATGCCGTGCTCGCGACTGCCGTGCTCGCGACTGCCGTGCTCGCGACTGCCGCCCTCGCGGTTGCCGCCTTCGCCCCGACCGCGGTCCTTGCCTCGCGAGCTGCTGTTGTTGGCGCGACCACGTGAGTTGTCGCCAGTGGCGCCCTTGCCACCACGCTGACCGGTCTCGCCGAGGTCCTCCAGCACCTCGGCGCCCAGCCCGGCGCGGGTCTGCTGGCTTCGGGGGAGCCGGCCCTTGGTGCCCTGGGGGATGCCTAGGTCGCTGAACAGGTGCGGCGACGTCGAGTACGTCTCGACCGGGTCGGGGATGCCCAGGCCCAGGGTCTTGTTGATCAGGCCCCATCGCGGCAGGTCGTCCCAGTCGACGAAGGTCACGGCCGTGCCCTTCTTGCCGGCCCGAGCGGTACGGCCGATCCGGTGCACGTAGGTCTTCTCGTCCTCGGTGCACTGGTAGTTGACGACGTGGGTGACGTCGTCTACGTCGATGCCGCGTGCTGCCACGTCGGTTGCGACGAGCACGTCGACCTTGCCGTTGCGGAAGGCTCGCAGGGCTTGCTCGCGCGCGCCCTGGCCCAGGTCGCCGTGGATGGCGCCGGAGGCGAAGCCCCGGTCCGCCAGCTCGTCGCTCACCTTCGCGGCGGTGCGCTTCGTGCGGCAGAACACGATCGTCAGGCCCCGCCCCTCGGCTTGGAGCAGGCGGGCCAGCACCTCCACCTTGTCCATGGCGTGGGCGCGGTAGACGAACTGGCTGACGGACTTGACCACGGCGCCGGTGTCGTCGGGCTCGGAGGCGCGGATGTGGGTGGGCTGGGTCATGTAGCGGCGGGCCAGGGCCACCACTGCGCCGGGCATCGTGGCCGAGAACAGCATCGTGTGCCGCCCGGCCGGGGTCATGGCGAGCATCTTCTCCACGTCCGGCAGGAAGCCCAGGTCGAGCATCTCGTCGGCCTCGTCCAGGACGACGGTGCGCGCGTGCGCCAAGGTGAGGTGGCCCTGCTGGGCCAGGTCGAGCAGACGGCCGGGCGTGCCGACCACGACCTCGACGCCACGCTTGAGCGCCTCGACCTGCGGCTCGTACGCGCGTCCGCCGTAGACGGTGAGCACGCGTGTGGTGCGCAGCGCGCTCGCCCGCTCGAGGTCACCGGCCACCTGGACAGCCAGCTCGCGCGTCGGCACGACCACCAGGGCCTGCGGCTTGCCAGCTGACTCCAGCGTCTCCCAGCCGTTCTCGGCGGGACCGACGACGCTCATCAGCAGCGGGATGCCGAACCCGAGGGTCTTGCCGGTGCCGGTCTTGGCCTGGCCGATGATGTCGTGCTGCTGCAGCGCGACGGGCAGCGTCATGGCTTGGATGGGGAACGGGTGCACGATGCCGGCCTCGGCCAGCGCTTCGACGATGGAGGCCTCGACGTCGAAGTCGGCGAAGGTCTTGTCAGGGGCGACGGGCTCGACGTCTGCTGCGTCGATCGTCTCGATGGCCGCGGTGGCCTCGGCGATCTCCTGAGCGGAGGGCATCAGCTTCTCGGCGGGGGTCAGGGGGCCCGACGTGCGGGCGGACAGGGTGTTGTCGGAGGGGGTCACGCATACCTCATCGGCATCTGGCGGGGGCTCACGTCGGTGGCTGGGTGCCGGGACGGGCCGCTCCGCAGCGGTCGGGAGCCGACCGTGGCTAGCGACCGGGCAACCGTTGTACCAGGCCAGTGTAGCCGCGCGAGGCTCGTTAGGCTGCCCGTCATGACTGCCGAGAGCACCGACAGCAGCGCTCCAGCCGTGCACGACCTGCTCGGGGTGCTTGCTTACGTCGCCCTGACTGCCTTCGTGCGCGTCGCCGAGGACGCCGAGATGGCCCCGACTGTGCGGGACAAGGCACGCCTGGGGCGGATCGCGGTCAAGGAGTTCGCGCACTTCGAGACGCTGGTGAGCAGGCTCAAGGAGATCGACGCGGACCCCGAGACCGCGATGGCGCCGTTCGTGCCGGCCGTCGACGCCTTTCACGCCAGAACTGCGCCGAACGACTGGCTGGAGGGTCTGGTGAAGGCCTTCGTCGGGGAGGGCATCGTCACCGACTTCTACCGCGAGGTCGCCGAGTACGTGGACCCGGCTACGCGCGCGCTCGTGCACCAGGTGCAGGAGGACACCGGCCACTCCGACTTCGCCGAGCACGCAGTGACCGCTGCCATTCAGAGCGACCCGCGGGTGGCCGGCCGGCTGGCGCTGTGGGGGCGCCGGCTGGTGGGGGAGGCGTTGAGCCAGGCACAGCGGGTGGCCGCCGACCGGGACTCCCTGGCGGCGCTGCTGGTGGGCGGGGACGGCACCAGCGGGGCGGACCTGCTCGAGATCGGCCGCATGTTCAGCCGGCTGACCCAGGCCCACACGGAGCGGATGGCGCGACTGGGTCTCTCTGCTTGAGCACGCTGCCTGCTTGAGCACGCTGCGGAGAGGATGAAGGGCGACCCCCGTCTTGGGGGTCGCCCTTCATCACGCTCGCCGGCTCAGCATCTTTGCCAGGTCAGCGGTGGTCGACAGACTTGCGGCCGGTGATGCTGATGTACCCGACTACCAGGATCGCTGCAGCAGCGATCGAGATCAGCCAGCGGATGACATCGAAGCCGCGGGTGTCGCCACCCATGAAGCCGTCGCCGGTGATCATGCCCCAGATGGCGTAGCCGATGAGGGCTCCGAGGATCCCCAGGATGACCGTGACGATGATGCTGATGTTCTGCTTGCCGGGCAGGACCAGCCGCGCCAGCACGCCGATGATCGCGCCGAAGATGATGGTGCCGATGATGGTGCCCATGGCTGTGTTCCCTTCGGATGAGGTTGCCCTCAGTGAGCTTGTCGATCCCAGGTCGGGATCGTGTGCCACCGTAGGGTGCCAGATGCGGCTCGCGTGCGCACACCGAAAGGCGGAGTCAGGCCGAGCCGAAACCCACTCGCCGCGATTCCTCGGCGCCGATCTCGACGTAGGCGATAGCGCCGGCAGGGACCACGATCACACGGCCCTTGTCGTCGGTGAGCTCCAGGGTGGGGGCCCCGGCCACGGCGGCGGCGACCGCGGCGGCGACCTCCTGCGCGCTCTGTGCTGAGTCCAGGACGATCTCGCGGGTCACGTGCTGGACCCCGATCTTGACCTCCACGGCATTCCTTCCTTCGCAGTTGCTGACCGGTCAACGGCGAATCTAGTCGCCCTGTTCCCCCTCCGGCCGGGCGCCCGTCTTGGGGAACGCACCGATGCCTCGCCACGACAGCTGCGCGATGAGCTGCGCGGCGGCTTCGCGTGGGATCCTGCGCTCGGTCTGCAGCCAGTAGCGGGCGCTGACCTGGGCCATCCCGGTCAGGGCCATCCCGAGGAGCTCCGCCTGGCTCCGGTCGAGGCCGGCGTCCGCGGTGATGATGTCGGCGATGGCCGAGGAGAGGATCTTCTCCACGCTCTCGACCCGGTCCCGCACCAGGCTGTCGTTGATCAGGTCCGACTCGAAGACCAGGCGGAAGGCGGCGTCGTCACGGTCCACGAAGTCGAAGTAGGCGCTGATCGCCCCGGCGACGCGGTCCTTGTTGTCGGTGTGGGCTTGCATCGCTGCCCGCACGCTCTGCACCAGCTCGCTGTTGTGCAGGTCGAGGATGGCCAGGTAGAGCTCGAGCTTGCCAGGGAAGTGCTGGTACAGCACCGGCTTGCTGACGCCTGCGCGATCGGCGATCTCGTCCATGGCGGCACCGTGGTAGCCGTGCTCGACGAACACCTCTTGAGCGGCTGACAGCAGCTGGGCGCGGCGGACGCTGCGCGGTAGCCGTGCGCCTCGAGAGCGAGCGTCCTGCGTGGGCACACGTCCTCCTGGCGACTGCGTGGGTGGCCTCACCTTACCGAGGCCCGCAGGAGCAGGGTCGCGAGCGCCCTCTGCACACCATCTGACGCGCACCGCCTGAAGGTCGGCACGAACCTGGGCATGGCATGCTGCTGGCGTGCCTGGAGTCTGCCGAACGTTCGTCGCGGCCGTCCTCGGCTCGGTCCTGATCGCTTCCTGCGGGGCCGATGACGAGGCCGCTCCGGAGCACCTGGTCCCGGCCTCGTCACCGCAGACGCCGTCAACTCAGGGACCTAGCGGCGATGGGGCGCGACCCGCCGGCACCCGGGCCCCGCGGGGGTCGTCCACGAGCGAGCCAGCTCCCTTGCCCGTGGCTCCCTCGCCCGTGGCTCCCTTGCCCGTGGCTCCCTCGCCCGTTGCTCCCTCGCCCGTTCCGGTGGGCCCCGACGACGACAGGTCGGCGGGGGTGATCTCGCGCGAGGTGCCCCAGGTGGGGGACGGCGAGCTCAAAGTCGTCTCGAGCATCGCGGCGGCTCCGGCCGACGGGGACCAGGTTCTGACGGTCGCGGTGAGCGTCGAGGGCGGTCTGGGCGCGGACGGGCCGGCCTTTGCGGACTTCGTCGTGAACACCCTGAACGACCCCCGCGGCTGGCCGCACGAGGGGTACGCGTTCGCGAGCGCCGACTCGGCCTCTGCGGCCGACGTGACCGTGGTGCTGGCGAGCCCCGACACCTCCGCCGCCATGTGCCGGCCGCTGGAGACCTTCGGCAAGCTGTCGTGCCGCAACGGCGGCAGGGTCGTGCTCACCTGGTACCGCTGGGTCGGCGGGATCGAGGGGTACGGCACCGACCTGAACGCCTACCGGCGCTACCTCGTCAACCACGAGATCGGTCACGTCCTCGGCAAGGGGCACGTGTCCTGTCCCGGAGCTGGCAGCGTGGCGCCGGTGATGATGCAGCAGACGTTGGGCCTGGACGGCTGCCTGCCGAACTCCTGGCCGCACCCCTGACCGGGCGCAGCGCGGCTCGGCACGCCGATCGGCTGCCGCCGACGGTTGAGGCCGTCCTGGAGCTGGTGGAGACCATCCCCGCCGGGAGGGTGCTGACCTACGGTGACGTCGCCGAGCTGGTGGGCAGCGGTCCCAGGGCGGTGGGGAACGTCCTGGCGAGGTACGGCTCGCAGGTGCCGTGGTGGCGGGTGCTGCGCGCCGGAGGGCTCCCACCCGTCCGCCACGAGCAGGAGGCGCTGCAGCGGTACCGGGCGGAGGGGACGCCGCTCGTCTCGCGGGAGGACCGGGTCGATCTGGCGCTGGCCCGCTGGGACGGGGTTGTCGCCACCGTGTGATGTGATCCCGGGGTGCCTTCGACCGACTTTGCGCGACGACGAGACAGCACACCCTTGCAGCTGGTGCGGCGTCCTTCCCGTGCAGGCGGCGTGCCTGTCCTCGACCCGGTGCAGCAGGCGGTGGTGGACCGGCGGGGCGGCAGCGGTCCGCTGGTGCTCGTCGGCGCCCCCGGGACCGGCAAGACGACCACGTTGGTCGAGTCGGTGGTGGCCCGCGTGGTGCGCGACGGCCTCGACCCCGCGGCGGTCCTGGTGCTGGCCCCTACCCGGGTAGCCGCCTCGGCGCTGCGGGACCGGATCACCGGTCGGCTGAACGACTCCGGCCCGCTGGCGGTCCAGGAGCCGCTGGCCAGGACGCCGGCGTCCTTCGCCTTCGGCCTCATCCGCAGGCAGGCCGTGCACGACGGGGACCCGGCACCGCGACTCATCTCCGGACCGGAGCAGGACGTGCTGCTGCGCGACCTGCTGGCCGGCCACGCAGCAGGTGACGCCCGGCCCCCTTCGTGGCCGGGCTCGGTGCAGCCTGCTCTGGGGCTGCGGGGCTTTCGCGACGAGCTGCGTGACCTGCTGATGCGGGCGATGGAGCGGGGGCTGGGTCCGCAGGACCTGGAGCTGCTCGGTCGGCGGACTGGACGGCCCGAGTGGGTGGCCGCCGCCCAGATCTTCGGTGAGTACCTCGACGTGACGGCGCTCTCCACGCCCGGGGCCTACGACCCGGCAGCCATCGTTGACCACGCGGCCGCACTGCTGGCCGACCGCCCGGAGCTGCTGCGCAGGGAGCGCACTCGGTGGCGCCTGGTCGCCGTCGACGACCACCACGAGTCGGTCGAGGCCACGGCGCGGCTGCTCGACCAGCTGTGCGGGCGAGGCGCCGACCTGCTGCTCACCGGCGACCCCGACGCGACAACCCAGTCATTCCGCGGTGCGGAGCCTGCGTTGGTCGGCTCGGCCTCGCGACGTCACCCGCGCGCCGACGGCTCAGCGGCCGAGGTGGTCGTCCTGCCGTACCGCTGGCGCTCGGGCCCCGAGCTCACGCTTCTCGCACAGCGCGTCGCAGCCGGGATCGGTTCCGCGGGTCCCCAGGTCGTGCAGCGCAGAGGCGCGTCGGCGCGGCCGCGCGCGTCGGACGTGGCGGAGGGGGCAGACCTGGCAGACGTGGCAGACGTGGCAGACGTGGTGAAGCCGGCCGGAGCACCGGTCCGGGCGGTGCTGCTCCGCTCGGCCACCGCAGAGGGGGCGTACATCGCGCAGGTGCTGCGGCGGGCGCACCTAGAGGAGGGCACCTCCTGGGGGGCGATGGCGGTGGTCGTCCGCAGCGCCGCGCTCACCCTCGGCCTGCGCCGGGCGCTGCTGCTGTCGGGCGTGCCCGTCTCGACCCCCACGGCGGAGGTCCCCGTACGCGACGAGCCCGCCGTGCGACCCCTGCGGTGGGCACTGCGGGCGTGCCTGTTCCCGCAGGCGCTCGACGCCGAGGTGGCTGTGGCGCTGCTGACCTCGCCCCTGGGTGGGGCCGACGCGCTGGGGCTGCGGCGGTTGCGCCAGGTACTGCTGGTGGAGGAACGCGCCGGCGGCGGCACCCGGGCGAGCGACGCGCTGCTGGTGGAGGCGCTGGCAGACCCCGTCCGGCTGGCGACGCTGCCCGCCCGGGTGGCCGAGCCCGCGCAGCGGGTCGCCCACGCGTTGCGGGCCGGCCGTCAGGCCTCCTCGGCCGAGGGGGCCACCGCCGAGCTGGTGCTGTGGGCGCTGTGGGACTCCACCGGCCTGGCGTCCACCTGGCAGCGGGCGGCGCTCGCCGGTGGAGCCGCCGGTCGTCGTGCCGACCGCGACCTCGACGCGGTGGTGGCCCTGTTCGAGGCCGCCGCCCGCTTCACCGACCGCCTCCCGGGCGCGGGGCCGGGCCAGTTCGTCGACCAGCTCGATCAACAGGAGGTTCCCGCGGACACCCTGGCCGAGCGTGCCCCCCAAGATGACGTCGTCTCGCTGGTGACACCGCAGGCGGCCGCGGGCCGGGAGTGGGACCTCGTCGTGGTGGCTGGCCTGCAGGACGGCGTCTGGCCCAACACCCGGCTGCGTGGGTCGCTGCTCGGGGCCCCAGCACTGGTGGAGGCCGTGGCCGGGCGGGCACCGGCCGCGGTGGGCACCGGGGAGGAGTTGCGGGCGGCACGTGCGCTCGTGCTGCACGACGAGCTCAGGATGCTGCACGTGGCGGTGACGCGGGCACGGGCACAGGTCCTGGCCACGGCCGTCCAGAGCGGCGACGACGTGCCCTCGCCCTTCCTGGAGCTGATCGACCCGCTGGCAGGGGACGCGGTTCGTCCCGTCACGCCATTGCCGCGGGCGATGTCGCTGACCGCGGTGGTGGCCGAGCTGCGACGCGGGCTGGTGGCAGGTACTGGCGAGCCTGCTGCTGCTGGCCTCATCGCGCTGCTGGCAGCGCGGGGCGTTCCCGGCGCTGCCCCGCGCGACTGGTACGGACTGGCAGGTCCCTCCGACCAGGGTCCGCTGCGGACGCCCGACGAGCAGGTCCGCGTGTCGCCGTCCTCCATCGAGTCCTTCTCCGACTGCCCGCTGCGCTGGTTGCTGCAGTCCAGCGGCGGGCGCGAAGGTACGGCGGCGGTGGCAGGGGTGGGATCCCTGGTGCACGCGCTCGCTCACGAGATGCCGGCAGCGGGGGTCGAGGAGATGACCGCCGAGCTGAAGCAGCGCTGGCCCGGCCTGGGGCTCGGCGCCGGCTGGGTGGGTGAGGTGCAGCTCGAGCGAGCCCGGGCGATGATCGCGCGCCTGGTGCCGTACCTGCAGGAGAGCCGGGACCGGCTGGTCGGGACCGAGGTCGGGTTCGAGGTGCAGGTGGGTACGGCCCTGCTCACGGGCCGGGTCGACAGGCTGGAGCGCGACGAACAGGGCCGTCCCGTGGTAGTCGACCTCAAGACCGGGCGCAGCGTCCCCACCAAGGCGGACCTACCCCGGCACCCCCAGCTGGGTGCCTACCAGGCCGCAGCCGACGCCGGCGCCTTCAGCGAGCACACGGGTGGCGGCGGCAGCGGCGGCGCCACGCTGGTGCACGTGGGCGGGAACAGGACGAGGTTCAGCACCCAGCAGCAGCCGCCGCTCTCGGACGACCACGAGCCTGAGTGGGCGAGGCAGATGATCACCGTTGCGGCGCACGGGATGTCGGGGGCGGCGTTCGAGGCCCGGGTGCAGACGGGTTGTCGGCACTGCCCGGTGCGCGCTTCCTGCCCGGCGCAGGCGGAAGGTCGGCAGGTGGGCACGTGAGCGCCGTGGTGGAGCCGAGGCTGCTCAGCGCTGTCGAGGTGGCGCGGTCGCTGGGCCTGGAGCACGCGCCTACCCCCGAGCAGGCCCGGGTGATCGAGGCGCCGCTGAGAGCGCACCTGGTGGTTGCGGGGGCGGGCTCAGGGAAGACCGAGACGATGGCTGCCCGCGTGGTCTGGTTGGTGGCCAACGGCCTGGCCGCACCCGACCAGGTGCTGGGCCTGACCTTCACCCGCAAGGCAGCCGGTGAGCTGGCGGAGCGGATAGGTCGACGGCTGCGGGCGTTGCGTGCCAGCGGCGTTCGCGGTGCCGGCGGCGCCGGCGAGATCCCGGGGGGAGGGGGCGTCCAGGCCCCCGTCGTGTCCACGTACAACGCCTACGCCGCTTCGCTGGTCGCCGACCACGGCCTGCGGCTGGGGATCGAGCCGGGCGCCCGGCTGCTCGGCGAGGCGGCCGGCTGGCAGCTCGCACTGGAGGTCGTGCAGGGCTGGGACCCGCCCGTCGGCACGGCCGGCCTAGCCGTCCTGGACAGGGCGCTGGACACCCTGGTCGCAGCCGTGCTCGCGCTGGCCGGGCAGTGCTCGGAGCACCTGTGCGACCCGGAGCAGGTCCTCGACCTGACCGAGGAGCTGACCCGGTACGTCGCCCTGCTGCCCAAGGACGACGCAGGAGGGGCTCCGGCCAGGCCGGCGAAGAGCTCGGACGTCACCAAGGTGCTCGCCTCCCTGCGCGCGCGTGCCGCGCTGGTCCCGGTGGTGCGTACTTACCAGGCACGCAAACGAGAGCTCGAGGCGCTGGACTTCGGGGACCAGGTGGCCATGGCCGCGCGCCTGGCCCGGATCCCCGAGGTGGCTGCGGGCGAGCGTGAGCGTTTCGGTGTGGTGCTCCTGGACGAGTACCAGGACACCTCTCACGCCCAGCTGGAACTGCTCACGGCGCTGTTCGACGACGGGCACCCGGTCACGGCGGTCGGCGACCCGAACCAGTCGATCTACGGCTGGCGCGGCGCGAGCGCGGGCAACCTGGACAACTTCCCGACCCAGTTCGCCTGTGCCACGAACGGTTCGGCCGAGGTTCTCGCGTTGAGCACCAGCTGGCGCAGCCCCCGGGTGGTGCTGGACGTGGCCAACACGGTGGCAGGCCCGTTGCGCGAGGTCTCACAGGTACCGGTGCAGCCGTTGCGTGCACGGGACGACGCCCCCGTGGGAGCGATCAGGGTCGCCTGGCACGAGACCGTGGAGCAGGAGGCCGCCGATCTGGCCGACCAGCTGGCGCTGCACTGGCGAGATCCGGCAGTGGGCACCGTGGCCGTGCTGTGCCGCCAGCGGAGCCAGTTCCAGCCGATCGAGAAGGCGCTGCGAGCCAGGGGTCTGCCGGTCGAGGTGGTCGGCCTGGGCGGTCTGCTCGACCGTCCCGAGGTGGGCGATGTGGTGGCGACGCTGCGGGTGCTGCACGACCCGAGCCGCGGGGACGCGTTGATGCGGCTGCTGACCGGCCCACGGTGGCGGATCGGGCCACGCGACCTGGCGGGCCTGGGGTCATGGTCCCGGATGCTGGCGTCCAGGGACGGGGTACGTCCGGGTGGTCCGGGCGAGCAGGCGGTCCTGGATCCCGATGTGGTCGACGAGTCGAGCATCGTGGACGCACTGGATGAGCTGCCGCCCCCGGGGTGGGCGCCCGCAACCGGGCCCGGCCTGTCGGGCGATGGCCGGGCGCGGCTGCACAGGCTCGCCACCGAGCTGTCCCGCCTGCGCGGGCGGACCTCGCTGCCGTTGCCCGAGCTGGTTGCCGAGGTCGAGCGGGCGCTGCTGCTGGAGGTCGAGCTGTCCTCGGCTCCCGGGGTGGTCGCCTCGACCGCACGCGCCCAGCTCGACGCCTTCGCCGACGTGGCTGTCGGGTTCGCCGACACCTCCGACCGAGCCACCCTGGGCGGGTTCCTGTCCTGGTTGACCGCTGCTGCCTCCCGGGAGCGGGGACTCGAGCAAGGTGAGGACCAGAGCGCTGACGCCGACGCCGGGTCGCACATCGGCGAGCACGTGACGCAGAGCACCACGGCCATCCAGGTGCTCACCGTGCACGCTGCCAAGGGCTTGGAGTGGGACGTCGTGGCGGTGCCGGGGATGGTCGAGGGGCGGTTCCCGTCCGGGCGCCAGTCGGGTGGCACGGACTCTGCCAGTGGCTGGCCCACGACGACCGAGGCGCTGCCCTACCCGTTGCGAGGTGACGCCGGTTCGCTGCCGGTCTGGCACTGGCGCTCAGCCTGCGACCTGAAGGAGCTGGGCGAATCGCTGGTCAGCTTCCGGCGTGAGTGCGGGGCGCACGAGGTACTGGAGGAACGCCGGCTGGCGTATGTCGCGTGGACACGGCCCAAGCAGACCCTGCTGGTGTCCGGGTTCTGGTGGGACCACACCAGCACGGCCCGCAAGCCGTCCCGGTTCGTGCGCCAGCTGGTGCACGCGCACCAGGGGGACCCTGCGCTGCAGCTCGTCGGGGCCGACCCCGGTGACCTGGAGCAGGGATCCTCCTTCGACCAGCACCCCGGGCAGGGGCAGGAGCTCTCCCACGCCTGGCCGGTTGATCCGCTGGGAGAACGGCGCGAGGCGCTCGCCTCGGCCGCGCGGCAGGTGCTCGCCCACCAGCACGGCCCGCTCGGCTCGAGAGGTGCCTGCGACGTCGACCCGGGCTCACCGCTCGCGCTCGAGATCGACCGGTTGCTGCACGAGCGGGACACGTTGCGCAGCAACAGGTCCCAGGTGGTCCTGCCCTCCCACCTGTCCGCGTCCCGTGCGGTCCAGCTCGCGGCCGACCCCGCTGCCTTCGCCTCGGCGCTGCGCCGGCCGGTGCCTGCCCAGCCGCGCCCGGCGACCAGGCGTGGCACAGCCTTCCACGAGTGGATCGAGCGACAGCTGCGGTCGGAGGCGCTGTGGGACCTGGCCGACGTCGCCGGAGCAGGTGACGACGAGGCGGCGCAGGACGCAGGGCTCGCGCTGCTTCAGCAGCAGTACCTGGCCAGTGAGTGGGCGCAGCGCGAGGTCGTGGCCGTCGAGGTCGACGTCGAGACCGCGGTGCACGGCACGGTGCTGCGAGGGCGCATCGACGCGGTGTTCGGGTGCACTCGGCCGGACGGGCAGCCGGGCTTCGACGTCGTGGACTGGAAGACGGGAAGCCCTCCGACGGGGGCGGCGCTGCGTGCTGCGGCCATCCAGCTGGCGGTTTACCGACTGGCGTGGGCGCGGTTGCAGGGACTGCCGCCCGAGCGGGTGGGCGCTGCGTTCTTCTACGTCGGCGCGGGGATGACGCTGCGCCCAGCCGACGACCTCGACGAGCAGGCCCTGACCGACCTCGTCGAGAGTGTGCCGCTGCAGGGTTGACGCCGGACTCGGGTTGACGCCTGCCCTGGGCACAGCCGAGTCAGGGCAGCGACGCAGCGTGGAGCGAACCCACCTGGGGGAAGGCGCGGGGCACCGAGCCAGCCACCAGTCGCAGCTGCCCGCCGGCACATCGTAGAAGCGGAACTGCAGCACCGTCTGCCCTGCGGGGATGGCGGCGAGGTCGTTGTTGCGGTGCATGTCCCACATCAGCAGCCTGGGGTCCAGATCTGCGTCGCCGAGCTGGCCGACCCAGCGGACGCCCCACGTCCCGAGCGCCTGGACCACCTGCTGCAGCTCCATGCCCGCGGGGGTCAGCACGTAGTGCACCGCGGCGCCTTCTTGCCTCTCGACGATACCGGCGCGGACCAGCTGGTGCAGCCGCTTGGAGAGCAGCGTCGGGGACATGTGCGGGACCCCGCGGCGCAGGTCGTTGAAACGTGTGCTGCCACACAGCATCTCGCGGACGACAAGGAGGGTCCAGCATTGACCGAGGAGCTCCATCGCCTTGGCGACGGGGCAGAACTGGTGGTAGAAGGACCCCATGGAGGCCACGCTAGAAGCCACCGGCCGACATGGCCGGGGGCCGGGTGGGGACCCGCCTCCCGGAGCCGGTACAGATCCTGTACTTGAGGCGCTGGCCATGCCTTCACACCCTCGATGTCGGCGATGTCGGCGATGTCGGCGACGTCGTGGACGTCGCCGAACCGACGAAGGAGAGCTGACATGACCACGCCGACGGACACGTCCGAAGCCGACCGCGCACTTAAGGGGCGGCACCGCGCCATGTGGGCGTCGGGTGACTACCCGGTGATGGCCGCCGAGGTCATCCCCGACCTGGGGCAGATGCTGGTCACGGCGTGCGGTGTCAGCGCGGCAGACTCGGTGCTCGACGTGGCAGCAGGGTCGGGCAACGCCTCGATCCCCGCCGCGCTGGCCGGCGCTAGCGTGGTCGCCTGCGACCTGACGCCGGAGCTGTTCGAGCAGGGCAAGGAGCACGCCGCGCGCCGAGGGGTCCAGGTGGACTGGCGCGAGGCGGACGCGGAGGCGCTGCCGTTCGAGGACGGGCAGTTCGACGTCGTCATGTCCTGCGTGGGGGTGATGTTCGCCCCGCACCACCAGGTCAGTGCCGACGAGCTCGTCCGCGTCTGCCGCCCCGGAGGCACAATCAGTGTGCTCAGCTGGACCCCAGAAGGTTTCGTCGGGCAGATGTTGGCGACGATGAAGCCGTACGCTCCCGCTCTTCCTGCTGGTGCGCAGCCCCCCCACTGTGGGGCGACGAACAGCATGTGCGCACGCTCCTGGGGGACCGGGTGGACGAGGTCCGGGTGGAGCGAAAGGCACTGACGGTCGACCGGTTCGGCACGCCGGAGGCGTTCCGCGACTACTTCAAGGACAACTACGGACCGACCATCGCGGTGTACCGCAGCCTGGCTGGGGACGCCGCCCGAGCGAGCGCCCTGGACACGGACCTCGCCGACCTGGCCCGACGCCACGACCGGGGCGAAGGAACCATGGACTGGGAGTACCTGCTCGTCGTCGCACGCAAGCGGCTTGAGCCCAGCTGACCGCGGTACCACGAGGCGCTCGACCCCGTGCGGTGGTAGGACGGGTGCATGCAGAAGCGACGACTCGGACGGCTGGGACACAAGAGCACGGTCCTCATCTACGGCGCGGCCGCCCTGGGCGAGGTGACGCAGGACGTGGCCGACCTCTCCATCCAGGAGGCGCTGGACGCGGGCATCAACCACTTCGACGTCGCAGCCAGCTACGGAGAGGCCGAGCTCAGGCTCGGTGCCTGCATGCAGGAGCTGCGCCCACAGGTGTTCCTGGCGACCAAGACCGGCGAGCGCGACCGGGACGGTGCCTACCGGCAGATCGAGGCCTCCTTGGAGCGGCTCCGCACCGACAGGGTGGACCTGCTCCAGCTGCACGCGATCGGAGACCTGGACGAGCTCGACCTGGCGACGGGGCAGGGCGGTGCGCTGGAGGCGGCGGTCCGCGCCCAGGAGGAGGGGCTGGTCGGGGCGGTCGGCATCACCGGGCACGGCCCGCACGCAGCGGCCACGCACCTGGAGGCGCTGCGCCGATTCCCGTTCGCCACCGTACTGACCCCCCTGAACGCCGTGCTGTGGCGGGAGGCCGGATTCCGTGCCCACTTCCAGGCCCTGGTCGAGGAGGTCCGTCACCAGGACGCCGGGCTGATGACGATCAAGACTGTCTCGCGGCGCAACTGGCCGGTCACGGCCGACGACGCGGCGGGAGACAACCCCTATGCCACCTGGTACGAGCCGCTGGATGACCCTCGGACCATCCGTGCCGCCGTCTCGTGGGTGCTGGAGCACGAGGACGTCACCGGGATCGCCACTCCCGGCGACGTCCACCTGCTGAGCGCCGTGATCGCAGCAGAGGCCGACCGGCTTCCCCGCGAGGCGGCCGAGTCGGTGCTGGCCGATGTCCAGGGCTACGCCTCACCCTTCGCCGCCATGCCGGTCGGATTCTGAGCGGGCCCCAGGAGCGGTGCGCTGACCTACCAGCGGTGGGCCACGTCCACGACCATGCGGGACTGGTTCCCAGGGCCGTCCAGCAGCAGCACCCGGAAGGGCAGGCGTCCCCGCACGCCCAGGCCGAGGGTGCTGTGTCCCTCGAAGCTTCCGACCCACGCGACCTGCCGGAAGGTGCGGTACCCGCTGACGTCGGCGGCGTCGGTGCCGGCGCCGGTGAAGAAGCCGTCGGTCCGAGCCACCGGCACCAAGGCGGTCACCTCGAGGCGGGCGCCACCGCGAACGGGCACGACGAAGCCGGATCCGTCCTGGCGGAGCTGGTCGACGTACTTCACCGAGTACCCACCGACGGCTCCGTCGACGTCAAGCACCAGCCGGTCGAAGCACGCGTGCTGGCCGGTGCGGATGCCGGCCAGCTCGTCGTCGGACATCGTGGAGCGGTACTCGGGGGTGGAGCCCCAGACGATGCCGCAGTAGGGCGCTGCCGACGCGGGGGCCGACGACGTCGCCAGCACAGCGGACAGGGCCAGCAGAACTGCAGAGAACCTTTTCATCTCATGCCTCCGGGGTGTGTAGCGGGTGGTACCACCTTCACGCGCAACGAGGCCGATCGGTTGACCGCAGGCACGAATGGCGGCACCGGCCGTTGCGTCCGACGATGGGGAGACCAGGCACGGACGTCCAGGACGAGACCAGGAGACAGCTCATGAAGGCACTGACATGGCAGGGACGGCGTGACGTGCAGGTGATCGAGGTCCCCGACCCGGTCCTGCAGGAGCCGACGGACGCGATCATCAAGGTGACCTCGACGGCCATCTGCGGCTCCGACCTGCACCTGTACGAGGTCCTCGGACCGTTCCTGACCCCGGGGGACGTCCTGGGCCACGAGACGATGGGAGTAGTTCAGGAGGTCGGTGCCGAGGTGAGGCACATCCGTCCCGGAGACAGGGTGGTGATCCCCTTCAACATCTCCTGCGGTAGCTGCTGGATGTGCGATCGAGGCATGTTCGCCCAGTGCGAGACGACCCAGGTGGTCGAGCAGGGCAAGGGTGCCTCGTTGTTCGGCTACACCAGCCTGTACGGCGCGGTCCCGGGCGGTCAGGCCGAATACCTGCGGGTCCCGCAGGCGCACTTCGGGCCGATCAAGGTGCCGCAGGACCACCCCGACGAGCGATTCCTGTACCTGTCCGACATCCTTCCCACCGCCTGGCAGGCCGTGAAGTACGCCGACGTGCCGAAGGGCGGCACCCTGGCCGTCCTGGGGCTGGGGCCGGTGGGTCAGTTCGCTGTGCGCGCCGCCCGCCACCTGGGGGTGGAGCGCGTCATCGGGGTCGACCTGGTGCCCGAGCGGCTGGCACTGGCCGAGCGGTACGGAGCGGAGACGCTGGACATGTCAGACGTCCCCGACGTTTCCAAGGCGCTGATCGAGATGACCGGTGGCCGCGGGCCCGACGCGGTGGTGGACGCGGTAGGCATGGAGGCGCACGGATCACCGCTCGGCAAGGCGGCGCACGCCGTGGTGGGAAAGCTGCCCGACTTCGTGGCCAAGCCGATGTCGGACCGGTTCGCTGTGGACCGGCTCAACGCCCTGCACACGGCTATCAAGTCGGTCAGACGCGGTGGCACCGTCTCGGTCAGCGGCGTCTACGGCGGCGAGGTGGACCCGATGCCCATGATGGAGATGTTCGACCGCGGCGTGCAGATGCGGATGGGACAGTGCCATGTTCGGCGCTGGAGCGAGGAGATCCTGCCGGTGCTGCTGGCCGACGGTGACCCGTTGGGCTGCGAGGACCTGGCGACCCACCGGCTGGCCCTGTCGCAGGCACCGCGCGCCTACGAGATGTTCCAGAAGAAGACGGACGGCTGCGTCAAGGTCGTCCTCAACCCATGACGGGCCGGGTGGTGCTCGTGACGGGCGCCAGCAGCGGGATCGGGCGGGCCACGGCGCACGGGCTGTCGCGCTGCGGGGACCACCTATTCCTGCTGTCGCGGTCCGCAGGCCCGCTGGAGGAGACGGCGACCGAGTGCCGGGACGCCGGTGCGGCCTCGGCCACGACCCTGGTGGCTGACGTCGGCGACGACGACGCGGTGCGGGACGCGGTGGCCGAGGTGGTGGCGATCCACGGCCGCCTCGACGTGGTGGTCAACTCCGCAGCGGTGGTCGCCTACGGGCGGGTCGAGGACGTGCCGGTCGAGGTCTACGACCGCGTGCACCGGACCAACGTGCTGGGTTCGGTGAACGTGGCGCGGCACGTGGTGCCCGTCCTGCGGCAACAGGGATACGGCACGCTCGTGCTGATCGGCTCGGTGCTGGGCGAGATCGCCGTTCCCCAGATGTCGGCCTACGTCACCACCAAGTGGGCCATCCGCGCGCTGGCCCGCCACCTCCAGATCGAGAACCGTGACGTCAAGGGGATGTCGATCTGCCTGGTCACTCCCGGTGGTGTCGACACCCCGGTGTACGCCCAGGCAGCGACCAGCACGGGCTCGGTCGGACGCCCCCCGCCCCCCGTCGACTCGCCCGAGAAGGTGGCACGCGCCGTGGTCAGAACGATCGACCACCCTCGCCGTGTCGTCGACGTGGGTGTGGCGAACCCGTTGATGGTGCTCGGTTTCACGGTGCTGCCGCGGGTATTCGACGCACTGGTGGGTCCGTTGTTCTCGATGGCTGCGCAGGACCGTAGGCAGCCGGCGACCGGACCAGGCAACGTGCTGCAGCCGCAGCCCGAGCTGGAGCAGATCAAGGGTGGGCAGGGCAGCAGCGTCGTCTCGATCGCAGCGCAGCTGGTGACGATGGTCCGCCGGGGGTAGCAGCGGAGTGGCCGGTGCTGCGGCTACAAGAGCTCTCCGCCGACGTCGGCGTCCAGGTCCTGCAGCATCCCGACGGCGTCGTCGACCACCTCGGGGTCGTCCTGGCGCACGCCATGCACCAGCCACCGCGCCAGAGCCAGCTCACCGGCGAGCCTGGCCCGGTGCGGCAGGTGCCGGTCCGGCTGCTCGTGGCGCGCCATGCAGTACGCCTCCAGCACCGAGTCGAGCGCCTTCTCGTCGGCGCCGACCGCCACCCAGGCCAGGTCGTCCGCCGGGTCCGCCACCTTGGCATCGGCCCAGTCGAGCATGCCCACGACCTGCCCGTCGTGCACCAGCACGTGCTCGGCGACGAGGTCCCCGTGCACCAGGGCAGGCTGGAACCGCCACCGGCCCACGTCCTCCAGCGCCGTCTCCCAGCGGGCGAGCAGCCGGGCTGGGACGTGCCCCGTACCCGCGGCGCTGTCGAGCTCGACCATCCGGCGGGCGCGGTACTCCTCGGCGGAGTAGGACGGCAGCCCGGCGTCTTCTACCACGCTCTGCGGGACGTCGTGCAGGGCTGCGAGGGCGGCACCCAGCGCGGCGCCGACGCCGGGTCCCGGCCCGAGGTCGCCGGGGTGCAGGGCGCTTCCCACGAGGTAGGGGTAGACCATGGCGCGCCCACCCTCGGGCAGCTCGACCGTCCTGGTGGGGTCCGGCACCACGAAAGGGAGCCGGTGGCCGACCAGGTCGCCGGTCCCGAGGGTGCACAGGCCCCGAAGCAGGGTCAGCTCCGACTCCAGCGAGGCGCCCGCGGCCGCGGTCCGGGGCGCCCGCACGATCCAGGAGCGGTTCTGCGTGTCCGTCACCACGGCGGTGTCGTAGTCGGCGCCCACGACGGGGGTGGGTCGCGTGGCCACCGGGACCAGGCCGGGGACGGCGGCGCTGGCGAGCGCGGCGAGGACGAGGGGAGAGCGTGGCACGGCCACACGGTACGGCGGCAGCGGGCTCTCCGGTGCCGGGGGCGGGTCGCGCGGCGCGTCGCGGGCATGGCTAGCGTCTACGACATGGTTGCTGCTGGCGCTGACGGGCCGCTGGGCAGCCTGTTGCTGTCCCGCTCCGGCGTGGACCGCCACGGCGAGCGGCGCGGCGAGATCGACCTGATCGATCGGCTGCGTGGCGATCGGGCCACCCGGGTGGTCCGGCTGCGCGACGGCAGGGCGCTGGTGACGCTCGACCCACCGGCGCTGGTCCTCGAGCTCGACCCAGGACCTGAGCTGCCACAGACCCTGTGGCTCTACCTGGGCGAGGACGGCGAGGGTCGCGGCTGCCTGGGCGCCGTTGACCTGCGCCCGTTCGACGAGGCCGACGGTACGCCTGCCGCCGACGAGTCGGGCTCGTCCTGGCGGTCGTTGCGCGAGGTCGGGGCCGTGCTGGGGGAACGGGACGCAGGCCTGTTCACCGCGGCACTGGCGCTCGCCAACTGGCACGCCACCCACCCCCGGTGCTCGAGGTGCGGGGAGCCCACGACCTCACAGAACGGCGGCTGGACCCGGCGTTGCCCCGTCGACGCCTCTGAGCACTACCCCCGCACCGACCCTGCGATCATCGTCTCCGTTCTCGACGATCAGGACCGGGTGCTGCTGGGGCGCGGTCCCACCTGGCCGCAGGGCCGGTTCTCCACGCTGGCGGGCTTCGTCGAACCGGGGGAGTCGCTGGAGGACGCCGTGCGGCGCGAGGTCGCCGAGGAGTCGGGGGTGCGCGTAGGCGAGGTGACCTACCTGGGCAGCCAGCCATGGCCCTTCCCCGCGTCGCTGATGATCGGCTGCACGGCACTGGCCGTCGAGCCGACCATCGTGGTGGACGGCGTCGAGATCGTGGAGGCGCACTGGTTCAGCCGCGAGCAGGTCCGCGAGCTGGCTGGGTCAGGCGAGCTGTTGCTGCCGTCCGGCATCTCCATCGCCCGCCGGTTGGTCGAGCACTGGTACGGCGGCGAGCTACCGCAGGAAGGCACCTGGCGCTGACCTCGTCACGAGCCCTGCGGCCGGCGCCCCAGCGCGGGCCTGTCGGGGTGCTCCACCCGCACCACCAGGTCGGCCCGCTCCTGCGGGCGGCTCTCCTCGACGTACCGCGACCAGGCGCCGACCGTCCGCGCCACGTCAGCGGCGTCCAGGCGCCGGGCCATCGCGGCGTGCGAGGCCTGCAGCAGCACCCCGACGTCGACCGCGTCCGCCGTCTCCCAGCGCAGCAGGAACGGCCCGTCCAGGACGAGGATGCTGCCAAGCAGCGCCGTGCGGCGGGCTGCACGGGTCGCCCTGTCTCGCAACGGATCCCACAACGAGGGCAACCACGTCAGGTCGCCGTCGGGCCCGAGGGTGTCGAGGACCTCACGCCGCAGGGCGTGGTGGTCGAACCAGCGTTCGTACCCTGAGTCGGGATCCTGCGCCCCGTGCTCCAACCGTACCGAGCGCGGTCGCAGGAAGTCGCCCGCGCGCACGCGTGCCACCGCGCAGCCGTCCCGGCTCAGCAGGGCGCAGACCTGGTCCGCCAGCCCACCGGTGTCGGAGGGCACCGCCCCGTCGATACCCACCCGCGGGCAGCGCGAGCCGGCATCCAGCAGGGCCAGCGCACGGTCGGCGACCAGGCGGGCCAGGGCGGCGGGGGTGATGGGCACGGCCGCCGCGGCCACGGCTCAGGCCAGCTTCGCCTTGACCTGCGCGATGGTGGGGTTCGTCAGGGCGCTGCCGTCGGGGAACAGCACGGTGGGGACGGTCTGGTTGCCGCCGTTGACGCCCATCACGAAGTCCGCGGCCCCCTCCTCGTGCTCGATGTTGACCTCCGCGTAGGTGATCCCCTCGCGTGCGAAGGCCTGCTTGAGGACCCGGCAGTAGCCGCACCAGGTGGTGCTGAACATGGTCACGTTTCCGGGGGCGGGGGTGTGCATCGGTGCTCAGTCTCCAAATGGTCGGCTCGACGTCGTAGGCGCCTGCTTCAACCTCACCCATGGGCTGGCCATTCCGTCCACAGGAGATGGCCGGCGCTGGAGATGTCGGCGCGACGCGGGAAGATGGTGTCGATGAGCACCTTCCCCGGCGACAGCGCCGCCCCGCCCGACGACATCTCGCGGGCCGATGCCGTCCTGGCCGGCCTCGACCCGGAGCAGCGTGAGGTCGCCACCACTCTCATCGGCCCGGTCTGCGTGCTGGCCGGGGCCGGCACAGGCAAGACCCGCGCCCTGACGCACCGCATCGCGTACGGGGTCCACAGCGGGGTGTACACCGCGCAGCAGGTGCTCGCCGTCACTTTCACCGCCCGTGCGGCGGGGGAGATGCGGACCCGCCTGCGCGACCTCGGGATCGGCGGGGTGCAGGCGCGCACCTTCCACGCAGCGGCCCTGCGCCAGCTGCAGTACTTCTGGCCGCAGGCGGTGGGGGGCGCCCTGCCGCCGCTGCTGGACCACAAGGCACGCCTGGTCGGCGAGGCCGCCTCGCGTCTGCGCCTCCAGGTCGACCGGGCAGCCATCCGGGACCTGTCCGCAGAGATCGAGTGGTCCAAGGTCAGCATGCTGACCCCGGAGGACTACCCGGTGGCTGCCGCCCGTGTCCGTCGCAGCGGCGCCGCCGGCATGGACTCCCAGGCCGTCTCCCGGGTGCTACGCGTCTACGAGGAGGTCAAGACCGACCGCGGGGTGATCGACTTCGAGGACGTGCTGCTGCTCACGGCGGGGATCCTGGACGAGCGGCCCGACATCGCGGCCACCGTCAGGGCGCAGTACCGCACCTTCGTCGTGGACGAGTACCAGGACGTCTCGGGGCTGCAGCAGCGGCTGCTCGACCTCTGGCTCGGCGAGCGCAAGGACCTGTGCGTGGTGGGTGATGCCAGCCAGACCATCTACTCGTTCGCCGGCGCCGACCCGGCGCACCTGCTGCAGTTCCGCACTCGCTACCCCGACGCCGCGCTGATCAAGCTGGTGCGTGACTACCGCTCGACGCCGCAGGTGGTAGGGCTGGCCAACGGTCTGCTCGATCGTGCACCTGCGGCAGCGCGGACGGCGCGGGTGGAGCTGGTGGCGCAGCGCCCACCGGGACCGCCGCCCGAGTTCACCGAGTACGACGACGACGTGGCCGAGGCCGAGGGGCTCGCACGCCGGATCAAGGCCCTGGTCGACGCGGGCCTGCCTGCGCGCGAGGTCGCGGTGCTGTTCCGCACGAACGGCCAGTCCGAGCCCTTGGAGCAGGCGCTGGCGGAGGTCGGCATCGGCTACGTGCTGCGCGGCGGTGAGCGCTTCTTCAGCCGCAAGGAGGTCCGGGATGCCGTGCTGCTGCTGCGGGGCGCGGCGCGTGGCGAGGACGGGACGTCCGGGCTGGGCGAGGCCGTGCGCGGGGTGCTCGGCTCGGGCGGCTGGGCCGAGCACCCGCCTGCGGCCGCCGGTGCCGTGCGTGAGCGGTGGGCGTCGCTACAGGCCCTGGTGGCCCTCGCCGACCAGCTCCAGGTCAGCCAGCCCGGTGCCGGTCTGGCCGAGCTGGTGGCCGAGCTGGAGGAGCGCGCCGCAGCCCAGCACGCCCCGACCGTCGACGGCGTGACGCTGGCCTCGCTGCACGCCGCCAAGGGGCTGGAGTGGGACGTGGTCGCGTTGGTGGGCCTGTCGGAGGGCCTGATGCCGATCTCGTTCGCGGCCGACTCCGAGGCCGCGGTCGAGGAGGAGCGTCGACTGCTCTATGTCGGCGTCACCCGCGCCCGGGAGCGGGTGCTGCTGTCCTGGACGAGGGCGCGCACCCCGGGCGGGCGTGCGGGCCGACGGCCGTCGCGCTTCCTGGAGGGTCTGCGCGGCGACTCCGGCCGATCGGCCGGGCGATCCACGGGAAAGAGGTCGGGCGGGGCGAAGAAGAGAGCGTCCTCCCTGCACTCGACGTGCAGGGGCTGCGCGGCGGTGCTGTCGTCGGCGGCCGAACGCAAGACGGGGCGCTGCTCCACCTGTCCGGCCGACTACGACGAGGCCCTGTTCGAGTCGTTGCGCACGTGGCGCTCTCGAGTCGCCACCGCAGCGAAGGTCCCCGCGTACGTGGTGTTCACCGACGCGACGCTGGAGGCGTTGGCCTTTGCGAAACCCACTCAGCAGGTAGGGATGCTGAAGATCTCCGGCATCGGCCAGGCCAAGATCGCCAAGTACGGCGACGAGGTCCTGGCTGTCATCGCAGAGCACTGACGGCGTGGTCGGGCGAGCTCTGCGGAGCCGTGCCGGCAGATCGTTCCAGAGCCCGCCGTTAATCACGTTGCCCTGCGAGCGTGCATGCCCGTAGCCTTACCGAACGCCCGCCGTCCACGACTTGTGAGAGGAGATGACCGTGAAGACCACCACAAGCTTCTGCAGCGCAGCCGCTCTCGCGCGCAGTGGGTACCGCCACGATGTCGCCTCGTTCCTCACGGGAACCCGGTGCGTCCAGGGCGTCCTGCTGGCGAGGACGGCGCAGCTGCGCCCGGAGTCGGGTACCGCCGATCTGGCGTTCCGCCTTCGCACCGCCCCGATCCACACCCCAGGGTTCCCCCAGCCTGGAGGCCCACCGGTATAGGTCGACCACAGAGTCGACGGAGTCGTCGACTCGCACCGGAGCCACCAGGCCGCGGACCCCCACGGGATCCGCGGCCTTTGTCGTTCCGGAACCAGGAGCGCAGCGGTCGGGGGTCTCAACAGACCAGCACCTGTTCACCCGACACCCGCTCCGGCCACCACCCGTGGCCTCACCCCCAGGAGGTGTTCGCGATGCAGCTCGCGGCACTGCTCGACCGGCTCGTCGAGCCGCAACACCCGCAGACCGGCATCCCCTGCAAGGACAACGACGCCGAGCTCTGGTTCGCGGACCGTCCAGCCGACGTGGAGCGCGCAAAGTCCCTGTGCGGGGACTGCCCCGCCCGAGCGGCGTGCCTGTCCGGGGCTCTCGAACGGCGCGAGCCGTGGGGGGTCTGGGGAGGTCAGCTGCTGGAGAACGGCGTCGTCGTGCCGCGCAAGCGGCCCAGGGGCCGGCCCCGCAAGGACGACCCGCGCTACACCGAGGCGGCGCAGGCGGAGCAGATCGGTGCTCTCGTCCAGCGGGGCTCCGATGCCGCCGCCTGAACCACACCCACGACAGACCGAACAGGAGAAGCACCATGTACGCGCTGCACCCCCGGCTGGTCGCCGAGCGATGTCTGGCCGACCAGCGTTCCGCACAGCAGCACCGCCTGGTCCAGGCGCTGCTCGCCCAGCGCCGCGCCGAGCGCAAGGTCAGAAAGGCGGACCAGGCCTTGGCCAGGGCCGGTCGTCGGGCCGCTCGGCTGGTGCTGGTCTGGGACGCCTGACCACGGACCTGCTTGCCCAGGAGGGCAGGAGGTCAGGAAGCAACTTGTCAGACCCGTCCGCAGCAGCGGGCGGGTCTGACTCATCTCCGCCTGCGCCCGCGTAGCCGCAGACCTGGCCAGTAGGCTTCGCGTGTGAAGACCGTGTGCCACCGCTGCGGTGCCCACGCCCCTGGCGACCGTCCACCGATAGGTTGGTCGTCCGAGATCGAGAGGGGACGCAGCACCTGGCTGTGCCAGCGGTGCACCCGGGAGAACGTGCGCAGCATCGAGGGCAAGCTCGACGAGGAGTGGTGGTGAGAGCCACCCATGACCACCCCAGGGGGTAAACATGCGTAGCCAGCTGTTCGACAAGGTCCACACCCCGAGCGAGTCGCCGGACCGGTGGGTGCTGCAGAACCACAAGCTGCTGCGGATCGGCTTCGGCCCCGA
>JAABUN010003146.1_pt1 | contig 26579 bp, 26 predicted proteins | sample 5559311 | NCBI WGS metagenome assembly JAABUN01 (sample SAMN10711877, study PRJNA513370) | rock metagenome | isolation source: Antarctica rocks | place: Antarctica: Victoria Land, Siegfried Peak sud
CTCGGTGCGCAGGTCCGGGGCGGACATGGCGGCCGATCGTAACGCTCCGAGAGCCGGCCACCGGTAGCGTCGGTGGCGATGAGCGCCCCCTTCCCCCGGGTGACGATCGTCTTCCTCGTCTTCAACCGCCGCGAGCAGCTCCGCACCAGCCTCCACCAGATGCTCGTCGAGTCCGACTACGAGGCCGGACGGGTCGAGGTGGTCGTCGTCGACAACGCCTCCGCGGACGGTTCGGCCGAGATGGTGGCGAGCGAGTTCCCCGGGGTGCGGCTGGTGCGTCGCCGCGAGAACTCCGGCGTGAGCGGCATCAACGACGGCTTCGCCGTGGCCACGGGGGAATGGGTCCTGGCCCTCGACGACGACTGCTACCTCCCTCCGGACGGGTTGCGGCGAGCGGTCGCGGCCGCCGCGGAGCACCGGGCCGACCTCGTCTCCTTCGGGGTCGTCAGCTCGAGCGATCCCGACCTGCGCTTCGATCGCGGGTACCGCACGGGCCTCCTGAGCTTCTGGGGCTGCGCGGTGCTGATCAGGCGGAAGGTCCTCGACGAGCTCGGTGGCTACGACCCGGCGATCTTCGTCTGGGCGAACGAGCTCGAGTTCATGGTGCGCTTCTTCGACCGCGCCTTCCGACATCTGCATCTCCCCGAGGTGGTCGCGGTGCACATGAAGGCCGACCTGCTGGCGCCCCTGGAGTACGTGTCGTCGTTCACCTATCTCATGAACTCGCGGCACTACGCCTACGTCGCCGGCAAGCTGTTGCGGCCGCGCGACGCGCTGGCGACCCTCGTCGCCGTGCTCGCGAACATCGCGCTCGACGCCATCCGCCTCGATCCGAGGGCGCGGCACGGCGTGCCCGCGGCCCTGCGGGGGTTCTGGGGGGGCGTGCGGCGGCGGCGACCGGTGCGCCCCGAGGTCTCGGCGACCTACCGTCGTGAGTTCCTCAGCTTCCTCCCTCCCTGGCGCGTCTCGCGGGGATTCTGGGACCTGGTGCTGGCGATCCCGGTGGTCATCTACCGGGCGGCACGCCGTCTTCCGCCGGCCGACGTCGGGCGGCGGGACGCCTACCTCCACCAGCGCGCGCGCTACTACCCCACCGAGGCGGCCACCCTCGAGCTCGGCTCCTAGCTAGAGCTCCAAGGTGCCGGGCCCGGTCGGGTAGTAGGGGTCGTGTCGCGCGTACCACCCTTCGTTGCGCGACCGGCGTGCCGCCTCCACGCGCTCCGGCGCGCGATTGTCCCCCACTCGCGCCAGGGGCCGGCGCAGCAGCGGCAACGGGCTCGCGAACTGTCGCGTGTGGCGGCGGTAGACGTGGGAGACCGAGGCGCGGACCGGAGCCCGCGCACGGACTCCGCGCGCGAACCCGCGCGGCCCGTCGACGAGCGCCTTGAGCGCGCGCGGGTCCCTCCCGGCCGCGGTGACGAGCGGGTGGAGCAGGAGGTTGCCCAGCGCTCCGGCGGCGTCCCGCGGGCGCAGGTGCTTGCCGACGATGTACCCCCAGTGCCGGTAGTTCGTGCGGTACTTGCGCTCGTCGAACGCAGGGTTCGGTCCCGCCATGTGGATCGACTCGACCTCGGGCAGGTACAGGTGCCGGAACCCCCGGTCCAGGAGGCGCATCGTGAGCTCCATCTCGTTGGCCCACATGAACAGGGCCGGGTCGTAGAACGGCTCGGTCTCGATCACCCGCCGGCTGAACATCGCCGAGCAGCCCCAGAAGTCCAGGAGGCCCGTCCGGTACTCCTCCGTGAACGCGTAGCCGTGCACCAGGCCCGAGAGCACGCGGAACGACACGAAGTCCGCCCCGTGCTCCTCGGCGCGGCGCACCGCGACCTTGAGCGCGTCCCCGCTGATGTGACAGTCGTCGTCGAGGATCAGCCGCCACTCCCCGCGCGCCGTGCTCATGCCCACGTTCCAGCCGCTCGCTCCCACGTTCTCGGGGTTGCGGATGAGCCGTACCGACCCGAAGCGCTCCGAGACCAGCTCCGCCGTCCCGTCGGTCGAGGCGTTGTCGACCACGATGACCTCGAGGTGCTCGGGCGGGTAGTCGAGCTGCTCGAGCACGTGCTCCAGCGATGTCGCCAGGGCGTCGCGGCGGTTGAACGCAAGGAACACGATGCTCACGTCCGGCCACGCCGCTTCCATCGCCCTCCGACGGTACCGCCGCCCATTACGCTCTCCCGCCGAGCATGGTCCTCTCCGCACACCCACCGCCGCGCGCATCGTGACCGAGCGCTACGACGTCCTCGTCGTGGGAGCGGGCTACGCCGGAGCGGTGATGGCCGAGCGCCTGGCGACCCGGTGCGGACGCTCCGTCCTCGTCGTCGACCGCCGCGAGCACATCGCCGGCAACGCCTACGACTACGCCGACGAGCACGGGGTCCTCGTCCACGCCTACGGCCCGCACATCTTCCACACGAACGCGGAGCGCGTGGTCGACTACCTCTCGGCCTTCACCGACTGGCGGCCCTACGAGCACCGCGTGGTCGCGCGGGTGGGCGAGCAACTGCTGCCGATCCCCATCAACCGCACGACGGTGAACGAGCTCTACGGGCTCGAGCTGACGACCGAGGCCGAGGTGGAGGCCTTCTACGCCGGACGCGCAGAGCCGATCGCCTACGTCCGCAACAGCGAGGACGCGGTGGTCTCCAAGGTCGGGCGGGACCTCTACGAGAAGTTCTTCCGCGGCTACACGCGCAAGCAGTGGCAGCGGGATCCCTCGGAGCTCCACGCGTCGGTGTGCGCGCGGATCCCCACCCGCACGAGCACCGATGACCGGTACTTCACCGACTCACACCAGGCGATGCCGGCCGACGGCTACACGGCCATGTTCGAGCGCATCCTCGACGCGCCCGGGATCGAGGTGCGGCTGGGCGTCGACTTCGACGCGGTCCGCGACGAGGTCGAGTACGACCACCTCGTCTACACCGGGCCGATCGACGCCTTCTTCGACCACGAGTACGGGGCGCTGCCCTACCGGAGCCTCGCGTTCGAGCTCCACAACGAGCCCACCCCCGACGAGGGCCTCGTGCAGCCGGCCGCCTCGATCAACTTCCCCAGCGAGGACGTCCCCTGGACGCGGACGACCGAGTACCGCTACCTCACGGGCCAGCGGCACACATCCTCGACGATCGCGCGCGAGCTCCCGCGCAGCGAGGGCGACCCCTACTACCCCATCCCGAACGACGAGACCAGGGCGCTCTACCACCGCTACCAGGCCCGGGCCGACGAGCTTTCCGACGTCACCTTCGTCGGGCGCCTGGCCCGCTACCAGTACCTGAACATGGACCAGGTGGTCGCCCAGGCCCTCGCGACGTTCGCGGAGCTCGTCGCGGGCGGGCGGTGGTCAGGGCTGAACCTGGCGTAGGGAGGCCGTCGGGGGGAGCGTGTTGCCCGGCGGGACGACGATGCGGCGCAGGACGAACTGGCGGTTCTCCCGGATCGGCGGCCCGGTGACCCCCAGCCGGCGCAGCGCGCGCAGCGGGATCACTCGTAGGGCGAGCGAGTAGTCGGCGATCGCGCCCCACGGCGGGTGCGCGTAGGTCGTGAACAGAACGGGATCGATCGAGTCCACCGGGTGCTCGGCCAGGAAGTACGCCGCCCAGAGCTGCACGCCGCTCTGGGGGATGTCGATCCGCACGCTGGTCCCGGGCGGCAGCGCGCGCGACCAGTCGCGGATCTCGGAGAGCTCGGGCGGCACCTGGACCCAGTGCTCCTTGAACTCGCGGCGGTCGCGGATCATGGCGCCGACCCCCCAGGCGGCGAGCAGGACCGCCCCGAGCACGGCGGCCTCGCGGCGCCGGTGGCGCAGCAGGCTCACCGCTCCGGTGGCGCCCAGCGCGACGACGAGCGAACCGGTGAAGGCGAGGTGCTTGAAGTCCATGTAGGTCCCGCTCGGGACCGTGCGCAGGCGCACGTCGAGGAGGGCGAAGAGGGCGAGGGCGGCGCCGAGGGCGAGCGCGAGGCGCCGGGGCACGACGCGCACGAGCGCCCACACGGCGAGCGCGAGGATCACCAGGGCGGGCAGGATCCCCCCGCCCGTGCCCACGAAGTCCCCGAAGGGGATGAACGACGTCACGTCGCCGCCCCACACCGCGCCGCCGGGGTGGATGAGCTGGCTTCCTGCCTGGCTGAGCTTCTGCACCGCGGCGAGCAGGGGGACGAGGAGGATGAGCCCGAGGAGGACGAAGCCGATCGGGCCGCCACGACGCCCCCACGCCGGCAGGCGCGGACGCCTGCGCAGGGCCACGGCCATGAGCACGAGGATCACCACCGGGTAGGGGAAGAGAAGCGGGTAGGCGAGCGCGATGAGCAGCAGCAGCAGCCCGCAGCCCACGGCCGCCCGCGCCTCGCCGCGGCCGTTGAGGGCCAGCCATCCGAGCAGCAGCGCCCACGGGAGCGCCGCGTAGCCCCAGAGCTGGTTCCAGTAGGGATGGACCGCGAGGTGGATCGTGACCCACGAGAGGCCGGAGACCGCGGCGACGACGAGGCCGCCGCGCCGGCCGAGCCCGAACGCCTCGCCGGCCAGCGCCCCGAAGCCGAGCGCCGCGAGCACCGCGAGCAGCGCCGCCATCGTCGGGAAGGCCCCGAGGGGATCGAGGCCCGACAGGTTGCTCGCGGCGGCGAGGGCGTAGAAGATCGGCCACTTCGAGCCCCAGACCGTGGGGATGTGGTCGAGGCCGAGCTGCACCCGCGTCGCGTCGGGGGGCGCCTGCTGGAGCAGCGCGGCGGAGCCCACGACCTGATGCGCATCGGGGTTGATCCCCGGCACCGAGACGACTCCGGACCCCCACATCGGGATGAGGACGACGCAGCCGAGCAGGACGCCGACGGCGGCGGTGGCAACCAGCACGTGGACGTCGAGCGGGGCGACCGCCTCGCGCCCGCCCCGGCGGCGCACCCACCACGACGCGGCCAGCCCGGCGACGAGCACCAGCGGCAGCGTCACCGCGAGGGGGATGTGGAGTATGCCCAGCACGGTCAGGGCGAGCGGGCCGGCCGCCATCCCGAGCGCCAGGGCGAGCACGGGGCGCACCGGCTGCAGCGCCGGCGGACAGAGGCGGACGGCGAGCGCGTCGCCGCTCACGCCGAAGAGGACGAGGGCGGCGACGCTGCCGCGGAGCAGGTCGGGCAGGGCACCGAGCCGGCGGGCGCCGGTCAGGAGCGCGAGCACGAGCGCGAACCCCGCCACGAGGAGGACGACCCGCACCGCCCACCGGCCCTCGGCGCTCCGGGTGCGCGGCCGGGCGGCGGTCACCTCAGTCGTGCTCACGCCAACCGAGGCTAGTCGGAGCCCGGCGCGGTGCCGCGCCTCGCCCCGGGGGCGTCAGGCGATCGACTCGACCGCGGCGCGGAGCTTGCGGGCGGTCTCCTCGGGGCGGTAGGCCTCCGGGCGGCGGCGACCGCGGGTGCGCAGCTCGGCGCGCAGCTCGGGGTCGGCGAGGACGCGGGCGGTGGCCTCGGCGGCGACGAGCGCGTCGTCCTCGGGCGCGAGGAGCAGCGCGGCGTCGCCGGCCACCTCGGGGACGGCGGCCGCCGCGCGGGCGACGACGGGCAGACCGAAGTGGAAGGCCTCGAGCAGGGGGATGCAGAAGCCCTCGTGCTCCGAGAGGCAGAGGAAAGCGCCCGCGGACCGGTAGCGCGCGGCGAGCTCGGAGCCGCTCAGCCCGCTCTCCCAGGTCACCGCCCCGGGGGCGAGCTCCTCGCCCAGGGCGACCAACGAGGCCCGGTAGGCCGCCGAGAGCGGCTCGCCGATGCAGACGAGGCGCGCGCCGGGGACGGAGCCCGCGCGCAGGAGCGCGAGCGCCCGGATCAGCTCGTCGTGGCGCTTGTGGGGCACGAGCCGGCCGACGAAGAGCAGCGTCGGCTCCGGGACGACGGCCGGCGTGCGGGCCGGCCCCAGCCGGCTCGGATCCACCAGCAGCGGCAGCACCTCCACCCGCCGCGCGCCGGCCTCGCGCAGCTCCCCCGTGTTGTACTCCGAGACCCCACAGGCGAGGTCGACCCGCGAGGCGAACTCCCCCAGCTGCCCCCGCCCGACCGCGCACTGCACGGCGAGCATCGCGTCGTAGGCCCACAGCCAGCGAGCGGGCGTGACGTTGTGGAAGACGAGGAGCTTCGGGTTGGGGAGGTCGAGCAGCGGGCGCAACCGCGGCGCGTAGGCCGAGTAGTGCAGGACTAGGACGTCCCCGGGCGCGGGCGCAAAGCCCGGCATGCCGGCGATCCCCTGCGCCCGCGGATCGCGCCACACCGCGCGGTCCTCCCCGCCCCACCCCCAGCCCGTGAAGCGCGCCCGGTAGGCCAGGGCCTGCCCGGTGACCGCGTCGACCGGCCCGGCCCCGGACAGGAGCTGATGGACCCTCAGCCCGGACGCTCCTCGAGCTCGCGCACGCGCCGCTCGAGCTCGGCGACGTAGAGCGCGACCTGGAGGTTGAAGCGCGTCTGCTCGGCGATCAGCGCGCGGAAGTACTGCCCGAGCGCGCGATAGAGCCCCCGCTTGAACAGGGTGATGGGCGCGCCGTAGGGGCGTGTGGAGCGCAGGCCGGCGAGGTCCGGCTCGACGAGCGCCCACTCGGCGAGGTCGGTCGCGCTCGGGCCGTCCACGGGTCGGACCGTGAAGCCCCCGACTGCCTGCTCGCCCGCCCCCCGACGCTGCTGAGCCCGCGCTCGCGCCGCCGCGAGCGCCTCCTCGGGGGTCACGGCGCCACCTCGACGCCCACGGGGCGGAGGGTGCCCCGGAGGTCGACCACGCCCTCCGCGCCGGGTTCCGGCGCCACGGAGAAGCGCGCCAGCCGCTCGGCCGGGCCGCCGTCGCCGGCCACCGCGAGATCGTAGTCGCCCCCGAGCAGGGCGAGGCGCTCGACCTCCCACTCGAGGCGACCGGGCACCTCGCAGTCGTGCTCGGAGCGGAAGACCACCTGCCCGGTCGCATCGCGCACCTCGAGCACGAGCCGCCCCTCCCGCCGCGTCCCCGACACGCCGATGACCGCCCGCAGGGGACCGCCGGCGCGGAACACCCGCCGCGTGCGGCCCTCGGGGTCCCGCAGCTCGAGCTCCTCGACCCGCACGTCGCGGTCATGGTGCGGCCGGGCGCTCATGCCGCCTCCGGTGTCCGTCCCGAGCCGCCGCCGGTAGGCCGCGAGCCCCTCCGCGGTCGCCCCGTCGAAGACCACCTCCCCGGCCTCGAGCACGACGACCCGCTCGCACACCTGCTCGATCTGCCCGGCATCGTGGGAGACGAGCACGAGCGTCGCACCCCGGGCGATGTGCTCGGAGATCCGGCGGATGCACTTGCGCTGGAAGGCCTCGTCGCCCACGGCGAGGACCTCATCGATGAGCATCACGTCGGCGTCCAGATGCGCGGCCAGCGCGAAGCCGAGCCGCACGAACATCCCGTTGGAGTAAGTGCGCACGGGCGCGTCGATGAACTCGCCGAGCTCCGAGAAGGCGATGATGTCGTCCGCCCGCGCCTCGATCTCCGTCCGGTCGAGCCCGTGGATGGCCGCGCCGAGGAAGATGTTCTCCAGCCCCGAGAGGTCCCGGGCGAAGCCCGCGCCGAGCTCGAGCAGGGACACGACACGACCGCCGGCCTCCACCCGCCCCGAGTCGAGCGGGATGATCCCGGCAAGCACCTTGAGCGTCGAGGTCTTCCCCGCTCCGTTGCGGCCCACGAGCCCGAGCGTCTCCCCGGGCGCGACCCGCAGCGTCACCTCGTGCAGCGCGGGGACGCGCAGCGCGCGCTTATCGCTCCGCCGCATGACGAGGTCCTTGAGCGTCCGCGCCTGCGAGGCCTGGGGCAGGAACGCCCGCGAGGCGGCCTCGAGCACGAGCTCGCCGGGCGCCAGGCTCACAGCACGACCGCCAGCTCGGGGTCCAGCCGCCGGAAGATCCCGCGGCCGAGACCCACCGCGACCGCCGCCGCCACCACGCAGTACACGAGCCGACCCGCGTCGGGCACCGCGCCGTCGTAGACCACGTCGCGGATCGCCTGGATGAACGGGGCCACCGGGTTGACCCAGTCGAGGATGATCCCCACCCACGGGTGTGAGTCCACGAACCCGAACTGCCCGGGGGCGAAGAAGATCGGCGAGAGGAAGAACCAGGGCAGCAGCGCGGCGGTCAGCACGGGGGCGACGTCCCGGAAGTGGGCGTGCAGCGCGGCGACGGCCGTCGAGCACCCGAGCACGAAGCAGAACAGCAGCGCGGCGAGCACGGGCAGGAGCAGCAGCGCCGGCCCGAGTGGCGCGCGCACCGCGACGCTCACCACCACGAGCACCGCGTCGACGATGAGCCACGTGAGGAACTGAACCCAGACCGCCGCGGCGGGGATCGCCTGCCGCGGGAAGCGGGCCTTGCGCACGAGCGGCGCCTGCTCGATCAGCGAGTACGCGCTGGCGGTGAGCGACTGCGAGAAGAACGTCCAGACCATGAGCCCGACCATGAGGAACAGCGGGTAGTCGGGGATCTTCTGGGGGATGAGCTTCCCGAACATGAGCGTGTAGGCGCCCATGAGCACGAGCGGGTTGACGACGTACCACGCCACCCCGAGCGCGGAGCCCGCGTACTTCTGGCGCATCTCGCGGCGCACGAGCTGCTCGAACAGGAAGCGGTGGCGCAGCACGGGCGGCGCTCAGTATGCGCCGCGCCGCCCCAGTACCGCAGGGACCGTCTTGAGCAGGATCGAGAGGTCGAGCAGGATCGACCAGCGCTCGAGGTAGAGGAAGTCCAGGCGGACGAGGTCGTCGAAGTCGAGCTCGGAGCGACCGGAGACCTGCCACAGGCCGGTCATACCGGGCAGGACGCCGTAGCGCTTCTTGTGCCAGGGCGCGAGGCGCTCGAAGTCGCGCAGCGGCAGCGGGCGCGGGCCCACGAGCGACATCTCCCCGCGCAGCACGTTGGCGAGCTGGGGCAGCTCGTCGAGCGAGAAGCGCCGCAGGACCCGCCCGACCCGGGTCACCCGCGGGTCGGCGGTCATCTTGAACAGCGCGCCGCTCGCCTCGTTGGCCTCCTCGAGGTCCGCCTGGCGCGCGTCGGCGTCCGCGTGCATCGTGCGGAACTTCAGGCACGCGAACGGCTCCCCGCCCATCCCGGGCCGCAGCGACCGGTAGACGATCGGTCCCCGCGAGGAGAGCCGCACGGCGAGGGCGATGAGCGCCAGCAGGGGCGAGAGGACGAGCAGCAGCGCCACGGCCATCACCAGGTCGAAGCACCGCTTGAGCATGAAGTCCCAGCCCGAGAAGACCGGCGGCTTGAGGGTGAACAGCGGGACGGACTGCCCGGGGACGAACTCCGCGCGCTGCAGGAGGATCTCCATCGTCGTCGGCGCGACGTGCACGGTCACCCCGCGCTGGTGGCACGCGTCCACGAGCTCCACCGCCTTCTCCTGGGGGAAGTCCGGGTCGGCGATGATCACCTCCTGGATGCGGTGCGCCGTGAGCACCGCGCGCAGATCCTCGAGGCGGCCGAGGGAGCGCAGCCCGTTCTGGGGACGCGGCACGAGCGAGATGAACCCCACGACGTCGACGGGTGACGCCGCGGCCTCGGCCAGCGCATGGGCGACCGCGTCGATGTGGCCGCTGCTGCCCACGAGCACGGCGCGGCGCCGGTAGCCCGCGGCGCGCAGGAGCAACCCGGTGACGTGCAGGTGGACCGTCCGGAGCGCCGCCACGAAGACCGCGGCGAAGAACAGGGAGGCATAGAACAGGTAGTAGGAGTCGAAGTGCTCCCCCTGCGCCAGCGCGTAGATGAGCGAGACGAGCGTGACCTGGAACAGCGCGACGATGATCCGGTCAAGCCCCGGCCGGCGGCCGCGCTCGGCGTAGAGCTCCTCGCGCGCGAACAGCAGCACGGTGAGCAGAAAGGCGAAGGGGACGAAGTTGCGGGCGCCCGCCCAGGCCGCCGCCGCGTCGCTGCCGCCCTTGAGCAGGTACTTCAGCTCGAGCGCGGCCCAGACGGCCGCGAGGATCCCCACGTAGTCGAGGGCCAGGAGCGACACCACCCGCGCGATCCGCCGGGCGGTCTCCCGGCGCAGGAGGAACGAGAGCGCGGGCGGGCGCTTGGCGCGCACATCGCGCCGGGGGAGGACAACGGCCCCGCGCTCGGGCGCTTCGGAGTCGGACCCATCCTCCCGTGTCGTGACGGTGGCGTCGGGCACTTCAGTTCGCAACGGCACCGTGCGCGGGAAGTTGCGCCTCAGCCCCCGACGAGGGCTTCGACGCCGGACTGCTCGATCGTCCGGCGCAGCCCTTCGCGCAGGTCGATCTGCGGCTCCCAGCCGAGGATCTCGCGGGCCAGGGAGATGTCCGGCCGGCGCACCTGCGGGTCGTCCACGGGCAGCGCCTCGTAGACGATCTCCGACCGCGACCCCGTGATCCCGATCACGGCCTGCGCGAGCTCGAGCAGCGTGAACTCATTGGGGTTGCCGATGTTCACCGGCGTGTGGTAGCCCGACTCGGCCAGGCGGATCATCCCGTCGACGAGATCCGAGACGTAGCAGAACGACCGGGTCTGCGACCCGTCGCCGAACACCGTCATGGGCCGGTCCTGCAGCGCCTGGCGCAGGAACGTCGGGATCGCCCGGCCGTCATGCGGCCTCATTCTCGAGCCGAAGGTATTGAAAATCCGCATGATCGACGTGTCCACGCCCTGCTGGCGGTGGTAGGCCATCGTCAGCGCCTCGGCGTAGCGCTTGGCCTCGTCGTAGACGCCGCGCGGGCCGATCGGGTTGACGTGCCCCCAGTAGGACTCGGGCTGCGGATGGACCTCCGGGTCGCCGTAGACCTCCGACGTGGACGCGATCAGGAACCGCGCCCGCTTGTGCTTGGCCACGCCGAGCGTGTGATGCGTCCCGTAGGAGCCGACCTTCAACGTGTGCAGCGGGAGGCGCAGGTAGTCGATCGGCGACGCCGGCGAGGCGAGGTGGTAGACGAAGTCCACCGGCTCGGCGATGTGGAAGGGCTCGATGATGTCGCAGTTCAGATGGACGAACTCCGGCGAGCGGATGTGCGCGATGTTCCGCAGCGACCCCGTCTCCAGGTTGTCCACGCACAGCACCCGGTGCCCGCGAGCCAACAGCTCGTCGCACAGATGCGAGCCCAGGAAGCCTGCGCCCCCGGTGACCAGACACGTCGCCATCCGCCAAACCCTAGCCAGCAGGGCGGAGATGGAGCCGGAACGTCGTCCCGCTCCGAGGAGCGCTCTCCGCCTCCACCGTGCCGCCCATCGCCTCGGTGAGCTCGCGCACGAGCGCGAGGCCGAGCCCGGTCCCGACCGGCCGCTTGCCGCGGTAGCGCTCCCACAGGAAGAAGCGATCGAAGGCGCGGGGGAGCTCCTCAGCCGCGAGCCCCGGGCCGTCGTCGCGGACCTCGAAGCGGGCGGGCCGGGGCACGAGGAGGACGTGCCCACCGCGCGGCACGGTGCGCAACGCGTTCTCGGCGAGGTTCGAGACGACCTGCACGAGCCGCCCGGGGTCCCCGGCCGCGGTCGCGTCGCCGTCCTCGTCCACCCGCAGCTCGACTCCGGCCACGCGGGCGCGCGGCACGAAGCGGGCGGCGACCTCGTGCGCGATCGCCCGGAGGTCGACGGGCTCGTCGGCGACGGCGAACCCGGTCCGCTCGAGCCGGGCGAGGTCGAGCAGGTCGGCCACGAGGCGCTCGAGGCGTGCGGACTCCGCGCCGATCGTCCGCGCCGCCTCGGGCGGGGGAACCGCCCCGTCGGCGAGCGCCTCGGCGTACCCGCGCACCGCCGTGAGCGGGGTCTTGAGCTCGTGGGAGACCGAGAGCAGGAAGCGCCGCTCGGCGTCGCGCGCGGCGGTGAGGTCGTGGCTCATCGTGTTGAACGCCGCCGCCAGGGTCGCGAGCTCGTCGGCGCCGCGGACGGGCACCGCGGCGCGTTCCCCGCCCGCGACCCGGCGCGCGCCCTCGGTCAGCTCCTCGAGCGGCCGCGTGAGGCGCCGGGCGAGCAGCCCGGCGAGCGCGGCCGCCACGAGCGCGCCCACGAGGCCCGCCACCACGAGGCCCCCGGCCAGCGCCCGCGGATCACCCGCCTGGCGGGCCGCGGGACGCAGCACGACGAGGGTCCCCGAGCCCGCCGACCGGCCCGCCCATAGCAGCGTCCGCCGCGGTCCGGGCACCTCGCCCTGGCCGCGGGGCGGGGACGGCAGGCGGGCGAGGATCCGCCCGCGGGCGCGCGGACCGAGCGGGCGCACCGCCCCGCCGCGCCCGACGAGGACCCGGACCCCGCGCAGGTCCCCGGCCACGGCGACGAGGGCGTCGGCCTGGCCGGCGAGGGCGTCGCGCCGGGCGCGGTCGGCGGCCCGGCGGTCGAGCGCCCCGGCGACGACGACGGTCAGGCCGGCGGCGACGACCGCGGCGGCCGCGAGGTAGGCGAAGAGCCGGGCCCGCAGGCTGCTCACGGCGCCACGGCCTTGTAACCCGAGCCGCGTACGGTGCGGACGAGCTCCGGGCGGCCGAGCTTCCGGCGCAGGGAGGCGACGTGGACCTCGACGGTCCGCGTCTCGGGGGCCGCCCGGAACCCCCACACCTCGGCCAGCAGCGTCTCGCGCGAGACCACCACGCCGGCCGAGCGCAGCAGGAACTCGAGCAGGTCGAACTCCCGGGCGGTGAGCTCGACCTCGCGCCCGTCGACCCGGACCTCGCGTCCCGCGCAGGAGAGTGCGAGAGGGCCCAGGGTGAGGACGTCGCCGGCCGGCGCGGTCGCGCCCGCCCGGCGGAGCACCGCCTTGACCCGGGCGGCCAGCTCCCGCGGCGAGAAGGGCTTCGTGACGTAGTCGTCGGCGCCGAGCTCGAGGCCAGCGACGCGGTCGGCCTCCTCGTCGCGCGCCGTCAGGAGGATCACCGGGACGCGGCCGGCGAGGCGGCGGCAGACCTCGAAGCCGTCCATGCCGGGCAGCCCGACGTCGAGCACGACGAGGGCCACGGGATGGCGCGGCAGCTCGGCCAGCGCCTCCTCCCCCGAGCGCACCCAGACGACCCGGAAGCCCTCACGCTCGAGGTAGCGCCGCACGAGGGCGCCGATGCTGGGCTCGTCCTCGACGACGAGGACCAGGGCGGCCATGACGGACGCGGAGGCTAGGTCAGCGGCGCATCCGCCCACCGTGGTTCTTACCTGCCGCTGACCTCGGGCTGGGGGCGCGCTTGTCAAGCGGGCGCATCCTGACGGCCATGACACGCAACGCAGCAATCAAGACGGCGGCCGTCGGCGCTGCCTGCCTGGCCGTGGGGGCCGGCGGCGGGATCCTCGGCGACGCGGGAGCCAAGGAGCACGGCGGCCAACGCGGGCAGCACGGGCAGCATGCGAAGCACGCGAAGGGCGGCGCGAAGCGGCTCGCCCGCGCGGTCCACGTCGAGGCCGTGGTGCCCGGCAAGGAGGGCTTCCGGACGATCACCATCGACCGCGGCTTCCTCACCGCGCGCGACGGCGCGCAGCTCACCCTCCGACAGGGGACGCCGAAGAAGACGTGGCGGACGCAGACGTTCACCGTGCCCGCGGGGGCGAAGGTCCGGCGCGAGCGCACATCGGCGACGCTCGGCGACCTGAAGACGGGCGACGTCGTGCGGATCGTCCACGGGGCGAAGAAGACGCGGGTGCTCGCCCACGCGCCGCACCAGCGCTAGCCAGCGCGACGGCAGTGGGAGCGGGGGCGAGCGTCAGCCGCTCGCCCCCCCGCCTCCGCCGCTCGCCTCATCCCTCCCGCCTGCGCCGCAGGACGTGCGCGTCGCCACGCCGCACCGTGACCCGCTGCGCGTCGAAGTGCTCGAGCAGCGCTTGGGCGTACTTGCGCGAGGTGCCCAGGTCGTCGCGGAGGGTGGCGATGGTGACCTCGCCTTCGCGGGCGCACAGCGTCTCGACCCGCTCCTGCACAGCGGCGAGGGCATCGGGGTGCGCGTGGCCGACCCGACCGACCCGCACCGCCCGGCCCGCCTCCCGGAGGGCGGGCAGCGCGTCGGCCTCGGCCGCGGGCAGCTCGGCGTCGGGGGGCGGCTCGTGCCCGGCGGCGCGCAGGCGCGCCTCGAGGGCCAGGGCGGCGGGTGGAAGAGGAGGGGGCGCTGGACGCGCCTCGGCGCTGCTCGTGGGCGCAGGAGGTGCCGGCGGCTCGATCTCCTCTCCCCGCTCGAGCCGCCCGAGGCGGGCGAGGACATCGCGCGAGGCGCCGTGACGACGGGCCGCCGGGTCGAGGACGACGCCGCCGCCCACGGTGTCCGGCGGCGCGACCGAGCGGACGACGAGGCGATCCCCGCGCGCGGCGACCACGGGCTGCTCGAGGCGGACCTGCCAGAAGCGACCGCCGAGCTCGGCCAGCCGCGCCGGGGCCTCGCGCGTGCCGTGGTGGACCTGCACCCGGTCGCCGTGCTCCGGACGGCGTCCCTCCTCCCACTCCAGCGCGGCGTCGAGGGCGTAGGCGGGACGGAGGTCGGCAGCGCGGGCGGCGAGCACGTCACCGCGCCCCACCTCCCGGCGCTCGATCCCGGTCAGGTTCACCGCCACCCGCTGCCCGGCGGCGGCCCGCTCCACGCCCTCGTCGTGGACCTGGACCCCGCGGACACGCGCGCGGCGCTCGTCGTCGCCGATCAGCACGAGCTCGTCCCCGCGCCCGATCGACCCCGACCACAGCGTCCCGGTGACCACCGTCCCCGCCCCGCGGATCGTGAACACCCGGTCGACGTGCAACCGCGTCGGCCCGTCGGTGCCCGCTCGCCCCGGCAGCGCGGTGGCGACCTCGTCGAGGGCGTCGAGCAGCGCCGGCAGCCCGGCGCCCGTCCGCGCCGAGACCGCCAGCGCCGGGAAGCCCGGCAGCAGCGCGCCCGCCTCGCCGAGCGCGCGCTCCGGATCGGCCATGTCGCTCTTGGTCACCGCCACCACTCCCCGGTCGACCCCGAGCGCGCGCAGGACGGTCGCGTGCTCGCGCGTCTGGGGCATCACGCCGTCGTCGGCGGCGACGACCACGAGGACGAGGTCGATCCCCGTCGCCCCGGCGACCATCGTGCGCACGAAGCGCTCGTGACCGGGGACGTCGACCACCGAGCACGCACGCCCCGAGGGCAGGACGAGCCGCGCGTAGCCCAGCGCGATCGAGATCCCCCGCGCCTTCTCCTCCGGCAGCCGGTCGGTGTCCGTCCCCGTGAGCCGGGCCACGAGCGCCGTCTTGCCGTGGTCGATGTGCCCGGCGGTCCCCAGGGTGAGGGGCAGAGCGCTCACGCTCCCATCACCCCGCCGGAGGCGATCCACGCGACCTCCGCGTCGGTCACCGTGCGGGGGTCGAGGAGGAGCCGCCCCGCGTGGACCCGCCCGACCACGGGCGGGTCCCAGCCGCGCAGCTCGGCCGCGCGGCGCGCGGGCAGGGCCACGACCGGTCCCTCGAGCTCGAGCAGCGGCAGGGCACCGCCGCCCACCTTCGCGCTCGCCCGCACGACCTCGCCCTCGAGCGCCGCGGCGAGCGCCTCCGCCCGCGCTCGGAGCGCCTCCTCGCCAACCTGGAGCATCGCCAGCACGGGGATCTCGGCCACCGCCCGCCCGGGCTCGCGGTAGAGCCGGAGCGTCGCCTCGAGCGCGGCCAGCGAGAGCTTGTCGATGCGCAGGGCGCGGGCGAGGGGGTGCGCCGCCGCGGCCCGCACGGCGTTCCGCCGCCCCACGAGCAGCCCCGCCTGCGGCCCCCCGAGCAGCTTGTCCCCCGAGAAGCACACGAGCGCCGCCCCGGCCGCGACCGACCGCCTGACCGGCGGCTCGTCGGCCAGGAGCTCGAGCTCGGCGAGATTGCCCGAGCCCACGTCGTCGATCACCGGCGGCCCGAGCGCGCAGAGCGCCTCGATCTCCACCTCCTCCACGAAGCCGACCTGCCGGAAGTTCGAGGGGTGGGCGCGGAGGATCGCCCCCGTGGCCGCGCCGAGCGCGGCGGCGTAGTCCTCGACCCGTGTCCGGTTCGTCGTCCCCACCTCCACGAGCCGGGCCCCGGACTGGGCCACGACGTCGGGGACCCGGAAGCCGCCCCCGATCTCCACGAGCTGCCCGCGGGAGACGACGACTTCACGTGCGCCCTCCGCGAGCGCGGCGACCGCGAGGAGCACCGCGCCCGCCCCGTTGTTGACCGCGATGGCGTCCTCGGCCCCGCAGAGCTCGGCGAGCAGCGGCCCGACGTGGGTCGCGCGCGCGCCCCGCCCGCCACTCGCGGCGTCCCACTCGAGGTTGGCGTAGCCCTCCGCCGCCCGCGCCACCGCGTCGCGCGCCGCCGCGGCCAGGGGGGCCCGGCCGAGGTTCGTGTGGACGATCACCCCGGTGGCGTTGATCACCCGGCGCAGCGAGGGGAGGACGAGCGCATCGAGGCGAGCCTGCGCGAGGCCGCGGAGGTCGACCTCCGAGAACGGTCCCGCCCCGGCGGGACCGTTCTCCAGGTCCTCCCGCCGCCAGGCGAGGATCTCGCGCGCGGCCCGGACGGCGAGCGGCCGCGGGCCCTCGAGGCCGTCCGCGAGCCGGTCGACCGCGGGCAGGGCCCTCAGAGCGCCGGCGTCGACCCCTCCACCCATCCCTCGGGCTCCTTCTTCCAGATCGGGGCCTCCGCCTTGAGGCGATCGATGATCTCCCGCCCGCCCGCGAACGCCTCCCCGCGATGCGGGGAGGAGACGGCCACGAGCACGGAGGGCTCGGAGAGCGGCACCCGCCCCACCCGGTGCGCGACCGCGGCGGCGCACAACCCGTGACGGGCGACCGCGCCGGCGACGATCGCCTCCATCCGCTCCTCGGCCATCTCCGCGTAGGCCTCGTAGTCGAGGTGATCGACCTCACGGGTCACCCCGGAGAACGTCACCACGGCGCCGGCGCGGGGATCGCGTACGGCGTCGAGAAGCGGGTCGAGCCGCAGCGGCTCCCGGGTGAGGCGCACGCGGCCCGACCCGCCGCTGACCGGCGGCACGAGCGCGAGCTCGTCCCCGGCCCGCAGCTCGACGTCGGGCTTCGCGTACTCCCGGTTGACGGCCATCACGAGCGGCACCCCGCCCGCGAGGTGGTCCACCGCGGCCAGTGCGTCGGCCACCCGGGCGCCCTCCGGGAGGTCGAGCTCGAGGGAGGCCGCTCCCGCCCGCTCGCGCAGCACGGCGAACAGGCGGATCTTCACGCGCATGGCACCATGATGACTCCGACATGGCCGCCACACCCCGTTCCGATAGCGAGCACCGCACGATCGCCCCGATCGTCGGCCCCGACGATCCACGGCACTTCACGGACTCGGGCATCGAGGTCGAGGCCCTCTACACGGAGGATGACCTCCCCGGCGACCTGCCCGAGCGCCTCGGCGAGCCCGGCGAGCACCCCTACACGCGCGGGATCCACCGCGACATGTACCGCCAGCGGACCTGGACGATGCGCCAGTACGCGGGCTACGCCTCCGCGCAGGAGTCCAATCGCCGCTACCGCTACCTGCTCGAGCACGGCGGGACGGGCCTCTCGATGGCCTTCGATCTCCCCACCCAGCTCGGGCTGGACTCCGACGACCCCCGCTGCCTCGGTGAGGTCGGCCGCACCGGCGTGGCCATCGACACGCTCGACGACATGCGCACGGCGTTTCATCAGATCCCCCTGGACCAGGTCTCGACGTCCATGACGATCAACGCCCCCGCCGCGTGCCTCATGCTCCTCTACGAGCTCGTCGGCGAGGAGCAGGGCGTGCCCTCGGAGAAGCTCCGCGGCACCACCCAGAACGACATCCTCAAGGAGTACATCGCCCGCGGGAACTTCATCTACCCCCCCGAGGGCGCGATGCGGCTCACCACCGACCTCTTCGCCTACTGCCGGGAGAACCTCCCGCGCTGGAACACGATCTCCATCTCGGGCTACCACTTCCGCGAGAAGGGCTGCTCCGCCGTCCAGGAGGTCGCCTTCACGCTGGCCAACGGGATCGCCTACGTGCAGGCGGCGATCGACGCGGGGCTCGAGGTCGACCAGTTCGCCGGCCGCCTCGCCTTCTTCTTCAACGGCCACAACAACGTCTTCCAGGAGGTCGCGAAGTTCCGCGCCGCCCGGAGGATGTGGGCCGAGATCATGCGCGAGCGCTTCGGCGCGCAGGACCCGAAGTCGCTGCGCCTGCGCTTCCACACCCAGACCGGCGGGGTGACCCTCACCGCCCAGCAGCCCGAGAACAACATCGTCCGGGTCGCGCTCCAGGGCTTCGCGGCGGTGTGCGGCGGCACGCAGTCGCTGCACACGAACGGCTTCGACGAGGCGCTCGCGCTCCCCACCGAGCGCGCGGCCCGGGTCGCCCTGCGCACCCAGCAGATCCTCGCCCACGAGTCGGGCGCCACGGAGACCGTCGACCCCTTCGCGGGCTCCTACTTCGTCGAGGCGCTCACCGCGGAGATCGAGCTCCGGGCGCTCGAGCTCATCGCCAAGGTCGACGAGCTCGGCGGCTCGGTCGCAGCCATCGAGTTCATGAAGAAGGAGATCGAGGAGTCGGCCTTCGGCTACCACGAGCGCTACCGCCTCGAGCAGGACATCGTCGTCGGCGTGAACAAGTACGTCACCGAGGACGTCGAGGTGCCCGACACGCTGAAGGTCGACCAGGCCTCCGAGGGCGCGCAGGTCGGGCGCCTTCAGGCGTTCCGGGCCGGGCGCGACGAGGAGACCGCCCAGCAGCGCCTCGAGGAGCTGCGCGAGGCCGCCCGCGGGACGGAGAACCTCCTGCCCCCGATCAAGGAGGCGCTGCGGGACTCCTGCTCGCTCGGCGAGGTCTGCGGCGCGATGCGCGACGTCTTCGGCGAGTACCAGCCCGAGATCTGATGCCCGTCGCCGTCACGCTCTACGGCTCGATCCTCGCCCTGCACATCGCGGCGGTGGTGGTGACCTTCGGGGGGACGTTCGTAAACCCGCTGCTGTTCCGCCTCGGCGCCGGCGAGCCGCGCCACCGCCCGGTGGTCTGGCGGGCGGTGCACACGATCGACCGGCTCGTCACCCGGGGGATGCTCGTGGTGCTCGCGGCGGGGATCTACCTCGCCACGGACCGGCACTACTGGAGCGAGCCGTGGGTCGGGTTCTCCCTCGGGGCGCTCGTCGTGATCGGCGCGGTCGTCGGCGGCGTGCTCGTCCCCTCCGAGCGTAAGGCGATCGAGCTCGCCGACCGTGACCCCGACTCGCCCGAGCTCGCGGCCCTCGAGCGCCGGCAGGGCCAGGTCGGCGCCGGCCTGGCCGTGCTCGTCCTCGTGACGATCTACGTCATGACGGCCAAGCCCTTCTCCTGAGCACGACGGTGGCCGGTCAAGACCCCCTGCTCGCGGGCCGCTACCGCATCGTCCGCCGGCTCGGGATAGGAGGGATGGGGCGGGTCGACCTCGCCCACGACGAGCGCCTGGGCCGCGAGGTCGCCGTCAAGCGCCTCCACCTCGAGGGCGGCCGCGAGGACGCCGTGCGCCGCCTGCGCCGCGAGGCCCGCATCGGCGCCGGGCTCTCGCACCCCGCCCTCGTCACCGTCTTCGACGTCCTCTCCGAGGAGGAGGACGTCGTCGTGGTCATGGAGTACGTGGAGGGTGAGACCCTCGCCGCCGCGCTGCGCCGCGGCCCGCTCGGCCCCGAGCGCACCCTCGCCGTCCTCGCGCCCGTGGCCGACGCTCTGGACCGCGTCCACGCGGCCGGCGCCGTGCACCGGGACGTCAAGCCCGCCAACATCCTCCTCGGCGCGCGGGGCGTCGCGAAGCTCGCGGACCTCGGGATCGCCTCGGCGGCCGACGGGACGCAGATCACCCGCTCGGGCTCCGTGCTCGGGACCCCGGCCTACGTGGCCCCGGAGCAGCTCGACGCCGTCCCCGTCGGCCCCCGGGCCGACGTCTACGCCCTGGCCGCCGTCGCCTTCGAGGCCCTGAGCGGCCGCCGGGCGCGGGCCGGGGACACCCCGCTCGAGCTCGTCCGCCGGGCCGTGGACGACCCGCCGCCCGACCTCGCCGCGCTGGGCGCGGGATCGACCGCCGTCGCCGCGGTGCTCAAGCGTGGGCTCTGCCGCGATCCGGCCGGCCGACCCGCGAGCGCGGGGGCGCTCGTCGACGAGCTGCGCGGAGCGCTCGCGCTCCCGGAGCGCGCCGTGCCCACTCCAGCGCCGACTCCCGAGCCGCCGACCACGGAGGAGATCGCCGCGTCGCCCCCGGTCGCCGAGCAGCTCCGCCCGCTCCCGCTGCCGCCGCCACCGCCGACGGCCCGGCCGCGCCGCCCCCGCACGCCCCTGCTCGCCGCCGCCGGCGTCCTCGTGGCCGCGGGCGCGATCGTCGCCGTCGTCCTCGGCACGAGCGCGGACCGCGGCCCGGAGACCACGTCCCGGGCGGCCGGACCGAGCACCACGCGCTCCACCTCCACGTCCGCGCCCGCCCACCCCCCCGCCGCCCCGGGCCCCACCCAGACCGTCCGCGCGTTCTACACCCGCGCGGCCCGCAAGGACTTCGCCGGCTCCTGGCGCCTCGCCGGTCCGCGGATGCGCGCGGCCTTCGGGCGGTCGGAGGCGAGCTACGCCCGCGACCGCAACATCGCCTCCCTGCAGCGCATCACGTTCCGGCGACTGGAGGAGACGGCCCGTGCGGCCGATAGTGCCACGGTGGCCATCTCCACGCGCGCCGAGCACACCGACCACGTCGATCTGTGCACGGGAACGGTCACGACCCTGCGCCAGGCCGACGGAAGCTGGCGCGTGGACCCGATGACCCTGACCTGCCGGCGCGGATGACGCCCATGGACGAGCCCGAGCTCGCGCTCTACCTGTTCGAGGGCGATGACCTCGTCTACGCCTCCCCGCGCATCACCGAGCTGCTGGGCTGGGCCCCCCAGCCCTGGGTCGGCGACGCGGACGCCTTCCGGCAGGCCATCTCCGACCTTCCCGGCGTCAAGCCGCAGGAGACCCGGACGATCCGCGGCGACGGCACCCCACTCGCCCTCGGGGTGCTCCTCGAGCCCGCTCCCCCCGGGGTCCGCGACCCGCTGACGGGCCTCACCGCCCGGCCCGGCTTCGAGGACCACCTGCGCGTGGCCCTGGCCCGCGCGCGCGAAGAGGACCGCAGGGTCGTCGTCCTCCATGTCGACCTCGACGAGTTCCGCCTCGTCAACGACTCGCTCGGCCGCGAGGCCGGCGACGAGGTGCTGCGCGTCACCGCGGGCCGCCTGCGCGCCGCCGTGTCCTCCTCGGCTCCGGTCGCCCGCCTCGAGGGCGACGAGTTCGCGGTCCTCCTCGCCGATCTCGACGGCAATCCGGAGAGCCTGGCCCAGACCGCCGCGGGCACCATCCTCGCCGCGGTCGGTGACCGCTTGGAGGTCGCCGGCCGCTCCCTCCAGCTCGGCGCCACCCTCGGCGCGTCTCTCTTCCCCCATGACGCCGAGGACGAGGACGGGCTCCTGCGCCACGCCGAGTCGGCCATGCGCCATGCCAAGGAGAATCAGCGCGGCGGCCTGGGGTTCTACGCGGGCGGGACCTCGGAGGCGCTCGAGCGGCTCATGCTCACGGCCGGGCTGAGCCGGGCGCTCGAGCGCGACCAGTTCGTCCTGCACTACCAGCCCATCTTCCACATGCCGGGCGGAGAGGTAGCGGCCGTCGAGGCGCTCCTGCGCTGGGAGGACCCCGAGCGGGGCCTGATCGGACCGCTGACGTTCATCGCCACGGCCGAGTACACGGGGCTCATCGAGCCCATCGGACGCTGGGTGTGCGAGCACGCCGCCGCCCAGGCCGCCGCCTGGCGCGCCGAGGGGATCGAGGTGCCGGTGGCGGTGAACGTCTCCCTGCGCCAGTTCCGCGATCCGAAGTTCGTGTCCGGGCTCCAGGCCGCGCTCGCGCGCGCGGGGCTCGCGCCCGAGGGCCTGCTGGTGGAGATCACCGAGTCCACCGCCATGCGTGAGCCCGCGTGCGTCGAGCCCGTGCTCGCCCAGCTCCGCGACCTGGGGATCCGCGTGGCCATCGACGACTTCGGGACGGGCTACTCCTCGCTCGGGCGCCTCGGCGAGCTGGAGGTCGACCTCATCAAGGTCGACCGGACGCTCATGCCCGAGGGCGACGGGCCGGGCTCCGAGCTCTGCGCCGCCGCCCTCGCGCTGGTCGGCGCGCTCGGCCGCTGCGCGGTCGCCGAGGGGGTCGAGACGGCAGCCCAGCGCTCCTTCGTCGAGGGGCGCCAGGTCGCCCTCGCCCAGGGCTTCCACCTCGCCCTCCCGCTGCCGGCGGAGGAGGCCACGGCGCTGCTGCGCTCGCACCCCTGCCGGCCGCTCGGCCGCGGATAGCATCCCGCGCCCCGTGCGCGAGAAGGCCCCCGAGACCTACGCGGAGAAGCTCACCCGGCTCGGCGAGCTGCGCGAAGCGGCCCGCCAGGGCTCCGACGAGGCGGTCGCCAAGCAGCACGACCGCGGCAAGTACACCGCCCGGGAGCGGATCGAGAAGCTCCTCGACCCCGGCTCCTTCCAGGAGCTCGACACCTTCGTCCGCCACCGGACGACGGCGTTCGGTATGGAGCGCAACCAGCCGTGGGGCGACGCGGTGGTGACGGGCCACGGAACGATCGAGGGCCGCCGCGTCTGCGTCTTCTCCCAGGACTTCACCGTGTTCGGGGGCTCGCTCGGCGAGGTCATGGGCGAGAAGATGGTCAAGGTCATGGACCTGGCCGCGAAGATCGGCTGCCCGGTCATCGGTATCAATGACTCGGGCGGGGCACGGATCCAGGAGGGCGTGGTCTCCCTCGGGGCCTACGGCGACGTCTTCGTGCGCAACGTCATGTGCTCGGGCGTCATCCCCCAGATCTCGCTGATCATGGGCCCGTGCGCGGGCGGCGCGGTCTACTCGCCGGCGATGACGGACTTCATCTTCATGGTGAAGGAGACCTCGCACATGTTCATCACCGGCCCCGACGTGATCAGGACGGTCACCGGCGAGGAGGTGGGCTTCGAGGAGCTCGGCGGCGCGATGTCGCACAACTCGAAGTCCGGCGTGGCGCACTTCGCCTCCGACGACGAGGACGCGTGCCTCCAGGACTGCCGCTACCTGCTGTCGTTCCTGCCCCAGAACAACCTCGAAGGGCCGCCGCGGATGCAGCCCACCGACGATCCGGGGCGCATGGACGGACAGCTCGACCACGTCCTCCCCGAGAACCCCAACAAGCCCTACGACATCCGCGACATCGTGCGGCTCGTCGTCGACGACGGGGAGTTCTTCGAGGTCGCCGAGCACTTCGCGATCAACATCGTGTGCGGGTTCGCCCGGCTCGACGGGCACGCGACCGGGATCGTGGGCAACCAGCCGAGGTCCATGGCCGGGGTGCTCGACATCGATTCCTCGCGCAAGGCGGCGCGCTTCGTGCGCACCTGCGACGCGTTCAACATCCCCCTGGTGACGTTCTGCGACGTGCCCGGTTTCCTGCCCGGGACCTCGCAGGAGTGGGGCGGGATCATCAGCCACGGGGCCAAGCTCCTCTACGCCTACACCGAGGCGACGGTCCCGAAGATCACGGTCATCACCCGCAAGGCCTACGGCGGCGCGTACGACGTCATGGCCTCCAAGCACATGCTCGCTGACTTCAACTTCGCCTGGCCGACCGCGGAGGTCGCCGTCATGGGCCCCGAGGGCGCGGTGAACATCATCTACCGGCGCGACATCGCCCAGTCGCCGACGCCCGACCGGCGCCGCGCGAAGCTCATGGACGACTACAGGTACCGCTTCGCCAACCCCTACGCGGCGGCCGAGCGCGGGTACATCGACGACGTGATCGTCCCCCACGAGACGCGCCCGAAGCTCATCACCGCGCTCGAGACGCTGCAGACCAAGCACCAGCCCGGCCCGCGGCGCAAGCACGGGAACATCCCGCTGTGAAACGTCCTCTCCTCGCCGCCCTCGTCGTCTCGCTCGTCGCCGCATCCTCCGCCCGCGCCGCGACAACCGATCCGCGGGAGACCGCCCACGTCCTCGCCGATGGGGTCCGCGTCACCGCCACGCCGGGGACGAGCACGCTCTGCCTCGGGCCGCCGGGCACCAAGGTCGCATGCCGGGTCACCGACTTCATCTATCCGCTCACCCTCCACGGTCGCGCTCCGGCCGGCGCGGGGAGGACGGTGCTCGTCCTCCTCGCCGCGCCCGCCCGGGACCTGCGGGCGAGCCTGGGCGACGTCCGCTCGCGCCCGGTCGCCGCGTCCCTGCGTGTGCACCGGGTCAACCCGCGCCGGTGGCGCGTGCGCCTGCCCGCCCGGCTTCCGGCCGGGCTCGACCGGCTGAGCATCTTCGCGGACTACGACGCTTCGAACGAGGTGAACTTCGAGGCCGGCCTGCGGGTGGTGCGCCGGGCGGAGGATCCCCACACTCCGTTCCGCTTCACCCTGACCGGCCGCGACCTCCTGGTCGACCTCAAGCCCGGCTCCGACCAGTCCCCGCCGGACCGGCGGCTGGCGGGCGTCCAGGGCCGGCGCGTCGTCACCGCCTGCGGTACCTCGCTGCGCGAGCGCCACGGGACCACGACCGTACGCCGGACCCCCTGGCCGCGCCACGCCCGCTCCCTCCACGTCCGCCTCCCCCGCGACGTCTCCGCCGCCGCCCGCTTCTGCGTGCTCGAAGAGCCCGACGGAACCGACATCGCCGCCGTGCGTTTCTAGTCCGGCCGAGTCGCTCGACGCCGTCACCCCGGGCGACGGCGGGCAAGCTCAGGAGGAGCTTGCCGCGCTGCCGTTGCTCCGACTGAGTCGACGGACGGCGGGCGGAAGGCTCGCCGAGCGTCGGTCAGAGAGACACGACGACGTCTACGAGCCCCTCGACGCCGCGTGCCAGCCGGGCGTCCCGGGTCAACAGCGTGGCGTCCAGCGCCTCGGCGAGGGCCACGTAGAGCGCGTCGTACGTCGTGCAGACGTCGCGCAGCTCCCATGCCCGGCGTAGCAGCCGCGCATCGGGATGGCGACGGACAGCGAGCTGGGCCAGCTCCACGTGACCCAGCTCCGCGCTCGTGAGGTCGACCTTGGCGCCGCGCAGCAGGCCGCGCAGCGTCTGCGTCACCTCGACATCGACGAGCGCCGGCGCGTGCACGTCGCCGAGAATTCCACCGCGTTCGGCGTCAGAACCCCCGCCGAGCAGGTAGGCAACGACGCTGGAGGCGTCGACGACCCACCTCACGCCCGGCGGCCGGCGTCACGCGCGGCGAGGATGTCCGCAGTGCCGACGACGGCGGCCCCACGTGACCGGATTCGCTCGTCGAGCTCCTCCGGCGTCGGCGTGCGCGCGACGCGCATGACCTCCTTGAGGACGTAGTCGCTGAGCGAGGTCCCCTGCGCCGCCGCGCGAGCCTTCAGGGTTCGATGCACGTCCTCGGGAACGTCACGGATCTGGATCAAGCCCATGTAATCATGATGAACCCATCGTGATTGCATGTCAAGCAGGTTCTTCGGGCGCTCAGTGCGTGCCGTGGCTGCGCACGGCGAAGCCGGGGCCGACGCGCGCCGCGGACGCCCGCGGAGGCGGCAAACAGCGAGGCCGGCACAGACCAGGAGGACGATGGGGGCGAGGCGCACGGGCGGCCCACTACGCTCGCCGCCAACGTGAACCGCCGCGCGAAGCTCACCCTCGTCGCCCCGGGCGCATCGCCCGAGGAGACCGCGGCGGTCGTCGCCGCCATCGAGCGCTTCATGCGCGAGACGGCCCCGTCACCGGCCGCAGCGCCGGACCGCACGAACCCCTGGGTCCGCGCCGCCCGCCTCGACGGCGTGCAGCGCGATGTCGTCGCGCCCAACCCCTGGGGCGACGACTTCCCCTGCGGCCGCTGAGCCGCATCGCTAGGACGACGGCGCGGCCGACCGCTGCGCGGCGATCTCGTGCACCGCGGCGCGGATCGCCTCCGCCGGCTCGCCCTTCTCGAGGTAGCGGTCGGCCCCGAGGGCCAGCGCCGCCGCCCCCAGGCGCTCGGCCGGGAAGCCCGAGACCACGACGATCCCCGTCCGCGGCGCGCGCTCGCGCAGCCGCCCGATTGCCTCGAGCCCGTCCATACCGGGCATGGAGAGATCCAGGAGGATCACGTCGGCGTCCGTGTCGATGACCCCGGCGACCCCCGCATCCCCGTCCGCCGCCTCGCCCACGACCTCGAGCTCGGGATCCTCCTCGAGCGTGAAGCGCATCAGCACGCGGATCTCCGCGACATCGTCGCACAGGAAGACGCGGACGGAGCTCATGGTCGGGAGTATTCGGCACGAGGCGGGCGGAGTCGAGGGGCATTTCCGCGAATGCCCTCCCCCGCGAGCCGCGATGGGCCTACGCGGACGCGTACCTGATCGCGTTCGCGGGCGCGAGCAGCTCCGGACGGTAGACCCGCTCGGGCGCCAACGCGGACAGCCCATGGGTCGCGGCCGTGTGTTCGATCGTCGTCTCCCAGCGATCGGCGTACATCGCCCCCGGTGCCCCACCGTCGAACGCATACGGCTCGAACAGCGACCAACTGTCGCGGACATGCTGCTCGGAGATGTCGGGAAAGCGACGCCGGAACGCCGCGATGCCGAGCTCGGGCCGCTCGCGCTGAAGCTCGTAGCCGGCGACGAACGCATCGCGCATCCGGGTCACGAGCTCGAGGGGCAGCCGGTCGGCCGCCAGCAACCCGGTGGCGTAG
>JAABUN010003147.1_pt1 | contig 26575 bp, 21 predicted proteins | sample 5559311 | NCBI WGS metagenome assembly JAABUN01 (sample SAMN10711877, study PRJNA513370) | rock metagenome | isolation source: Antarctica rocks | place: Antarctica: Victoria Land, Siegfried Peak sud
GTATATTGCAAGAGTGCTATCGCACATTTTCGAGTCCTCTTTTGGTTGAATTTGTTTGGCGACAAAATTCTAAAAGAGGACTTTTCTATTTTCAAATATCAAAGCCTATAACTGGCAACTTGGGTTATTTAGATAGGTCGCCCGCCGAGTACTTTGATTTCACACCATCAATTGCCACTAGCTTTAGCTAGTGGATAGATTCAGCAATACACAAGCGGCTTTAGCCAAACTTCTAAAAATTAAATCTTCCACTTGGCTTTAGCCTAATTTCTTTCGTCCTTGAATTTCTGAAATCCGGCGCGTTTCAAAAAATCTTCAAACTCATCGTCAAAACTTTTCGAGCGATGGTGTTCTTCTTGATTGGCGATATATTTCCTTGCATTTTCAAGCATTGATTCACAAACGCCAACCGCAAAATACTCGTCCTGCCATTCAAATTTACCGCGACACAGTTTGTTTTTATTTATCCAGAATGAAGATTCGCCTTTGATAAGTTGCATAATCTTTTCCATCGTTTGGTCTGTGCCGAGCGAAATCAAACAATGAACGTGGTCAGTAAAGCCATTGATAAAATCCAGATGAATGCCTTTCTTCCGTGCATTCTCGCGGATATGCTCGAAAACTTTCTGCCTGATTTCATTGGTTAAATACGGCTCGCGGTTCTTGGTTGACCAAACAAAATGTATCCAAACTTTGACCCACGGCATAAGTTTTTATTTGGGCTAAAGCCGAGAGGAAAATTGTTTTTCTTTTATTTGGCTAAAGCCTTTGTCTCTTTCTAAACTTGTCCACTAGCTAAAGCTAGTGGCAATTGATGCGATTCAACGAAATCTAATTTTGCGGAAATCGAATTTTCAAAATCGTTCCGTGTTCCTCGCTTGATTCGATTTCAAACTTTCCGCCGTTTTTCGCGGCGCGGCTTCGCATATTCTCCAAACCGTTGCCGTCAGTCTTCTGCGAAGCATCAAAGCCCTTCCCGTCGTCGGCAATTCGTAAAAAAATCACGTTGCTTTCGAGGCGAAAATCAACTTCGACGTTTCGGCAACTCGAATGGCGGGCGGCATTGCTGACAGCTTCTTTGAAAATCAAATAAAGCTCGCGGCGCACGTCCATTGAAAGTTTAAATGACGCGCCGTCGTCAGGCGCGTTGAAGCGAGCGCGCACATTTTTGTCGAGAAAACTTTCTTCGAGGTGCAGGCGCATTCTTCGGGTGAGTTCCAACACCGAATCGCGTTTCGGGTTGATTGCCCAAACGATGTCGCTCATCGAACCGACTGACTCGCGGGAGATTTCGGCAATCGAATTTAATAAACGGTTGCTCTCGATGTTTTGATTGGCGAGCTGCAAATTGACGACTTCGCTCAAGAGGGAGATTTTCGATAAATTCGTGCCGATGTCGTCGTGCAAATCGGAGGCGATGCGCGTCCGCGTGCGTTCGATTTCCAATAATTTATTCAGGCGATAACGATAAATCCCGAAAACCGTCAAACCGATTAAAGCAATCGTCAAAGCGACGAACCACGGACGCTGCCAAACGGGAGCAGCGATTTTGAAGGAAATGCTCGCCGGATTCGCGCTGTAAATTCTATCGGCGGTGGCGGCGCGAATTTCCAAACGATTTACGCCGTTCGGCAGATTGGCAAAGTTCAGCGTGCGCTCGGCGGTCGCCGTCCAATCCGAATTGTTCAGGCGATATTCGTAGCGCAATCGCTCGCCGAGCGTCGCGCCTAAACCCAAAAATTCAATCGTTAACTGCCGCTGGTCTGAATCAAGATTCAATTCGGGAATTTCCGATTCGCCCAAAATCGAAACACTTTGCGAAACGCCGCCCGCGCGCAAGCCGGTGATTAAAACATTCGGCGGTTGGCGGGCGCGTTCCGGCTCGGGACGAAACCGCGTTACGCCGCCGCCGGTTGCAAACCAGAGTTGATTGTTTTTATCACGATAGGCGACTTCGACGTTGCTATTCGGCAAGCCGTCGGCGGTCGTGAAATTTTCGATTTGTCCGGTTTCCGGTTTCAGACGATCAATGCCGCGTGCCGAACCAATATAAATTCTGCCGAATTCGTCTTCGGTAACGCATGACGCGCCCAAGCTCGACATTCCGTCGGTGGTTTTATAACGAACGATTTGCAAATTTTCCGCGTTCGGATTATCCACGCGCAGCAAACCGTCGGCGGTGTTGGCAAACCACAATCTGCCCTTTTGGTCAACATACGAATCTCGCGTCCAACCGACGGGCGCGCCTTCGGCTTGCGTGAAAATTCTGAATGCGCCGTCGCGGTAGCGAATCAAAACCGCGTCCTCTCCCCCCGTGGCAATCCATAAATTTCCCGAAGCGTCTTCGACAAAAGCCGTGCCGATGCGCTGCAATGAAAATCCGAGTTCCGCCGTGTAATCGTGCCAATGGTTCGCGGCGCGTTCCCAGCGCAAAAGCTCGGCGGCTTTTTCGGTCGTCGTAATCCAGATGTCGCCGCGCGAATCTTCAAACGTGCGGAAAATCTCCTTACCCTTTGTTTCGGGACTGAACTTTTGCGGCACGGCTCGCGCCAAATCTTTAAAATCAGTCGCTTCGGGGAAACGAAAAAGCCCGCTTCCGGTCGGAATCAGCCACGCGCTCCGGCTGTCCTGCCAGACGGTTTGATTCCAACCCCAACCGAAATAATCTACTTCCGGCGGCAGATTCGGCTTGACCATCGCAAATTTTTCGCCGTCGAATCGGTGAACGAATCGCGCGCCGCTGTTGACGGTAACGAAAAGCTCGCCGATTCGATTTTCAAAAATCGAATCGGCACCATTGTTTCTCAATCCATCCTCGGTCGTGTAAGTCGTGAAACCGTAACGCGCCAATTTCTTCGCGCCGCACCGCGAACCCGTCCAGAGATTGCCGTCTTTGTCTTCGGTAATCGTCCAAACGTCCGCGTCGCACAAATCGTTTTTCGCCGTATAAGTCTGACAAACCGTCTGCGCGTCATCTCCCTGCCAGAGACACAAACCGTCAGTCGTCGCCACCCAAATTTTGCCGTCGGATGCTTGATAAAGAGCCGTTACCCAACCGTCGGGCAAGCCGTTTTCGTCCGTGTAGCGACGCACCGTGAATTCGTCGTTTTGATTCGCTTCGGACTGGATTAAACTTAATCCCTTTCCATAAGAGTCAGGGCGCATTCCCGCCCAAATTCTCCCGCTTCGGTCTTCGAGCAGGGAAATTATGTAATCGCCCGACAATCCGTCGTCGTGGGTGAAACGCTGTATTTCGCCGGACGGCGACAGGCGAAACAATCCGCTTTTTTCCGTCCCAACCCACAATGCGCCGCGCCGGTCTTGGACGATTGTGGTAACGGGAAGCACTTCGCCGCCTGCCGCCAATGGCTTGCCCAAATCAACCGCTTCGAGTTCGCCCGTTCGACTGAATTTATAAAGCCCGTCGCCCGTTCCCGCCCAAACCGTTCCGCCCGCGTCTTCAAACAAAACACGAAAACTTTTCGTCTTCAGATTTTCTGGCAAGTAAGTTGTGAACAGCGGATTGTCGGGCGAGCCGCGCAAGCCTTTCGGATTCAGTCGCGCCAGCCCGCCGTCAGTGGCAATGTAAATTTCACCGCTTTTCGTTTCGAGAAAATCATTTATGTGACGCTCGGGCAAACCGTCGTCGGTCGTGAAATTTGTAAAAGCGTAACCGTCAAACCGCGAAACGCCTTCCAATGTGCAAAACCACAAAAAGCCTCGCGAATCCTGTCTGATTCGGTAAACGCTGTCGCGCAAAAGCCCATCGGCGACGGTGTAGGTTTTTATCGGCAGCAGTTCGGCGTAGGCGGCTGAAACGCAAAAAAAACCGATTGCCAGGCTCAAGCCGTGCAAGATGCGGAACTGCTCGACGGCGTTTCGCCAAACTCTGAAAGTCTCTCTATGCGACAACTTCATCTTTTTACCTGTAAATTGGTGAGCGAATTATGACACTTGCCAATTTTTTTGGCAAGAATTTGTTTGACGTAATCCTTCAAACACCGAAGCTGTAAATATGAATTAAGGTTCAACCGCTTTGTGTATTCGCTACTATTTTTGCACCTAAAGCGTTATACTATTTTGTTTACGGCTGTTCACAAGTTTTTAGTAGCTGATAGTTTTATGAAAATAGCAGTAGCAATGAGTGGTGGCGTGGATTCTTCCTCGGCAGCCGTCCTCCTCAAAGAACAAGGACACGAACTCGTCGGCTTTACGATGCAGCTTTGGAATCAACGGCGAAACATCAACGTTGACGAAAACGGCGATTCGCTGCCGTCGCGCTGCTGCTCGCTCGACGACGTTTACGACGCGCGCCGAGTCGCGGAAAGTTTAGGCTTCCCGTTTTATGTCTTGAATCTCGAAAGCGATTTTGAAAAATCGGTCGTCGAGCCTTTTGTGCAAAGTTACTTGGACGGCGAAACGCCGATTCCGTGCGTCGCCTGCAATTCGCGCCTTAAATTCGCGTCTTTGGACAAACTCGCGCAAAGTCTCGATTGCGACAAAGTTGCAACCGGTCATTATGCGCGTGTCGTACACGATGCAGCGGCAAATCGTTACCGACTATTTCGCGGTCGCAATCATTGGAAAGACCAGAGTTATTTTTTGTGGGAACTGACGCAAGACCAATTGTCTCGCGCCTATTTTCCGCTGGGCGAAATGCTCAAGTCCGAAGTTCGTGACATCGCGCGCGAAGCAAATCTATATGTCGCCGAAAAACAGGAATCTCAGGAAATCTGTTTTGTGCCGGACGGAAAATACGCCGAATTTATTGACCGCTATCTGGCGCACGAAAACCGCTCGGACGAATTGCCGACCGGCGGTGACATCGTAAACACGAAAGGCGAAAAACGAGGCGAGCATTCAGGCATCCATCGCTACACAATCGGTCAGCGCCGCGGTTTGGGCATTGCGCACGAAAAGCCTTTATATGTCGTGCAAATCGAACGCGCCCGCAACAAAATCGTCGTCGGCGAAGCAGAAGAGCTTGAAACTCCAGGATTTACGGCAAAAGGCGTCAATTGGGTGGCGTTTGACGAGCCGACCGAGCCTGTTCGCGCGGATGTGAAAGTTCGCTATCGCCACGAACCTGCACCGGCGACAATTTACGCTTTGCCGGAAAATCGCGCGCAAATCGTTTTCGACGAGCCGCAGCGTGCCATTACGCCGGGACAAGCGACGGTTTTCTACAATGGCGAAGAAGCTGTCGGCGGCGGTTGGATTGTGCGAAGTATTAAATGATTAAATCTGAACTTCGCAAAATTTACCTTGCTAAACGAAAAAACCTTTCGCCAATTGAAAGAAACCAAAAAAGCGAACAAATTTCAAATAATTTTTTTCAAGCGTTTGATTTAAGTAAAATCAGGTTTCTACATTGTTTTGTGCCAATTGAAAAGTTTAATGAAGTTGATACAAATCTAATTTTTCAGAGAATTTGGCGTGAATTTTCGCACCTTAAAACGATTGCTCCGCGTGTTAATTTTCAAACTCACGAAATTGAAAATGTGAAATTTACGCGCAATACCGCACTTGTCAAAAACGCTTGGCAAATCTCCGAACCGACAGAAAATGAATTGGTTGAGAGTAAAGAAATTGATTTGGTTTTAGCTCCGCTTTTGTGTTTTGACGAGCGAGGTTTTCGCGTCGGTTATGGTAAAGGTTTTTACGATAAGTTTTTGAAGAATTGCCGAAAAGATTGTTTGAAAATCGGCTTGAGTTTTTTTGCATCTGTCGAAGAAATTACAGATGCGCAGGATTTTGATGTCAGACTAGATTTTTGTATTACAACGCAGGAAGTTATTAAAACAAAAATTTAACCGCAGATAAACGCAGACTTTTGAGATTGATACAAATTAATTTTATCTTGTTTTATCTGTTTCTATCTGTGTTTATCTGCGGTTAAATTTTTCTATACAGGTAATAAACCTTTTACCTCTTTTACAATACGCTGCACGTCTTCATGGTCTTCGAGCGCGAACATAAAAAATTCGTAGCCGGTTTTCAGACAGACAACGCCGTTGCCGAAAAACCAGACGCCTTCGAGCAGCGGATTTCCGCGCAAAATCCAATCAATCGGCGCGCCGGTGATTGTTTTCGGGTTGAAAACGTTTGTCATCAAAACCGCGCCCGAAGCGAAACTAAATGCGCCTAAAAGCGGCGCGCCGATGTATTTTGCAATTTCGCGCTCGAACTGGATTCGTTCGGCTTCGGCTTTTGTTAATTCGCCTCGTTCGACGAGTTCGTCTTGAGTTTTCAGGTAAGTATAAAACTGCTCGCTCGCCTTTTGAACCGACCACGCGGGCAAAGCCGAATTGAAAAGCCAGTGTGAACTGATGCCGGTGAAAACAACGCCTAAACCGGCGCCGACCGCCATTGAAACTCCGGTCGTTGCGGCTTGCAGAGGTTTTTCCGCAATCCAATCGGAAGTTTTCCGCACGGTTTTTATCGCCGAATCAATCGTCCGCGTCCAGCTTGCGCCGAAATTAAATGCTTTTGAAACGCGGTTCGCCGTAGTTTCAAAAGAACCTCGCGCGTCCGTGAAAATTTCGCCTGCTCGCTGGCTGGCGACATCGAAAAACTCGCCGGCTTTTTTTCCGACCGTCTTGACGGTGCTTTCGGCTTCGACGGCGGTTTTGCTGAAAACATCGGCGGCTCGTTCGCTCGCGTCTTCGGCGGCATTACGAAGAATCGGCTCGCTTGCCTTCCAGGCTTTTTTCGCGCTTTCACCGGCGTTTTTTATAGTTTCTTCGGCAACTTTCGTCGCCTGTTTTCCGACTTCGCTTTTTTCGGCTTCGCTTTTGATTTTCTGCGCGCCTTCTTTTAACGTCTCGGCTGTTTCTTTGACAATTTTCGCACCTTCTTCGAGTTTGTCTTTTAAACCGATTTGTTTGTCAAAATCTTCAAAACGCTCTTTTGCTTCGCGCTGCCATTTTTCAAACTTTTCTTTGTAATCCGCCATTTTCTCGCCTCCGCTTTGTTTCTCTTTTTTAAAATACGTTTTTATAAAATAGTTTGTTTGTTTTTGATGCAGAAAAGCCCGGTAAAATTTGTATAATTACACTTTTGAAAGAAACAATCAAACATTTTTATTCAATGCAAATTTAAGGCAATTTATCGTTCATATCTTTTACGGTTCGATTAAACTATCGTATAATTTGAGTTTATGCCGATTATAAAATGTCCCGGATGCGGTAAAAAAACTGAATATAACGGCAATGAGTATCGACCGTTTTGCTCGGAGCGTTGTAAATTGATAGACTTCGGAACCTGGGCGGATGAAGGATTTAGTTTGCCCGCCGAAAATGCGCCTTTGAGCCAAGAAGACATGGAAATAATCGAAAAGGTTTTAGAAGAGAAACAAAGGGGGAAATAAAAATGGAAACGACGGCGGTCAGTTCTGTAATTTTTTTGATTGTAATCGCGGCAGTTGCGTTTTTTGTTTTGAGGCGCGTCGTGAAAATGGCGATTCGCGCTACTATTGTTGCACTTATTTTGCTGATTGCAATCGTCGGCGGAGTTTCGCTCTGGATGTTTGGCGGCACAAATAAAACTTCAGATAATCGCTCGGCTCCCGTCCGAAAAGTTCGCTAAATTCAACGAATGTCCCAACCGAAACCGCGCTTTTACGAACGTTACACAAAACTTCCGCGTAATGTTCTCGCCCTTAGTTTAGTCAGTCTTCTCAACGATACTTCCTCCGAGATAATTTATCCGCTGCTGCCGACGTTTTTGTTTTTAGCATTGGGCGCATCGCCTTTTGCCATCGGTGCAATCGAAGGCGCGGCGGAATCGACTGCCAGCCTTCTAAAACTTTTTTCCGGTTACTTCAGCGACCGTTTTCAAAAGCGCAAGCTGCTTGTTTTTATCGGTTATGCGATGGCGAGCGTAACGCGCCCGATGCTTATTCTGGTAACAAGCTGGCAGCAGGTTTTATTTGTTCGCTTAACCGACCGGGTTGGCAAAGGAATTCGCGGAACGCCGCGCGACGCGCTTTTGTCAATGGCTGTGCCGCCGGAAAAACGCGGTTTGGCGTTCGGATTTAACCGCGCCGCCGACCATTTGGGTGCGGTTTTCGGTCCGATTATCGCTTCCGCGCTGCTTTATTTTTACGCGCAAAACTTAGCAAATCCGACGATTGACGAATACAAACAAGTTTTTCTCGTCGCGTCCGTTCCGGTAATTCTCGGCTTGTTCGTTATAATTTTTCTGGTAAAAGAAGAAAAAGTCATAACCGCCGAAAAGCCAAAATTAAATCTTTCGCTTACCGGATTTGACGGCAATTTCAAACGCTTTCTTTTTGTCATAGCGCTATTTACGCTGTCGAATTCGTCCGACGCATTTCTGCTTCTACGCGCTCAGCAATCGGGAATCGCACCGGCAACCTTGCCGCTTTTGTGGATGGTTCTGCACATCAGCAAAGTTGTCAGCTCGCTTGTCGGCGGAAATTTATCGGATAAGTTGGGACGAAAAAAACTGATTTTTTCCGGCTGGATTTTATACGCGCTGGTTTATGCGGGTTTTGCTTTTGTCGGTTCGGCAGAAGGAGCTTGGGCTTTGTTTATAATTTACGGCGTATATTTCGGTTTGTCGGAAGGCGCGGAAAAAGCTCTGGTTGCCGATTTAGTTCCGCCGGAAAAACGCGGCACGGCTTTCGGACTTTACAACCTGGCTTTTGGTATTACTGTTTTTCCGGCGTCGCTTTTAATCGGCGCGCTGTGGAACGAATTCGGTGCAACAACGGCATTTTTGGTTAGCGCGTTTATCTCATTGTGTGCCGCAGCTATATTTTTGACAGTTAAAACGAGCAAAACAGGTGATGAAAATTAGGTATTAGAAATTAGTCTGCTTTTACTAAAACCTAACACCTAAAATTTATCTTACTATTTACCGGCAAGTTTCTTTTCGCGTTCGCCGACGATATAACTATTTTTTGCTCTTACAGCCAGACTCGGACGCATTACACGAACTTTAATCTGTTTGCGATCGCCTTTTTGCCCGACCGTTTCCGGGTAATATCCGAGCGAATACTGCCGCCGAAGTTCTTCGGCAATACCGTTAAAAGCAGCGTCCAGATTGTTAGTTCTATTTGCTTCAAACATTCTGCCGCCGCTGTTTCGGGCAAGCTCCTCCAAATATCTGCGACCGGTTTCGTACTCGCTGCGGCTTCCGCCTGCCGAACCGCCGCCTTGCGGATAACCACCGATTGTTACGTTACCGCCGCTTAAAATTCCGCCGAGAATATCTGCGACAATACTGCCGCTGCTTTGCCGCCGTCTCGGATACGGATTGTTCGTCGGATAATTTCCGCCTCCAAAACCGCCTTCTTGATATGTGTCGTACCGAATCGGATAAAACAATATGTCGGTTTCCTGGGTTTCCAAAATGGTGCTTTGGTAATCGGCGCGACGGCTGGTTGTGTCAACGCCGTCGGTGAAAAGCACGACCGCTTTGCGACCTTCGATTTGGTTCAGTTGTTGACGAATGGCGTTGTCAACTGCTTCGTAGAGACTCGTGCCGTCTCCGAATCTGGCTTGCAGAATCGCGCTGCGCAAAACATTCCGGTCACTTGTTGCGCGGCTCAAAACTCGTACTCTTTGGTCAAACGAAATAACGATAACCTTATCGTCCGGGCGCAGTTGATTGACAAACGTAATCGCCGCATCCTGGATTTCGTCAATTTGATACTGTGTCGAAGGGCTGACATCCAGCATTAAAACTACTGTAAAAGGCTGTTCGACAGATGCAAAACTATCGAGCTTTTGCTCGACGCCGTTCTCGAAAATCTTAAAATCCTGTTTTTTCAAACCCGAAACAAATCTGCCGTTGCGGTCTAGCACGGAAACGGGAATTGTAACCAGACTGGTTTCGACGCGAATAACCTCGCCATCGTCTTCGTCCGTTGTGTCTGCTGTAGTGTTTGTCGCGGTTTGTGTTTTATTGGCAGAATTCGTTCCGCCTTTCAAAACCGGCGGAAGTTTTGCTTTATTTTGAGTGGAAGAATCGTTCTGCGTAGTTGTTGGCGATGGCGCGGCGATAATTCTCGGGCGAGATGTGCGCCCCGTTTGTGCCGAAACAGACATTCCAAACAAGCTGAAAAACATTAAAATCGCTGCAATCTTTTTCATTTCCGATTCTCCAATGATGAAGCTTTATCTAATAAATGCTGTATTTTGATTAGATTGTAGCAAATTAAGATGTCCGACGTTTTGTGGTGGTTCTTAACCGAAATGTCTATCTTGCGTTTAACATTTTCGCCGCAAGTTCATTAAACTTGCGGCGCACGGAATTGATATTTACAAAAGGCGATTGGCGGGCGTGCGTGCGGTTTGTCAGCAGAATAAAAATTCTCTCGGTTTCCGGCTCAATCCAAAGGCTCGTTCCCGTGAAACCTAAATGACCAAAACTATCTTTTGATAAAGCATTTGAAGCGGTCGAATCTTTTGTTTCGGCAAGTTGAAAAGCAACAGAACGCGCTTCATTTAAATTTGGCGTAAAGTTTGTGCGAAACAATCTGCACGTTTCCGGCTTTAACAAAATGGTTTCTTCGGCGAGAAACTGCTGCGCGAATTTGAATGTTTCAAACGCATTTGCGAAAAGTCCCGCGTGACCGGAAACTCCGTTCATAAAACGGGCGTTTCCGTCGTGAACTTTGCCCCAAATTATCCGGTTTTGGATTTTGGATTTCAGATTTCGGATTTTTTTTTCGATAAAACCTTGCCCAACGGAAAGTTGCTGCTCAAATATGTTTCCGTTTTCACTGGCAGCAATTCGTTTTTGCAGATTCTGCGGCGGATTGTAAAAAGTGTTTTGCAAATTGAGCGACACAAAAATTTCCCTTTTTGCAATTTCGTCTAAACTTTCGGCGAAAACTTTTTCAAGCAGAAATCCGAGCGTTATAAAATTCAAATCGCTATACACGACTTTTGAATTCAACGGATATTCCAGTATTTCTTTGCCAATCAATTCGAGAATTTTCCGTTTTACATTTTCTGTTTCACGTTTTCCGTTTTCCGTTAAATAAAACGGTTTCCAGGCTCGAAAACCTGAAGTGTGCGTCAATAAATTTTCGATTGTGATTCCGCGCTTTTCATTTGTATCGAATTCGGGAAAGTATTTTGCTATTTCGTCGCTCAAATTTATTTCGCCTTTTTCAAATAATTTCGCCCACAGCAATCCGGCAACGAGCGGTTTGGTCAGACTTGCCAAATCGTAAATCGTATCAATTTTTGCTACGATTTTTTCAGGCTCAACAACCGCGAAACCGAGCGCGTCCTGTAATACAATTTCACCTTTTTCCGCAACTAAATAAACGGCGGACGGAAAATCTTTCGCGTTTATTCGCTCTTGCAGAAATGCTGAAATTTCTTTTGATTTCATTTCGGAAAAACTTTTGCGGCGTGTTCGTCAATTTTTTCCAGAACGCCCAAAGCCAAAGCAAGCGCACGTCGTCCGTCCTGTGCTGTAACCGGCGGCGTTTTGTTTTGTAAAATCGAATTAAAAAATGCTTCGATTTCGGCTCGGAGCGGTTCGATGTCATTGATTTCAAGACGATTAACCGAAATTCCGAGCAGCGGATGAATCGCGTTCGGCGCAAGCGACGTAACCGAAGCAAATTTTGTCGCGTAATCTAAAACGACGTAAGAATTTGTTTGATAAAACCTTGCTTTGCGAATTTTTTCAGTGCCGATGCGCGAAGCCGTGATGTTAGCGACCGCGCCGTTTTCAAATTCGATGCGTGCGTTTGCCGCATCAACTTTGTCGGAAATTACCGGAATTCCGACAGCGTGAAGCGCCGCAACTTTCACATCTTCGCCGACGAGCCATTGAATCGCGTCCAAATCATGAATCATCACATCTAAGACGACATCAACATCAAGCGAGCGATTCGGGAAAGGCGAGACGCGGTGAATCTCGAAATAAAGCGGTTTCGTGACAAAAGGGCGGAGCGCAACCATAGCCGGATTAAAGCGTTCGAGTTGTCCGACCATCAATTTCGCGCCGCTTTTCTCGGCAATTTCAATCATTTTGTCGGCTTCCGCTAAAGTTCGCGCTATCGGTTTTTCGACCAGAACGTGAACGCCTTTTTCCAGAAAAGCAAAGGCAATTTCAGCGTGCGTTTCGGTTGGCGTCGCAATTGAAACGGCGTCAATCTTACCAACTAAATCTTCCCAATCGGTGAAATAGTTACAGTTATATTCGCTCGCAATCTCCTGCGCTGTCGCTTGGTTTGCATCACAAACGCCGACAAATTTGGTTTTGCCGCTTTTAGCGATTTCGGCGTGATTACGCGCGTGGTGTCGCCCGAGACTCCCGACGCCGACGACAGCAGTTTTTAGATTTCGGATTGTTTCCATAATTTGAATGTAAAACTTTTTTCGGCAATACTTAACATTTTCCGTCAAGATGAACCAAATAACAAAAGCTGAAGACCGAAGACCGAAGACCAAAAACCGATTCGTCTGGATTATTTTCGTGTTCGTCATTGTTTTTGTTTATTTTTTCGCGCTCGGTTCGATTCCGCTTTTGGGTCCAGACGAGCCGCGTTACGCGCAGGTTGCGCGTGAAATGTTTGAGCGAAATGATTGGGTTACTCCGACTTTGGGCGGTTTTAACTGGTTTGAAAAACCGGCGCTGTTGTATTGGCTGCAAGTAGTTTCGTATAAAATTTTCGGTGTATCTGAATTTGCGGCGCGCTTTGGCTCAGCCCTTTGTGGGCTTTTGACAGTTTTGAGCTTGTGGATTCTTGGGAGAGCAGTCCGCAGCCCGCAGTTCGCAGCCCATCGTTATTTTATTGAATATGAAAAAACAAATTACGATTTCGCAAACTGGCTGGCGCTCGTTTCCGCTTCATCAATAGGACTTTTGGTTTTTTCTCGCGGCGCGAGCTTCGATATTATTTTGACTTTTCCAATTACGGCTTCGCTGATTAGTTTTTTTATCTTTGACCAATCAACAAAAAAATCTTTTTTAACTTACCAATTACCACTCATCGCTTTTTACTTTTTTATCGGTCTGGCTTTGCTTGCCAAAGGTCTTGTCGGCATCGTTTTTCCGCTCGCCATCGTCGCGTTTTACTATCTTTTAAGACGAAAATTGCCGTCGAAAACATTCATTTTCAGTTTATTTTGGGGAACAATTTTCAGCCTTCTGGTCGCCGCCGTTTGGTATGCGCCGATGTATCTGCGAAACGGTTGGAATTTTGTTAACGAATTTTTTATACAGCATCATTTTCAACGATACATCTCAAACAAATACCAACATCCGCAGCCGTTTTGGTTTTTCTGGCTTGTGTTGCCTTTGATGACGCTGCCGTGGCTGCCGTTTTTTTTGGCTTCGGTTTGGGATTTCGTAAAAGTTCAAAGTCGAAACGCTTCTCCTTTGCTACATATTTCTGGTTCTCCTCTTCTTTCTTTCTCCTTTTGCTGGCTGTTCGTTCCACTTGTTTTCTTTTCGCTTTCAGGCTCGAAACTTCCCGGTTACATTTTGCCCGCTTTGCCTGCGGTGCTTGTATTAACGGCGGAATATATTTCGCGTTTCACGGAAAATAATCGAAAGCGCGCCGTTGCTTTGCAAATTGTCGCGTTTGCAACTTTTGCTTTTGTCGTTATTGCCTTACAGTTTTTTGTAATAAATTATGCGCGAGGCGAAACTGTTAAAACTTTAATCAAAACCGCTGACGCGCAAGGTTACACACACGAAAAAATTTTAAGTTTCAATACAATCTCGCACAACGCAGAGTTTTACGGCGCAGGGAGACTTGTGCGAACTGAAGACGGAAAACAGAGACGTTTTTTTGCGGTGACAGAAATGCTTGAAGAAACAAAGCGCGAAGGTGCGAAAGATGCGCTGGTTTTAACGCCGCTTGAATATATAAATCAATTAACCGAAAGCGATTTGGTCTGGACGGAAATTTTAGGTGATAACGGCGAATTAGCGATTGTTTTGTTGAAAATTAAATAAATTAATCGCGTGTTTTTACATTTAGTTTGGTCGTTTTCAAACCGTTTCAAAGACATCTAAAATCAACCGTAAAGCATCTTTTAAAAAGCGAAAGTCTCGGAATATGCAAAGATATTTTTAATAATTCCCCTTTTTCTTTGCCTACAATGCGTCTTTCGCTTTCTTAATTTTCAACCAAAAATACAATGAGAAAAGTTTTATTTTTTGTTTTAATTCTAGTTTTTTCAAATAATATTCTCGCTCAAAACCCATCTGCAAATTTTGATTTGACCAATTACGGCGTCAAAATCGAACCCGACAGACGCCTGATTGCTGTATTGGCTTCGCTTGAAGTCGCCGAAATTGAAACGCCTTTGACGGCAAAAGGCGCTAAATTTCGTCAGCAATTGAAGGCGGATTTACAAACCTTAAATCCCGAACTTCGCCAAAAAATAAAAACGTTTGTTGACCAATATAAACGTCGCCATCCGAATCAATCCCAGGCTGAATTAATCTCGCCGTTTGTTTCGATGGCTTACAGTTTATCGCCTGCGCCGGATTTGTCAGACCCGGCGCGCACGACGGATTTGCCCGGAGATTTATTGGAAGTGCTTGATTACGCGCCACTTGTGCGCGAATTTTATCGCCGCTTACCCGGTGCGAAGATTGACGAATACGTCAAAATTTATCAAACCGAAAACACACAGTTAAAACGCTCAGCTGCCGAAATGGTCAGTGAACTGCTCGATTACCTGCACACGAAACCGCAACTGAGTTTCATCGAAAGAATCAAAACCGAATCACAACCGGCGAAAAATAAAAAATCCACAATACAAAAAACGGAAGTCCGCGAACGAACGCGCCGATTTTTTATTGTACCGGAAATGCTCGCACCGAAAGGAACGGTCAATTTCTTAAATATTGCCGACGATTATTTTGCGGTTGTTCCTATCGAAACTGATTTGAGCCGTTCGGAAGTTCGCCGTGCTTATCTGCGATTCGTCCTTGACCCGCTTGTTTTGAACAACGCAAAAGACATTTCTGTAACTTCCGATGCAATCAAAAAACTTCTCGGCGACCTTAAACAATCTTTGTTTGCAAAGGAAAAAGCAAAAAATAAAGACGCGCGTATCGAAGACGTAATGCTCTCGCCGGATGCTTTTCTGGCAGTTTCGCGCTCGCTCGTAGCGGCGACTGACGCCCGCCAAATCGAAGAAAAAAAAACGCGGATTGCCATCGCGCAAGCTCGCCGCAGTATAGATTTGATGAAAACCGACGCTGAAAAACGAAAAGTTTCCGCCGATCTCGATGCGTATAAAAAATCTCTGGCGGACGAAACCGCTTTGCAATTGTCGGAATCATACGAAAAAGGCGCGGTTTTATCATTTTATTTCGCCGATCAATTAAAAGGTTTGGAAGATTCCGGCTTTGATATTGCCAGTTCGTTCCGCGAAATGATTTTGTCGCTCGACGCCGCGAAGGAAGCAAATCGTTACGCACAGTTTGCCGACGCGCGGCAGCGTGCAGTCGCGGCGCGCGCAGCAAGAAAAAATACGGGCGACGTTGAAATCGTTACCGTCGAAAATCCGACGACAAAAAAACTGCTCGACATTGAAAAGATTATTCAAGCTAAAAGCTACGCGCAAGCCGAAATTCAACTTAAACAGCTTCTCGACGCCAATCCGAACGACGCGCCGCGCATTTATTACGCGCTCGGTCGCAATGCGAGTCTTTCCGCCGAAGGTGCGGGCGAAGCAGAAGTCAAAAAGCATTTGCTGGATGCCAAAGTTGCTTACGAAAGCGTCATTCGGACGGCGACGGCAAAGATTGATTCGGTCAATGTTAACTCAATTAATATCAATTCAACCAACACGGATTTAGCAGACACCGCACGCGCATTGGTTTCTCTTTCGTATGTCGCACTGGCGAGAATTTATGAGTTTTACGGCGAAAATGAATATGCCGTTAAAATTTATGAAGCCGCCATCAAAATCGGCAAGATACCGGACGGCGCATATGATGAAGCGATTGCCGCGAAAGACAGATTACTGAAAAAACAGTAAAAAACTCCGCAAAATTAAATGATTGAAACGGAATTTTTCAACCGTAATTCTTAACTCACCAACTTGAATGTTCCTGTAATTTTGGTAACTTGTTTTAATGAATTCCGAAAACTTCCGCAGCGGCTACGTCGCTTTAATCGGTCGCCCGAACGCTGGAAAATCTACGCTTTTGAACTTTCTTGTGGGCGAAAAAATTGCTGCAGTTTCCAACAAACCGCAAACCACGCGGCATAAAATCAAAGGAATTGTTACTTTAGACGAAGGGCAAATCGTTTTTATTGACACGCCCGGCGTCCACAAACCCGGCTTTTTATTGAACCGACGAATGATGTCCGCCGTTCACGACGCGATTTTGTCGGTTGATGTCGTTGTTTTGCTGCGCGACGCCAGTGTGTCAACCGGCAACGGCGACCGCTTTGTCTTAGATTTAATCAAACAATCGGAAAAACCCGCCGTTCTTGTTCTCAACAAAATTGACAAAATAAAAGATAAAAAAGAATTGCTGCCGCTTATCGAATTCTATTCGAAGGAATACGATTTCGAGGAAATTGTGCCGATCTCCGCGCTCAAAGGCGAAGCGATTGACAATCTTTTAAAGCAAATAACAAGGCATCTTCCTGAAGCCGAGCCGATTTTTGCCGAAGACGAATTAACCGACCAGCCCTTGCGAACACTGGTTGCGGAAATGGTCAGGGAAAAAATCCTGCAAACGACGGGCGACGAAATTCCTTATGTAACAGCCGTCGTAACCGAAAAATTCGATGAATCCGACCCGACAAGACTCAAAATTTTTTGCGCGATTTTTGTCGAAAGAAGCTCGCAAAAAGGAATTATCATCGGCAAAGGCGGCATAAAATTAAAAACAATCGGCACCGAAGCTCGTTACGACATTGAAAAACTTCTGGGCAAAAAGGTTTTCCTTCAGCTTTTCGTCAAAGTCGTCAAAGATTGGCGCAACCGCGAGCAAAACTTAGACGAAATGGGCATTCAGGAATAATTATGCAAACCGAACAATTATCTTGGTATGCCTTTGAAATCACGGTTGACGCCGGCGCATCCGAAGCAATCGAGTTTGCCTTGAATGAACTCGGCGCATCCGGCACGGAGATAAATAATTTGGGCAGAGATAAACCAAAGGAAACTTTATGTGTTATCGGTTATTTCAATGAAAAGCCGACCGACGAAATTTTGCAAAATGAACTGTCTGAAGCCTTGCGTATTTACAAATTTTCTATCGATGCGATAAAGAAAACGGAATGGCGAACGATTGAAAATAAAGATTGGCTTGCTGAATGGAAAAAACATTGGAAACCGACGGAAACCGGAAAATTTATCGTTGCACCGAGTTGGGAAAACATTGAAAACAATGAGAAAATCATTATTCGCATCGAGCCGAATATGGCTTTCGGCACGGGAACGCATGAAACGACGCGGCTTTGTTTGCAGGCAATTGGAGAGAATTATCAAAGCGATATGAGTTTTCTGGATGTCGGCACGGGAACTGGAATTTTGGCGATTGCCGCCGCGAAAATAAAGTCTCAAGTTTATAGTCTAAAGTATAAAGTAATATCAAATAATTCCCCTTCAATTCTCAAACATCAACTCCCAAATCTTTACTCGATTTCGGCTTGCGACACAGACGCGAACTCCGTTGAAATTGCTGTCGAAAACGCCGAAATCAACGGCATAGACGGCATTGAATTTTACGTCGGCTCGATTGATGAAGGCGCACCGCAATTCGATTTTGTCTGCGCGAATTTGACCGCCGACGTTATCATTCCGCTTTTGCCGCAGCTTGTTGCAAAATCTAAAAGAATGCTTTTGTTGTCCGGGATTTTGCACCAACAGAAAGATTGGGTTTTGGAAGAATTAAGTTCAAATTTCAAAGTTCAAATTTCAAATTTGAAAATTGAAATTGACGGCGAATGGATTTCGATTTTAATAAAAAAATGAAATCTGGAAAATAAAGAATATTTCAATTTTTCGTTTAATTGTCTTTTTTTGGAGGCGTCGCAGGCGGAATATCACCGTCGTCGGTAATTGTCAGCAACGGCGTTCGCGGTTTCGGCTTGCCTTTCCGAATATTTGAAGAGCGCAAAACCGGCGCGGATTTGAGTTGCGGCAGAATTTTTCTGGTCGAAAACGACTCGGAACGCCGCAGAATCGAGCCGCCGCGACCGGCAACCCAAAGCTCCGAGCCGCCGCGATAAACAACTGCTTGTAAAGAATTACTCGTGATATTCGGCTGAATTTCCCAGGTTTTGCCGCCGTCGAGCGTCCGCAAAACAGTTCCCAATTCACCCGCGATGACCGCTTCGCTGCGCCGGTAACTCGTTACCGCGTAAAGATTCATCTTCACCGGAGATTCCTGGTCTTGCCACGTCAAGCCGCCGTCTTCGGTTCGCAAAATCGTGCCGTTTGCGCCGACCGCAAAACCGTATCTTTCATCGTAAAACGAGAGCGCATAAAGGTTTTCTTTTAGATTTGTTTTGATTTTTTTCCAACTCAAACCGCTGTCATCAGTGATTAAAATCGTACCTTTGTCGCCGACCGTAACGCCGTGCTTTTCGTCGGAAAACTTCACGTCTTCAAGCCAGACATTTGTTCCGGATTCTTTTTTCTCCCAATACGCGCCGCCTGAATCCGACCGCAGAATCACACCGCCAGAGCCGACCGCGAAACCGATTTTTTCGCTGACAAAATAAACACCGAGTAAATCTTCCGTAACGTTTGAAATGCCTTTCCCCCAACTTGCACCGCCGTTTTTGGTTCGTAAAACAGTGCCTTTGTCGCCAACAACCCAGCCGCGCTCGGCATTGACGAAATCCAGCGCATTGAGACTTTCTTCCGTCCCAGAATAAACAGGAAGCCAGTTTTCTCCGCTATTGCTGGTAATCCAAATTCTGCCTCGTGTGCCGCTTGCCCAACCGGTGTTTCCGTCAAAGAAAGCCATACTATTGACGTTTTCGCGTCCGCCTTCACTCAAACGCTGCCAACTGTATCCGCCGTCATCAGAACGAATTATCAAGCCGTTTTCACCGACTGCCCAACCCGTAAATTGGTCTGCAAAACAAAGCGAAACCAGCTTCGGGTTTGTCCGCACATTAAACGGCAGCCACGTCGTTCCGCCGTCGCCTGTCAGCCAAACCATTCCGTCCGCGTCGGTCATCGAACCGCTTTTTTCATCCGAGAAAGAAAGCGAAAGAAAATCCGCGCGGCTGAAAATGTTAATTTTTTGAAACGTTTCTCCGCCGTCCGCGCTTTGCGTAACACAGCCATCGTAACCGACGGCGACTATTTTTTCCGCCGACAGAAACGCTGCACTCGACATCAAAGCATTTTCGCACGGCTTATTTAACTTCCAGTTTTTACCGCCGTCTTTGGTCGTCAAAATCGTGCCGTTCATTCCGGCGATGACGCTTTTCTGCGCGTCAAAAGCCGCTACTTTCAAAAACTGCTCGGTCGTTTCGCTCTTTTGAATTTCCCAGAATTCACCGCCGGTCGTCGTTTTCAGAATTTTTCCGTATGTCCCGACCGTCCAGCCCGTCTGCAAATCTTCGCCTGTCATAGAAACGCTGTAAAGATGGTCTTTGACATTGGATTCGATTTTTCGCCAATCTTTTCCGCCGTTATCAGTTAAAAGAATCGCGCCGCGTGCGCCGACTACGACCGCCTTTCTATCGCTTAGAGCAAAAACGCCGGAAAGCGTTCCGTCAATTGGCGACAACTGATTTTTCCAGTTAAAACCGCCGTCTGTTGTAGTTAAAATTGTACTGTCCGCGCCCACGGCAAAACCGGTTTGCTTATCTTTCGCAAAATGGATTGAAAACAACGGATTTCCCTGCGGCAACGGATTCTGCCACACCCAACCGAGCGCGTTTCTTTTCTGAAAGATAGGAGTTTGGGAAATGACGGGAAAACAGCTGCAAAAAAGCACAAAAAGCGCAAAAAAAAGATGCGCCAATCCGAACTTATCTGTGCTTATCTGAGGTTTCATTTCTCTATGTGTGTTCTTCTCTGAAATCTGCGGCTAATTTCCCGCGTGTGCTTTGTGCTTTTTGTGTCTTTTGTAGCTGTTACTAAATTTCTTTCACGCCGATTTCCGCCACTGCTTCGTCTAAAACGTTCTCGTCAACTCGTCCGAGTTCAGCCATTCGCCGCGCCATTTTATCGGCAACTTCCTGAACCGCGTGTCCGGCGTGTCCTTTAACCCATTCCCATTCGATTTTGTGTTTGCTTGCGGCGCGGTCGAGTTTCGCCCACCAATCGAGATTTGCTTTTTTACGAAAATTTCCCGTCATCGTCTGCACAACATAGCGCGAATCGCTCAACACACGAACTTTGCACGGTTCGGTCAAATTTCGCAAACCGATTTCCGCCGCCGCAATCTCCGCCTGCTGATTCGTCGCGCTTCCCAAATACTCGCCAAACGCCCGCCAAAAACCTTTGTAACCCAAAACCGCAATCGCCGCCGCGCGCGGATTTCCCTTGCCGTTTCCCAAAGACGAGCCGTCGCAAACCATTGTTACTTCCTTCATAAATTATTTCAGATTTATTTTGGGTGTTGCTAATTTTGACCAAATAAAGTTCAGAAGTAATCCGATTACAAAACTAAAAATTATTAAGATGAAAATATCTGAAACTAAAGCAGACCATATGATGTGTCTTTGGAATTGCTCACCAAACTTAGAATCTTCATAAAAACGAAATGGGAATCCGACACTTCGCACGCAGTAATTGCAAGAGCTAACAAGTGTAAGTTTGAGCGGGAGAAGGTTAACTCCCGCCGACAAAAATAACGATATTAAAGAGCCTAGCTTAAATCCTTTTCCAAAATGAAACTTATTCATTTCTATTTCCTCCAACCGAAACAACATTGTCCACATAACCTTCAAACGTATCGTCGTGCGAAATGACGAAAAGTTGGTCAAAGGTTTTTCGCTCGGTGATATGGCTGATTTGTTCCGCCAGACGCTCGCGCCGCGCCGCGTCCATATTTGTTGTCGGCTCGTCGAAAAACGCCAGACGAATATCGGAAAGCTGTTTCAAAAGCGCAAGTCGAACCGACAAAGCCGCCGCCATCTGTTCGCCGCCGGATAAGTTGATAAACGGTCTATCGTAGCCGTTTTCTTCTAAAATAATGCCGTAATCTTCCGTCCATTTCAGCGTGCGCTCGGCATTGCCGGAAATTTCGCGAAACATCTGATTGGCTTCCAGAGAGACGTGAAAGACGTAATTTCTCGCTACGCGCGGCGCAGCTTCTTTTAAGGTTTCGCGGATAAACGCCGTCGCTTCGGAGATTTTCTCAAGCCGCTCTTTTTCCAGAAATTCGGCTTGCATCGCGCGGCGAGTTTCCGCCAAACGATTTAATTCTTCCGCCAGTTGTGCTTCGTAACGTTTTGCATTTTCAAGATTTGCGCCAGTCTCCGCCAGACGTTTTTCGGCTTCGAGCAGCAAAGCCTTTTCGGTCAGATGCCGCTCGCGGTCGTAATCTTTGCTTGCCGTTTCAAAATTCGTTTCGGCTCGCGCCAAATCTTTTTTTAATTTTTCGATTGCCGTTTGAGCGTCTGCCAGTTCGATTTCGCGCGTCGGCAAAGTTTTCGCCAAGGATTCGTTCGACAAAAATTCCCGATGCGCATTTGCCGTTTTGTCGCGCTCGTCGGACAAGCGTTTCCATTCTGCGTCTAATGCTTCAAACTGCGATAACTGCTGATTAAAACCGACTTTTTCGCTTTCCAGACGAGCAAGATTTTGCTCGGTTTGCGATAACTTTTCCTTTACTTCGTTTTCACCTCTTATTTCGTTTTCAAAGGCGAGAAGTTTCGCTTTTGGATTTCCCATAACATTAAATTTCGTTTCGATTTCCGAAAGTTCAAATGTAATTTTAGACAGATTTCCGGCGCGGGCGCGCCACGTTTCCTGTTCTTCGCGCATTTTTTTGCCGCGTTCGGTCGTTTTATCTTTATCTTCAAACAGCGCAGGCAAACCAGCGGCAGTTTTTTCAGCTTCGCGCGCCTGCAGGAGTTTTGCGGAAACCATTTTCTGTTCGGTTTCGAGAACGGCGATTTGCGCTTTGCCGTCGCCGTTTTTTAAGCCAATTTGCGTTTCGCTCGCTTTTCCCGTTTTGAGGTTCAAACACTTCTGCGACACAATCGGGCAAAAATGATTTTTGATGAGACTTTCCAGAACTTCGCGCTCGAATTGTTCATCGCGTTCGAGGACGGCGCGGAATTTTGCAAGTTCACTGATAATTTCCATATCGCGCTTTTGCAAAACTTCAAAGTTTTCAACGCCCACGCTTTTTTGTTCGGCAGTTTTGATCTTGTTGTTTATGTCAGCGAGTTCGTCGCGCAGATGTTTAAGTTTTTCTTCAAAACTCGAAACCTGATTTTCTGCGGCTTTCACGTTCGCCAAATCGGTTCGCAGAGTCTCGCGCTGTTTCTCTAAATTTTCCTGCTCGCGCACTTGCGGCTCGATTTTGACAATGTTTTCGCGCGCTTCCGCAACTTTTTTCAGATTGTCGCCGCAAGATTTTTGCTCGGCTTTCAAGCTGACGATTCGATTTTCAATTTTGTTAAATTCGGTGCGAACCAGGTCGCGCTCGATGCGTTTTGCTTCGAGATTCTTCAAATCTCCGACAGCCGCAACGTGAATTTTATAATCGTTTTCGACAAGTTTGATTTTTTCAGCCGCTGCAAAGGCTAAATTCTTTTCATTTTCCTTTTGTTTCAGCACAAATTCGGCGTTTTTGTTTTCCGATTGCAGTTTGTCGCGTGAAGATTTTAATTCAATGACAGCGCTTTCCGTTTCGTCAAACTTCTTTACAGTTCCTCTTTTCTCTGTCGTTTCGGCATTCAATTTTTCAAAATCTTCCGTCAAAGTTTTGGCTTGTTCGGCATAAGTTTTCTGTTCGGTTTCGACTTGTTCAAAGCGTGCGAGTTCGCCTTCGGCGCGCGCGATTTTTTCACGGACGGCGGTGATTTGATTGTCAATATAACGCGCTGTTTCGCGTAATTTTTCCGCGCCTTGCCGGTATTCTTCGACTTTTAAAAGTTTATCAAAAGCCTTTTTTCGCTCGGTCGGAGATTCGAGAAAAATCGCCGTGAAAGTTCCCTGCGGAACGCCGATGGCGCGGCGAAAAAGAGATTCCAAATCAGTTCCGGCTTCGACGCCCAGATGCTGCCACAAAAAGCGTGTAACTTCTTCTTTTTTCTCGGCAATGCGAATTTTTAGCTGCGTGTCATAAACGTAATAACCCGTTCCCGTGTCGCGGTAAATTCTGTATTCGCGCTCGTCAATTCCGCTCTGAAAAGTTACGTTGACAACGCCTTTTTTTGCGCCACGACGGGTGAAATCTTCCTTTTTATAATCGAGAAGGTCAAACAAAGTCCACGCCACGGCTTCGATAATCGTCGTTTTTCCCGCACCGTTTTCGCCTGTAATCGCCGTCGTTCCGCGCTCGAATTCAAACTTTGCATTCGCGTGAGATTTGATGTCTTCTAATTCAATTTTTGTGATGTGCATCTTTCGATTTTGAGTGTTGGATTTCCGATTTTTTATTTACTTTAGATTTTAGAATAAATTTCGGTAAAGAAAAAATGTGATTCAGTAAAGCAGTATCAAATTCTGAAAAATAAAAATTTTACGAAATGAAATTTGCGGTTAAAACGGTTACAATGAAAACGGTAATTTACCTAATTTTATTGAAATTATATGTTTAAGAAAATTGCAATTTTTAGTTTTCTGGCTTTTGCTTTTATCGGCTGCGACAAAACAGCGCAACAAACTGCAAATACAAATGTTTCCGCGCAGAGTTCGGACAATTCACCGCTCGTTTCCGGTCATTCGCAGGCTCAAAACGGTAATTTAAGCGCTTCGCCGCAAACGGTCGCGCCGGTTCAGAAATCTGAGACCAAAACTAAATGGACGCAAAGCGGAAATCCGATTGATACGAGCGCATTTGACGCGGAAATTGCTAAAACTACAAAGAATTTGAAAGTTAAACCGAAAGACGATGCGGCGAAAAAATCTCTCGCGGAGGCATATTTGAAACGCGGTACGGCTTTAACCCAAGTCGGACAATACGCTTCCGCACTCGGCGATTACAGGCGTGTTTTGAAATACGATGCCGACAACCAGGATGCCAAAACGTGGATTAATAAAATCCTCGAAATCTATGACAGTATAAACCGCGAATATCCGAAGGAAGGCGAAGAACCGCCACCGCTGCGGTGAAGACAATAGGTATTGACTAAAAATGGAGAAACGGTTACTTTAGGCTTCAGAGTCATACATTGCGCCTATCATAAAACATAAATAAAGATAAGAAACAGATTTTGGTCGTGGTTACTCTAAACCGGCTTAAAACATATGAAAACAAGAATCCGTAAATTTATCTCTCTCGGTTTATTTATTACAATTTTGGCTGCTTCACTGGAATTTACGTTAGCTCAAAACAGCGGCGGCAGGCTTTTCGGCGAATTAACCGTTACATCAAACGCTTCAGTTGCAAGCAGCGAAGAATATGTAACGGTTGACCGCCAGCTGGCTGTTAGCGGACGTTCGATAATGTCGCCGTCCGAGATTGCAACGTCGGCACTGACAAGCGCGAAAATTTTATTTGCTCAAACCGGTTCAATCTCAATGTCACCGAACACAAGGATAAATTTAACTTTTGTAAATTCCAGCATCGCCGGAGACCTTCTCGCAGGCGAGGTTATTATCGAAACCGCACCAAACACCGCCATTAACGTTTTTACGATTGACGGAGCAATAATGACTCCAAATCGAAATCAAAAAAACATCGTCAAAATTTCAATTGTAAACGGCGTAACGCAGGTAACAACCCTAACGGGTCAGGCAATGTTTAATAAAGTTTTAGTATCGGGCGGTGAAACTTTTCCTCAAACGACAAATGACAAAACAGCAGATTCCGACTCTTCTAAAAGCGGAATTAACCCGGCTGTTATTGTCGGTATATTAGGTGCCATCGCCGGGGTTGCGGTGGTTGCTTTACTGGTTTCATCAAGCAATAAGGATAATCCTACCGTTAGTCCTGTTAGGTAAAGGAATCGCAATAGCCTGGAAATCTTAAATAAAAATAATTAACTATTACACCAACTAATCTTCTCTGTAAGGATGTCGGACAGTTTCGCTGTCAAAAAATAGAGGACAGTTAATATAACTATCCTCTATTCTATTATGTATTTACGATTAGATTATGTACTGGTCGCTGTGCGTCCTACTTCGGTAATAGGCTTCAAATCACTGTCATCATTTGTTTTATTAAAAGAATCGCCACTGCCGCCGATACTTATATCTCTGTCTCCAGTCTTCTGTGTTGTTGAAGAAGTTGAAGACGTTGTTGTATCAACTGAAGTTGTCGGTGTATGAATTGACGAGTCGGATGACATTGTATCTATCGTGTTATTTGCATCCACGTTATAAGTTCTGATTTTGCGACCGGTGAACGGACGATGTTTGTTCTCAGTTTCGGGACCGAGATAATATCTTAAACCCGCGCCTAAACCAATAGTTCCTAAAAGGGTTATTAACATTTTGCTGTTAAAAAACGATTCTTTTTTCGCTGGTTTATAGTGCGTTTCTACCGACCTGTTACGTAACTGATATGGTTTATTTCTCGAAGGCGGCGCTGGAAAGGATTCCCGATTATGTAACTCATTTGGTCTATTTTCCGAAAATGAATAATTGTTTTGTCCAAGTGTTCTCCTTTCATTAAATTGCGAGCGCTCCGATTCATATCTTCTGTCGAGCTGACGGTCAGATTCGGATACTTCGCGAATAAAATCTGCTGTTCGAGCCGAATGCGCTCCATGTTCTACAATGTCGGCTTGCGCCACAATTCCTATGCATCTTCCATTTTTATCCGCTACCAGAACCCGGCGAATTTGTCTGTCTTCCATCGTATTCAGACAGTCTTCAAGGTTGGTCTCAGGCGTAACTGTTACGATGTCGGGCGTCATTATATCTGACGCTTTCATCTCAAGCGGATTTTTGTTTTCGCCGAGAGCGCGTATGGTAATATCGCGGTCTGTAATTGTACCGATTGGACGCTTCGACTGATGGTCTTGAATAACCGGTATACAACCGCAATCATACATCTCCATCATATGTGCCACTTCCTGCAAAGTTGAATCCGGTGTGCAGCATGCCGGATTTTTCGTCATAATATTTTTTACCTGCATAATTTCCCCCTTACATTTCTAAAAGATTGGAGCGAATCAATACGCTCGTTTAGAATTTACGTTACAGAGCAATTACTATTCCTTTTAACATCTTAGAAACCGGTCCAAAACGACAAAAGAAAAAGCCTCTGTTAGGAAGGCTCTTTTATAATTTTTTATTTTTGTTGTTTATTGCGTCTTACTTTCGTGCAAAAAATAGTCGAATTTATAAATTCTTACACATCTCGACTTATAAAATAAAAATAGGCTCTATAGTAGTTAAGCATATTTTGACATAGGCTAAGCTACTGTAATGCAACAACTAAACCGTTATTATCGGCGTTCTCGAATTTCAGAAAAGAAATTTCGTGAAATTATCAAGTGTTTCGCACT
>JAABUN010003148.1_pt1 | contig 26573 bp, 18 predicted proteins | sample 5559311 | NCBI WGS metagenome assembly JAABUN01 (sample SAMN10711877, study PRJNA513370) | rock metagenome | isolation source: Antarctica rocks | place: Antarctica: Victoria Land, Siegfried Peak sud
CTACCCCACCAGCGCCGAGACCTGCAGCACCAAAACAAGCTGCCAACAAAGCTACCAGCGCGGCACCATCACCTGGACCCCCACCACCGGCGCCCGCATCACCTACAACTAACGCCAACGACCCACGGCACACCATCGCAAGCCGCTCCGCACGATCTGGAAGCGGTCCTACCTACAATGCACCCCCGGCAACAGACAGAGCACCGGGGGTGCATTCCTCTGTAAAACCTCCATCGCCGGCTATGGGTAGAAGTTGACAGGGCAACACCTCATCACGCTGAAGAACCTGCAGGCGGACACCTGTGGGTCAAGGACTCAATGCTTGATAAATACCACCGACCAGGCGTATCAGGCGACGACTGCGCCAAAAGGTCTCGCACCGACCAGCATCCCTCGGGTACGAAGGAGTGACCTCAGCGGCGCAACGCGGCCCTGCGCGCCTGTGGGAGCGTGCCGATTAGCGCTCCCAGCGGTTCCTTGCGCGGATTCCGAAACAATGCCTCGAAGATCCCCTTAGCCACCGACTTGCCCCATAGCAACTTGTCGGCAGCGTGCGGAGCCTGGCTGAGCGCATGAAATACGTAGAAGGCGGAGTCGAAGATCTTCCTCGGCGCAGACAGTTCGGGGTTGCTCTTGATCACCCAGATCTGATTTCTCAGGTGATAGAAAAGCCGTCCCTTCATGTCCTTCGAGCCGCCAGCGTTCATTGGGTGCTTGATCTTGCTCCTACTCACCATTACGGCAGGAGCCAGCCTGGAGAGGCGGAGCGTGTACTCCATGTCGTCGATCCAGATGAAGTAATCGCGCTGAGGCAGATGGGTGGTCCGGGCGATGGCGATGTTCACCAGCACTCCGACGAAGGTGGCGGCACGGACTGCGATCGTGCCGATCTCCTGGGCCTTCAACTGACGCTGCATATCGCTGCTGAGGACGGGTAGATTGCCGGCGTTCGGTGAACCGTCCTCGTGGGTCGTCACCATGGAAGCCGCAAATGAGAGAGGGACGTCGCTGGACTCGACCGCGGCCATCAGCTCTTCGAAGGAATCGAAGTCCGGTTCGCCGTCGTCGTCCATCAGCCACACGTAGTGGTGTCCGCGTTCCGCGGCGAGCTCCACGCCCCATGCGAATCCGCCTGCCCCACCGAGATTGACTCCGGTTTCGAAGAGAAACACGCGAGGATACAGACTCCGTACCATGTCCGGACCACCGTCCGTAGAGCCATTGTCGATGACAATAATCTCATCCAAGGGGCGAGTCTGCTGGCTCAGCGCGGACAAGCATTTTTCAAGTAGTTCTCTCCGGTTGAAAGAGACAACTACCGCTGCATTCGACATGATTTCCTTCGCTTGTTCCCTTGCATCGATGCTCCGATACTATCGGGCGACCACAGCCGGCAGCGCCAGGACTGAGCATGGCCGACAGTAAACGAAGTCCTACCGCTCGAGGAGTCTCATCAGGTATCGGCCGTAGCCGCTCTTGATCAGCGGCGTTGCTCGCTCCACGAGCTCATCGTCGGACAGGTTCCCGAGGCGCCAGCTGATCTCTTCAGGACATCCGATCGAGAGTCCCTGGCGCTTCTGAACGGTCCTGATGAATTCGGAGGCCTCATTGAGGGAATCGAAGGTCCCGGTATCGAGCCAAGCTGTGCCTCTGGGGAGGATCTCGACATGCAACGAGCCGCGTTCGAGGTACGCGCGGTTGACGTCGGTGATCTCGAGCTCGCCACGAGCTGAAGGTTGGAGGTTCGCCGCGATTTCAATGACGTCGTTGTCGTAGAAATAGAGACCGGGCACGGCATAGTGGCTCTTGGGGTGCTCGGGCTTCTCCTCGAGTGACACCGCCCGCCCATCGTCGTCGAATTCAACGACGCCGTACGCGGTGGGGTCCGCGACCCAGTAACCGAAGACGGCCCCGCCCTCAATATCGGCGAACCGACGCAGCTGCGTACCCATCCCCTGCCCGTAGAAGATGTTGTCCCCGAGTACGAGGGCGACAGGACCGGAACCGATATGGTCGGCGCCGAGGACGAAGGCTTGCGCGAGCCCGTCTGGCGAAGGCTGCTGGACATAGGTGAGACTGATCCCGAAGCGGCTCCCGTCCCCCAGCAGACGCTCGAACTGGTCCGCGTCCTGCGGAGTCGTGATGATCAGGATGTCCTTGATACCGGCAAGGATCAGGGTGGACAGCGGGTAGTAGATCATTGGTTTGTCATAAACCGGGACCAACTGCTTACTGACGCCAAGGGTGATGGGGTGAAGTCGGGACCCGGTTCCGCCGGCAAGGATTATTCCGCGCATGGTCGCCATCATGTCCGTCTTCTGCTCCGAACAGCAAGTTCGGCGCGCAGGGATGGCGAAGTCCAGGGTTGTGCTGCATCCGCTACTGCCAGGAAGCTTTCACGTGACGGTCCTTGGCTCGAACGGCGAGGTCACCTCGGCGTTCGTCAGGCGGTCGCGGCAAGGCGATATGGAATACTGAGGCAGTGAATCGCACCTGGGTCGTCATTCCGATGTATAACGAAGCAACCGTCGTCGGTTCGGTCATAGAGGGCCTTCGCCCCGTGTTTCCGCACATCGTCTGCGTCGACGACGGCAGCTCGGACGGATCGCAGGACATCGCCCGGGCGGCCGGGGCGGTGGTCGTGCAGCACCCAATCAATTTGGGCCAGGGAGCCGCCCTGCAGACCGGTTTCGAATTCGCGCTACAGGATGAGCTCATGCGTAACGTCGTCACGTTCGACGCCGACGGCCAGCACCGCGTCGTCGACGCCGCAGCGATGGTTGCGCGGCTCGACGCCGGGGAAGCGGACATCGTGCTCGGTTCCCGGTTCCTTGACGACAGGACCCAGATCGGTCCCGTGAAACGGCTGATCCTCAAAACGGCAGCAGTCCAATCCAGGATGGCGACGGGATTGAATTTGACTGATGCTCATAACGGGCTGCGGGCTCTGAATCGTGAGGTCGTCTCCCAGATCCACCTCACCCAGAACCGCATGGCGCATGCGTCCGAGTTGGTTCATCAAATCGCGGAGATCAAGCCCCGATGGGCTGAGCACCCGGTCGAGATCATCTACACCGACTACTCGAAGTCCAAAGGGCAGTCACTGCTCAACTCCGTCAACATTCTCGCCGAACTCTTCTTTAGGTGATCCTGTGCTCCTGATAGTCCAAATCGTCCTGGTTCTCGCCGTTATCCTGGTCTCGCTCGTCCTGATGCGGGGCGGAGCGAATGCGCGTCACCTGGCGATTCGTCGCATCATGCTCATGATTTTCGCCGTGGCAGCCGTCGGGTCGATCTTTTTTCCGGGAGTCCTCACCGAGGTCGCTTCCTTCCTCGGGGTTGGACGCGGCACGGACCTCGTCCTCTACGCCACGATCGTCAGCTTCTTCGTGTTCATGGCGACGACCTATCAACGCTTCCGCCACGCCGAGAACGCCTTGACTGCCCTGTCACGCCGCATCGCGCTCGATGAAGCACCAAAGCCGTGGGTCGACGAGCGCGACTGACCTTCCGGCCTAGGCTACGGGATGATGTCCGCGCAACTGCGCGCCGAGGAGCCCGGTCTGCGAAGTGACAACGGCTTGAGATCAGCGGCTCCTACTTGATCACGTGCCGGGCGAGGCTTGAGACCGATGCCTTTCGTCCCTTGAGGAGCGACGTGCCGAGCAGAGCCACCGCGTTGAGCCGCGAAGTGAAATGCAGCGATGCAGCGCGGGCTGCCTTCTGCCATCCGAGTGCCGCGAAGCGCCGCGCCTCGATCTCGAAATAGCGACGTTCCTCATCAAAACGCCGGCCGTCGAGAGCGCGCACCGATGAATCGGACCCAGAGTGGCGGCGGTAAAGAAAGGCGAGCTCGGGCTGAAGCACCATCGCGCCGCCGTCGGCCGCGATGTCGAGCAGCAGCGCAAGATCCTGCACGACGTCGAACTCGGGACGGAATCCGATGCGCTTGATGGTCTCCGACCGCCACGCCAACGACGGGAAATAGTGCCAGCCCGCATGCAGAAGGCTTGTAGCCAGACGCTCACCCTGCAGGACGGTCGGCGTCGTAGATCCCGGCATCGCCAAGCTCTTCACCCTGTCCACCAACGGTGCCACAGCAGCCCCGTTCTCGTTGATGACCTGCACTCCCGGCTGGACCACATCAGCCGTCGGGTGCGCCCCGAACGTCTCGACGACGGTCTGGAGGTAGTTCGGTAGCATCACATCGTCCGCGCCCATGAAGACGGCAATGGGCGCTTCCACCAGCTCCAGCGCCTTCCTGTAGTTGCCGTTCGCACCGAGGTTCGATTCATTGCGCTGGTAGGACACCCGCGCGTCGTCGATCTCGCTGAACCAGCGAGCTGGCTCGGGGTCGGGGTACCCGTCGTCGACGACGATCAGGCGCCAGTCCTGGAACTGCTGGCCCATGACGCTGCGCGCCGCCTTCTTCATGAGATCGACATCCCCGTAGTAGGGAAAGAGAACGTCAACGGAGGCCATAGCGATCTTTCTTCAATGGAACGGCGGGCAGGGACAGATGGGTCCCGGACAATGACTCAACTATAGAGAGGAGCCTTGTACGAAGTGAAAATGCCAGTTCGGTAGACTCGTCCGGGATCAATAACGGCTAAGACGGGATGAGCATGGGAGCGGGCACACACTCGGGCGCGGAACGCAGCATTCGCGCGAGCGTCTGCATGGCGTCCTATAACGGTGCAGCGCACGTCGTGGAACAGCTCGAATCCATCCTGGCCCAGCTGGGGTCAGACGACGAAATCGTCGTGGTGGACGATGCCTCGATCGATGCTTCCGTCCAGCTGGTCACGGGGCTCGGCGACTCCCGGATCCGATTGATCCGCTCTCCCTCCAACGAGGGATATGTGCGCACGTTCGAGAAGGCCCTGACCGCGAGTAGGGGCGATTACGTCTTCCTGTCCGACCAGGACGACCGCTGGCTGCCTGGGCGGCTCGATCTCATGCTCGATGCGCTTTCCGCACAGCCCGTCGTCGCGAGCAACTTCGCTTTCTTCGGGCAGCAGCCGAGGGCAATCGAGTCGCTGAGGCTGAAGGCGGACGACAGTTCGAGGCGATGGATCAACCTGCTGCTGCTGTGGATAGGGGTGCGCCCCTATTACGGATGCGCAATGGCCTTCCGCCGCGATGTGGCTTCGCTGATACTTCCGTTCCCTCGATTCCTGTATGAGACACACGACCAGTGGATCGCGATGGTCGGAAACCTGGTCGGCGGGATGCGCCACCTCGAGCAGGACACGCTGTCGCGACGGCTGCATGAATCGAACACCACACCAAAGAAAGCCCGGTCGCCCCTGCTGATCCTGCGGTCGAGGATCATGCTCGCGCGAGCCTTCGTGGTTGCTGCGCGTCGGATCGCGGTGCAGCGAAAGCAGGAGACGACACGTGCGTAGCCCTTCCCTCGGATTCGGAGTCATCGCGCTCGCCGCCTATCACCCGCCCGAACAACTCTTCGCCCGGCAACTCCTCTCCATCCAGGCGCAGACCCACGGGGACTTCCACTGTCTTATCTCGGTGGATGGCGACTACCATCGCGTCGCCGCGGCCGTCCAACACATCTGCGGTGACGACGATCGGTTCAAGGTCATCGGTTTCGATAACCGCCTAGGGTTCTACGGGAACTTCGAGCGCGTGCTGGCGGCAGTTCCCGCGCACGCGCAGTGGATCGCGCTGAGCGACCAGGATGACTACTGGTACCCGGAGAAGATAGCCACGCTTATTCCACACCTCGCGCACTATTCCCTCGTATCCGGGCAGGCACGCGTGGTGAATGAGAGCGGGCAGGTACTCGTCGCGCAGACGAGGCGCCGTCAGGCGGAGCTCGTCGACCTGTTCAGCGAGAACCAAGTGACAGGGTCGCTCAGTGTACTCCGGGCGGACCTTCTCCCCCTCGCGCTCCCCTTCCCCAAACTCACCACGCCTGCCCAGTATCACGATCATTGGCTCGGTGTCTGCGCCGGGGCAGCAAGGGGTTTCACCGTTGTGGACGAGATAGTGCAGGACTACATCCAGCACGTCAACAATGTCGTGGGCGAGAACCGCACCGGGCTGAGGCACCTGATCAGCAGGGTGAAGCTGCTGGCGCGCACGTACGAAGGCTCGGCTTCGCCTGCGGCGCTTGTCCGTTTCCTTTCGACCGCAGGAATCGGTTGGCGGTCGCTGATGGCGGACACTGTCGCGGCCAGGGGACCGGAGCCGTCGCCGGAACTGGACAAGGCGATGCGGACCTATTCCTCGGGTGCGCCCAGGAGCGCTGCAGCCCGGGCGATAGTCCGTGGTCTCCGGCTCGGTGCAGTTCCACCGCGACGGGCTCTTGAGCTCATGGTGAGCCTGGGTGCGAGCGTCTTCACGGGCCGGAAAGGGGATAGTCAACCATGACGAGCCCATCTGTCGTCGCGGTCATCAGCAGTTACCGACCGGCGGCGTCGCTGGTCGACAACTTCATCGCCCTGGTCGATCAGGTCTCCGCCGTCGTGGTGGCGGATGACGGTTCGGGTCCCGCAGCGCACGCGGTGCTCGCCCGTCTGGAGGAGCTGGGGGCGGACGTGGTCCGGCGCGGCACCAACGATGGGATCGCTGTCACCCTCAACGCAGGCATCGCCCAGGCGCGGGAGCATCATCAGGCCGATTGGATCCTCACACTGGATCAGGACACGACCCTTCACCCTGCGTACGTTCAACGGCTCCTGCAGACGGCCCTCGAAGCACTCGACGCCGGCCTGCCGGTCGGCGCGGTGTCCTACGCCGAGCAGAACGGACGTCGCGTAGCGCTTCTCGGCGTCGCGCACGGGTACGGGCTCGCTTACGATCCCATGCAGTCGGGTCTCCTCCTCCCCGTGAATACCCTCGACGTTGTCGGTCGGCTCCGTGAGGACTTGTTCATCGACTGGGTGGACACCGAGTTCAACGAACGGATCCGTGCCGCCGGTCTGCTCACCTTGGTCGCGAGCGGGACGAACCTTGATCACTCGCTCGGGGACATGCGACCACTGACGTTCCTCGGGCGGCCCATCGTCCGTAACGGAAGGCACCTGTCGGTCGCCTACCATCCTCCGGTGAGGGCTTACTACATGGCCCGGAACGGACTGCTGGTTGCCCGCCGCTCGATGCTGCGGGCACCTCGCTGGACCGTCTCGAGGCTGACGCATGATCTTCTCGGGCACTTCGCAAGGATCGTCGTCGGGCCGCAACGGAGCAAGCACGTCCTGGCCCTCCTGCATGGTGTCGCGGACGCTCTTCGCGGACGTTCCGGGAGGATAACGTCCTCGACGCAGCAGCGCCTGACCTGAGCGACCGCTGAGTCTCAGGGGCGGATCAAAGCTCCGGGCAACCCGAAAGGTACCTTTTGAGAACGCTGATAGCGCGACTTGGCACGTACACCGCCGCAGTCGCGGTCACGAGCATCGTCGGCCTCCTGGCGATTCCGGTCCTCGTGACGCAAGCGGGTGAGGTGGCGTGGGGCGTCATCGCCGTCGCGCAAACCCTGGCAGCGCTCCTGGGCGTCCTCGTATCGTTCGGCTGGGGCACCACAGGACCGGCGATGGTCGCTGGCATGGACCCCGCTGCCCGACCGCAGATGTTCCTGGACTCCCTGGTGACCCGCATGTACCTGGCGGTCGTCATCATCCCGTTCGCCGTCCTGGTGCCGTTCCTGCTCACCACCTCGGAGTATCGCGGCGAGATGATCGCAGCCTGCCTCGTCTATCTCCTTCCATTCCTCGGCGGCGCGTGGTACTTCGTCGGCGAGGCACGACCGAAGCGATTGATCCTCTGCGACTCGTTACCCGTGAGCCTCGGTACCCTCACGGGAGTGGTAGGTATCCTCCTGACACAGAACATCTACGTCTTCATTGCTTGCCAGGGCGCCTTCAATCTCATCGCAGTCCTGGTCACCGCACACGTCATCCGGCGGTCCGCGCCGCAGCGGCTCAGGACGGAACTCTCGGTCCCAGCAGCCTTCAGGCGTTTACCGCACCAACTGCACGGCGTCATCACCGCCGCGACGTCGTCACTGTACGTGGGGGCCCCCCTGCTCCTGGTGTCCGCGTTCCTCCCTGCCTTCCGAGAGGTTTACGCGATGGCGGACAGGTTCGTGAGGTACGGCCAGATCGCCCTCGGGCCCGTGGTACAGGTGCTGCAGGGAAGTATCGCCTCTCCCGACAAGGTGGCCGAGCATCACAGGATCAGGCGGACCACGCTCATGGCACCGGTCTTGGGCCTGCTGGGTGGCAGCGGTGTGGCCTTGATCCTTCCTTGGGGAAGCGAGCTTCTTTCGGCCGGCAGGATCATGGTCGGGTTCAACCTCAGCGTACCGATTGGCACGGTGTTCACCGGCATCGCGGTCTCGTCGGTCGTAGGCTTGGCCTGCCTGATCCCTCTGGGCCAGGGCAGGGCCCTGGCTGTATCCACCGTCCTAGGCGCTTCCATCGGTGTACCCCTGATCGTCCTCGCTTCGATCTTCGTGGGTCCCGTCGCCGTCGCGTGGGCGGTCGCCCTCTCCGAACTCCTCGTTGCCACCTATCAGGTTCTGGTGGTCCGCCGCACGCTGGGGCAGGCACCGCCGCAAACCTAGCGCGGTCCCCGAATAAGCTCACGGAAGCGGCGGCGGCTTCCCCTGATCGTGGCAAGACCGGTGCTGCCACGGGACCTGAACAATGGAATCAGCCCAGGCCACACGCCGTTACACGATAAAGCCCTGCACTCCCGACGGACTCGACCAGTTCGACGGCGTCACTTGCCGCTAGGTCGTCCAGTCCCGGATAGGGATGATCCCCGCCATGCACTTCCTGCCCCCCGAAGTCGAGCACGAACCGCACGTTCTCCTCCACGATGGCATCGCACACCTCAGGATTTGTGGTGGCATCGCGCAGGTCGGCGTAGACCTCGTCGGTTTCGGGTGATAGGACGGCGAGTGTATGCAGCTGCAGAGTCCTACGGTCGGCGAGGACGTATGCCAGGGAGCTGCCGGTCCATGGATTCCCTGCAATCACCGCATCCGCGGGAACGACGTCGTCGAGTTCCTCCATCAGCGCGTACTCATCCGAGGAGACTAGAGGGGAATCCGGCCCCAGATCGTACTTGTCGGCGGCGCTGCGAGCAGCAACACGGATGTTCTCGCCCTGTGTCAGCACCGTGCTCGTCCCGACGAGGATGATCGCGCCGACCACCGCCACGCCGAGCCGAACCCCGCCACGTCCGCTTCTCCTCGCGATCGCATCGAGCGCAGGCACGAGCAGGGTGTCGAGCAGGAGCCGAACGACAGCCGTACCCCCAACAGCAGCGATCGGGATCGTGACGAGCGGCAGCAGAGAGGCAAGGCGGACAGTATCGGTGTACCAGGCTCCCGTGATCAGGTCCCGGAATTCGCCGTCGGGCGCGCCCGTGGCGACGACGAAGAGCCCGGCTCCCACCACGTAGACGCCGACCATCCACAGGTGCCTCGCCCGTGCGACCATGACGGCGAGCCCGACCGCTGTCATGACTGCGACAGCCCACACCGCCGGGGTCCCGAGGGGACCGGCTGTCAGGAACTCCCCCACAGCCTGCGGCGGCGTCTGCACGGGCAACCAGATCAATGACTCTTCAGCCGGCCGTAACAACCTCCAGACTTCGGCGAGCACATACCAATAAACGGTTAGGGATGAGACGGCGACGAGCACCGCGAGGATCGCCCTCCGGCGTGTTGGTCGTACGCGGAGAGACGACGAGACGGCGACGGCCAGCGCCAGCGGGATGGAGAAGGCGATCAGCGCCGCGACTGCGCTTGGATGCGATAAGGCGAGCCCTGGCAACGAGGCGAGGAACAGCACCCACAGAACGGCCAGCGGAGTGACACTGCGCACGAGTCCGAGGGCGTTGACCAGCAGCGCCAGGACGGCGGGCAGGAGGCATACGCCAAGGAAATTCGGGTAGAGCACGCCGAAGTCGAGGAGGAGGAGCGGGAAGGACCCGAAAGCGGCTGAGAGCACGCCCGTCAGCAGGAGCGGCACCCAGCGAGCGCCGACGATCGAGTGCACCAGGTAAAGGCATCCAGCGGGCCACACGACGGCGCCGACCACGAGATTCACCGCGTTGACGGAACCGGGCACCGCACCACCTGCGAGCAGGTGCACCAGTGAGACGACGCCATGCCACCCCGCAGGGTAGAACCCGATACCTGTCATGCCGCCGAGAGTGAGGGAGGACGCCGATCCGGTGTCAGCGATGTACTGGATCGCGTTGAGGTGGAAGATGTTGTCGAAGGTCTGGGAGAACCGCTCTGGCTCACCGAACGCGAAGAGCAGCCGCCTCGCGAGAAGGAGCGCCGCGATCACCAGACCGAGCAACGGAATGAGCAGGTTATCACGGACGAACGCCTCACGCGGGATGGACCGCATTCGCAGCACCCGGAGGATGCCCAGTCCGATGACGAGGGCGAGCAGCGCGAGGGCGGCGATCGGCAGCATCGACCAGCCGACGCCGGCAAGCCCGGCCACGATCGCACCCAGCGCGATGAACGACATCGAGAGCAGCGGTGCGACCGCGACGGCGTTGAAGCCCCGCAATCCGAAACCAACGACGCCGACGACCAGACCCGGTAGGAAGAGTATCCCGAATGCCAGGAGAATCTCGGGTACTGCGGCGGCCCACATGTCATTCCCCATTCAGTAGTGCCTCACGAGCTGGCTCGTCGGCCCAGCGGCTCCATTCCCGGTCGCGGCGGGAGTCAGCCGTCGCGGCGGAGTTTTGCGACGACGTCGTCAACCGGTCCGTCCATCGCGAGGCACCCGTGCTCGAGCAGGACACCGCGCCTGCAGACCTGTGCCACCAGGTCAAGGTCGTGACTGACCACGACGAGCGTCGTGCCATCGTCGGCGAGCTTCTTGATGCGTGCGATGCATTTCTTCTGGAAGGGCTCATCCCCCACCGCGAGGATCTCGTCGATGAGGAAGACTTCCGGGTTCGTATGGACCGCGACGGAGAATGCGAGCCGTAGATACATGCCCGAGGAATAGAACTTCACCTCGGTGTCGATGAACTGGCCGATCTCGGAGAACTCGAGGATGTCGTCAAAGCGCTCCTCGATCTGCTTCTCGCTCATCCCCAGGATCGCACCGTTCAGGTACACGTTGTCACGTCCCGACAAGTCAGGATGGAATCCGGCGCCGACCTCGATCAGGCCGGCGACCCTTCCCCGGGTCTGCACGGTTCCTGTGTCAGGCAGCATGACCCCGGAGATGTGCTTCAGGAGCGTCGACTTGCCCGATCCATTCAGCCCGAGCAGTGCGACTGTCTCACCCTGCTCGATGGTCAAGCTCACGTCATCGAGTGCGTGGAACTTCTTGGACAGGTCGCCCTTGCGTCCCTTCATGATCCACACGAAGGCTTCCTTGATGGACCGCGTGTGCCGCAGAACGAATTCCTTCGAAATCCCGCGGACTTCTATCGCCGTCGTCATGTCACAGCTCCTGTGCGAAGCGGCCTTCAAGCCGCCGGAAGGTGAACTGGCCGGCCAGGATCACGATCACCGAGATCGCAACCCCGATGGGCATCCACAGATCGAGGAGGTTGGGCGGAACCACAGTCAACGGGTCCGTCACGCTGCTCGTCGTCGGCATCCAGAAAGCAAAGTGGAAGAGCTCGACGGCGATGGTGAGCGGATTGATCTGGTAGATCGTGTGCAGCACTTCCCCGGTCCCTGCGCCGAAGGCGCCGAAGAGCCCATCGCGCACCATGATCCAGGAGTAGAGGACGGGAGATGCCCAGGTTGCGATCATCAGCAGCATGTCGACGAAGTTCTCCGAGTCACGGAAGTATACGTTGACGGATCCAAAGAACAGCCCCAGGCCGATCGCCAGCAGCGCGACGATCAGGAAGCCGATGACGGCTGCCGCAATTTGGACGATCCCTGGCGTCCAGCCAGCGATGAAACAGGCGACGAGCAGGACAAACAACTGCGGCACGAAGTGGATCGCAGACACCCAGACGGACGCCACGGGAAAGAGTTCTCGCGGGAGGTAGATCTTCTTGATCAATCCTCCATTGCCGACGATCGAGCGTGACGCGTTACTCAATGCCTCACTGAAGAAGTTGATGAGGACGATGCCGGAGAACAGGTAGATGGGATAGTTCTCCGTGTTGCGGTTCATCCCGAGGAAGATCCCGAGCGCGAACCAGAACACGACGAACTGCACGCCGGGCTTGACATAGGACCACAGCAGGCCCAGGACCGAGCCGCGGTAGCGGACCTTCAACTCCTTCTGGACGAGCAGTTTCAGGAGGTACCGCGACCGCAGCACATCCCTGAGGCCACCCCCGAGGCCGGGGGTGTTCAGGTCGATGGTGCTCAAATTACTTGCCTTCCCCTGAATGCTGGTCGAACGTTTTTTTCCAGGACTCGAAGGACGTGATGTCGGCAAGTGCGTCCCGGTACTGCTCGCTGAGTTGCGGCCACCTCCGGAGTATTTCAGCGTTGAGCCGCGCGGCCTCGGACAGCAGCGACCGAAGCTGCCGAGGATCACGTCGATACCACGACGCACCCGTTCCCTCAGCGTTCGAGACGATCGCGCTGTCGTACTGCGACATCCTCCACCACTTGTTGTCCTGGTGAGCAATGAAGGCCTGAGGGCGTTCTTTGCTCGAAGGAGCGACTGGCTTGCTCAGCTGACGAGCGATCGTCTTGACTGCCCATGGAACAAGCGTGGTGTAGGACGGAGCACGGAATCCTTGCCCCCGCCTCGGCGGCTTGTCCATCTTCGGCGCTGGGAACTGGTCCGGGTCCGGCTTCAGCTGAGCGTCGGAATGCCCCTCGCTCATGGCCCTGATCTCAGGAAGCTTCGTTGCCAGGATGGAATGCAGCTGATCGGGACCACGGAGGACATCGCGCATCGCCATCACCCGACCGCGAGCGGTGTAGTACTGCATCGAGACGAGGTGCTTGACGTCCGAATAACCCGATTCTCGGATGACCCTGCCTCCACGTTCGTATGGGCTGTGGATCAGCGCCGCGATCATGCGGTTGCGGGTGTGGAAGTAGGCCTGCCAACCGACCATGTCGTCCTTGTCGATCCAGGACACGTGCCATACGGCGGAACCGGGCATCGATACTGTGGGGTAACCCGCCTTCTTCGCGCGCAGGCCGTACTCCGCGTCATCCCACTTGATGAACACGGGCAGCGAGAGACCGATCTCGCGGATCACCTTCGTGGGGATGAGGCACATCCACCAGCCGTTGTAATCCACATCGATGCGGCGGTGAAGCCATGGCGTGTCGCGCAGGTTGGACCGCATGAAGTCGTGCCCCAGTGTCTGCTCGGCCACCGGCTGGTCGGGCTGGAAACGGTAGGGATTCACGATCTCACCGAAGGTGTGCAGCACGGTCCGGTTGTAGAGGTCGAACATGTGCCCACCGACGATCGTCGGGGTCTTGCAATGGTCGGCGAAGTCCAGCAGCCGGGTTACGCTTTCGGGTTCCATGACGACGTCGTCGTCGAGGAGGAGAACATAGTCGCTGCCATTGTCGACCGCCTCGTACATCCCCCGCGCGAATCCGCCGGAGCCGCCGAGGTTGTCCTGGTCGATGATGCGCAGCTTGCCGCCGAGAGCTGCGTTAATTGCCGGGAAGGTCGGTTCGTCGACGACCTTTTTCTTGCCCTGATCGACGATAAGAACTTCCTTCACGTTCTTCAGAACATGCGGGTTCTCGGCGAGGATGGAGAGATTGTTCGCGCAGAAGTCAGGCTTGTTCAGTGTCGTGATCTCGAGGGTGATTTGCCCCGGCACAGGGGCTTCGCCCGGTGCGAGCCACTCGGCCTCGTTGAGGATCAGCGGTGTGGATCCGGCCACGAGGTCGAACCAGTACCAACCTCCGTCACCGAAGGGCTGCAGCGAGAGGTCGAAGACACTCGCAGCCGCGCCGGATAGGCGCTTCGTATCGACATGCTGGAGGGAGCCGCGCGCATTGGACTTGTAGACACTGATGACGCCGGTGCCCGATGTTCGAACCGATAGACGCACCGTCCGTACGCTCGTCCAGCGCCGCCAGTAACTTGCAGGGAACGCATTGAAGTACGTGCCGAAGGACACGCGCTCCCCCGGTCGGGCCGAAGTCGACCGCCGGGAGCGGAAATCCTCGACGTGGAGCTCCTGACCGGGCGACCCGGTACTCGTCTCATTCGGTGCCGTTTGGGTGCTGCCGCCATTGGTGTTCACCTGGCTGCCGACCGCACTCCCCATGTCGACATAGAGAGCCGCAGTGTCCATCTGGCTCTGGTTCGGGAGGACTACGCGCTGTATGCTGTGCCACATGTCGGCTTCCCGGACCCGCTCCGCTGCCGGGTCGGCCTGCGTCGCCTCGATCATGCGTCTACTCCCCCACTGTCGAACGTCTGGCCGCTGGTGAAGTGCGGGGTGATCTTGTTGTCGAACACGGACAGGGCGGAACCAATCGCCATATGCATGTCGAGATATTTGTAGGTACCGAGGCGCCCGCCGAACAGCACCGACTTCTCACCCTTCGCGAGGTCGCGGTAAGCGAGCAGCTTCGCGCGGTCCTCAGAGGTGTTGATCGGGTAATACGGCTCGTCGTCCTTTTCGGCGAAACGCGAGTACTCCCGCATGATGACGGTCGCGTCCTTCGTATAGTCGCGCTCCGGGTGGAAGTGGCGAAACTCGTGGATGCGAGTGTACTCAGCGTCTTCGTCCGGGTAGTTCATGACCGGGCAGCCCTGGAAGTCCTCGATCGGCAGGACCTCCTCTTTTAGGTCGATCGTGCGCCAGGAGAGGTCGCCTTCCGCGAAGTCGAAGTAGCGGTCAACCGGCCCGGTGTAGATCACGGGTACCTGGCCGAGTGTCGTCGACCGTGAATATTCGTGGCCCTCATCGAAAAAGTCCGTGTTCAGCTGTACGTCGATGTTCGGGTGGTCGGCCATCCGCTCGATCCAGGCCGTGTACCCGTTGACGGGCAGCCCCTCGTACTTGTCGTTGAAGTACCGATTGTCGTAGGTATATCGGACGGGCAGTCGGGAAATGATCTCAGCAGGCAGGTCCTTCGGATCAGTCTGCCACTGCTTACCGGTGTAGTACTTGATGAACGCCTCGTACAGGGGCCGTCCGATGAGCTGGATCCCCTTGTCATTCAGATTCTGGGGGTCGGTGCCCGCGAGTTCGCCAGCCTGCTCCTGAATGAGGGCGCGGGCCTCCGTTGGACCGAGGGCCGCGCGGAAAAACTGGTTGATGGTGCCGAGGTTGATGGGCATCGGGTACACCTCACCCTTATGACGGGTGTACACCTTGTGCACGTAATTCGTGAACTCGGTGAAGTTGCGGACGTAGTCCCACACCCGCTCGTTTGAGGTGTGGAAGAGGTGCGCTCCATAACGGTGCACCTCGATTCCTGTGCGGGCTTCGTTCTCGCTGTAGGCGTTACCACCGATATGGTGGCGCCGATCAAGGACTGCTACCTTCAGGCCCAGGTGGCTCGCGGCCCGCTCGGCAATGGTCAGGCCGAAGAAGCCCGATCCGACGACGACTAAATCTGCGCTCAAAATTTCTCCTGTGGTGACGTTTGGTCCCAATTATGCCGTAGTACAGCGATCGACCCTGACGTGCTTATGCCCTCCGACGCACCTCCGCATGGTCTCATGGCCCCGATTACCGGTGAGACGGCGCCGTCGAACTGGTCGTCAACAGCAGGCACGGTGGGCCGGAGATTTGTGTCACTCGCGTGATTGTCTTCAATGTACGTAGACCTATCTACGGTAGGTCCGGCATTCGGACGGGGCGCAGATGTACTCCGTCAGGCCCGGGGACGGGTAGGTTCTGAACCCGAACGAGAAATTTCTCGCGAGGCGGCGTGTCGTCCAGGGGCTCGGGCCGCCATCGGCTGCAGGCGACCCTCGATGCCTCCGGCCTTCACGCAATGCAACCATCGGAGTGTCAACTGGATCCCGTCCACCCACCCGTTCAGGTAATCGGTGCCGGCCAGGTCCCGGTCATTGAACACCCGGCCTGGGCCAGGAAGCCGGCCTCGGTGGCCGAGCTGCTTGTCATTAACCCTCGGCTGATGAATCCTGACAGCACCGGCGTCGGCGGTGATCTGGCGCTCGGCGTGGTATCCGTTGCGCCCAGGCGGCGCCCGTTCCCGTCGACTCCCCGGGCCAGCGCCTCGACGAATCGGTTACCTCGGCCTGCAGAACCGCTGCGATCATTCGCCGAGACGCGACTTATCGGCTGAGGAGCCCCAAGGTTGCGCCAGCGATCGTGCAACCGACGAGGTGGTAGCTGCCCGTGATAGCAGCGAAGACTTACGGGTGCGGAGTGTGGGGGGTGAGGGCGTTCGTAAGGGACGCCGCTGCGATCGCCAGTCCTACTCCCGCGCCCAAGAGGGCACTGTAGATGGGGTTGGTGATGGAGCAGTTCCACACGAGGTCGGCAAGGTCGCCCACCAGATACTCATCGCTTGCGAGCTGACCGCAGTGCGGGCTTCAGTGCAACGTCAGCTCATCCGGTGAGCTCGTCGTACAGGGGGTCGCCGATGCCTACGAGCGCTACTCGTCCTTCGTCGTCGGGAATCCCAGCGTGAGTCGCGTGAACGGCGAACAGCACCTCATCGGACGTCAGCTCATACGGCCGGTCATGTAGGAGCGAGTACTGGAGCGACGCGACCGAGGGATTAGCGCCCGCCGGTGGAATCCCTGCGCTGGTTGCCGGGCAGTCAGGGGCAAGCGTGATGAACGTGGCGCGGTATCGAATGCACCGGGACCACCTGCAGGACCCCGGCAAGGCACAGGGGCCGACGCGTCGGCCGTCGCGTCGCTGCTGCGGTTATCCACATCCCGTCCTCATCACGCCGGGTCGGTGCGAATGCCCTCTAGCCTCGGAGCCGGTGATCGATTCAGGAGGCCCGGTGGAACTGCACGTCACTCTCGCGAGTGCTCCCCCCTCCGCTTTCCCTGCCCGTGAGATCGTCGTCGACACCAGTGCTCTGCGCACCGGCGCCGCTCTGGTCGATCGACTGCAGGCCGCCGGGTACACCGGCCCCTTCACCGTCGAGGGCACACCGCTCGCCGCTCTGATCCCATATTCCGGTGACCTGACGCCGGGCGCCGTCATCGTGTGCGGCGCATCGCCTGCGACGATCGGCCGAACCCGCCTCCCACACCTTCTGCTCGTGGTGCACTCGGGACCCGACGCAGGGCAGGTGGTCCCGCTGACACGCGGCAGCTACACGATCGGGCGGGCCGCGAGCGACATCGTCCTCGCGGACCCCGCCCTGTCCCGGAACCATGCCCTCCTCACGGTGACGGAGGATTCCATCCTCCTCGAGGACCTCGATTCGGTGAACGGAACCTTCGTCGACGGGGAGAGCATCACGACGGCGTCCATCACCGTGGCAACGGCGCTTCGTCTTGGTGCCAGTCGGTGCAGCATCGAGCTGATCGATGATCCGGGGTGGACGGCGGCGGGACCCGGTGACGTCCTCGAACCCTTGCCCGTCGGGCTGGACGTCCCGAAGGAACCATCGCGGATTCTCGTCCTGACCGCCCTCCTGCCGCTTGTGCTCGGAGTCGTCCTCGCCCTGACCACCGGCATGTGGTTCTTCCTCGCCTTCAGCGCCCTCTCGGCGGTGACCGGACTGGTTCCCCTGCTGACGTATCGCCGCTCGGCAGCCGCGTTCACGAGCGCGGTCCACGATGCCGCGGAAAGGGACCGCGAGCGGCGCTGCCGGGCGGTGCCCGACGCCGGCCAGACTGCCGTCGACGCGTTGCGGGCCGCCCACCTTGCGGCTTCCGACGCCAGTAGGGAGGCCGAGACCACCCCTCATGCGGTGCTGCTGGGACTCGGCCTGGCCGACCAGCCCGCCAATCTCTCGGTCGGACGGGCCGACACGCCCTTCACGCCTCCGCTCCTACCGAACGTGCCACTGCTCGTTCCCTGCTCGCCGTCCGTGAACGACGGCATCCACAGAAGAAGGTTCACCGTCGCCGGCGACGTGGAGGCCGTTCGAGGAGTCATGCGCGCCTTCCTCCTTCAGGTCGCCCATCCCCGATCGGGCCCTGCTTTCGTCCTGTGCTGGGGACCTGGCCGAGCGCTCCCTCACCATGCGCGGTTCCTCCCGAACGTCCGGCTCACTCATGACCCGCGTGTCCTGGCGTCCTTCGCCGAGCTCGAAGGGGTTCTTCTGGTCTTCCAACTGTCGGACGACCTCCCGGAGGTGGCCGGGGCCGCTGATGTCTTCGTGATCCGCTTCCTCCTCGGGTCCACTCCAGCAGTCGGTACCACTCTGGGCAGGTTAGGGACGGACGAAGCGGCCATGACCGTCGCGGCCGGCGTCGCCCGGGCGTGGATCAGCGGGCGCGAGTACGAGGTCACACCTGATCGGGTCTCCGCGCGGACCTTCGAACGGACGGCCCGGGACCTCGCGCGAGCAGCGGCGCTGGACGACGGTTCTCGTCCGTGGGAGCGCAACGCGAGGACGACGTCGTTTCCGGTTCTGCCGCGTTCTGCCTCCCTCTGGTCGGCGGATCTGATGCCGGGGATGCTCGAGACATCGACGCCGCGCAGATGGTCCTCGTCCGATCCGAAGAGCCCGACAGCACACCTGGGCCAGTCTGCTCGTGGTCGCCTGTCCATCAACCTCGTCAAGGACGGCCCCCACCTGCTGGTGGGCGGCACCACCGGTTCGGGCAAATCGGAATTCCTCAGGACCCTGGTGCTGGGACTCGCCCTCGAGCAACCGCCCGAGCACCTCACGATGCTTCTGATCGACTACAAGGGCGGTTCTGGGCTCGGTGCGCTTGCTGCACTCCCGCACTGCGTGGGCTACCTGACGGATCTCTCCTCCGAATCGACGGCACGGGCACTGACCTCGCTCCGCGCGGAGCTCAGGCGCCGGGAGGGTCTGTGCGCTGAGTGGGGCGCCCACGACCTCGATGAGCTGCGGACCGTCGCCCCGTCCTCGTGCCCTCCGCGGCTGGTGGTCGTCATCGACGAGTTCAGGATGTTGAGCGACGAGGTCCCGACCGCGGTACCGGACCTCATGAAGATCGCCGCACTCGGTCGGTCGCTGGGCGTTCACCTGATCCTGGCCACGCAGCGGGTCCAGGGCGCCGTGACTCCGGACATGAGGGCGAACATCACGTCGTCCGTGCTCCTGCGGGTTCAGACGGTACTCGAGTCGCAGGACCTTCTCGGGTCTGCGGTGGCAGCGCAGATACCGATCGATCTACCGGGCCGGGCCTTCCTGCGGAGAGGGGCTGGTGGCCCGATCGAGTTCCAGGTCGCATCGGCGTCCGAGGCGCCTCCCTCGCAGGACTCAGCGGGCTGGCAGGATGTCGACGCGTACCTCGGGGAGGGCTCGGCGGACGCAGGCGAAGCCGTCGCGACGTCGACCGGGCTCGAGCAGGTGGCAATGGCGCTGACAGCCGCCGTCGGCAGGAGTACGGATCGACGTCCGCATCGACCGGTACTGCCACCCCTGCCCGCACGACTGTCAGCGGCGGCGTGCGCAGCGTTTCGGCCCGTCGTCCGCGAGGGCGGCGGACAGATGGCAGGCGAGTCTCCCGCTGCCGTCACACTGGGTCTCGCCGATTACCCGGAACGCCAGGAACAACGTCTGCTGATCTGGCGCCCTGCCGACCACTCCCACCTGGCCCTGGTCGGCCTTCCCGGCAGCGGCGTGGCGGAAGCGCTCGCCTCGATCGTGTCGTCCCTTCCGGCCACTGATCCGGATGTCCATCTGTACCTGCTCGACGGCGACGGCAGCCTGGCACGGTGCTCCCGTAGCCCGCACGTCGGGGCCTCCGTACGATCCAGCGAGACGAAACGCGCGGCGCGGGTACTGGAACGCCTGTGCGGTCTGCCGCTGGAGGGGCGTGGCGATGTACCCGCCGTCGTCCTGGTGGTCTCCGGGTGGGCGCGGTGGATCAGCCAGTTCCGCCAGGGACGCTCGGCGCGGGCGGAGGAGGACCTGCACGCACTCGTCCGCGACGGTGCCACCACCGGCGTGACCGTCATCGTCACCGGGGATCGCGAACTGACCACCTCCCGGTTCTTCGCCCTCATGCCCAATCGCGTGTACCTCCCGCTGGGTGCTCATCAGGAAACCACCATGACGTGGCCGAAGATGCCGCAGATTGATGCCCTCGCGGGCCGAGGCTTCGCTCAGGGCCGCATCACCGGCAGTTCGGGTGAGGGTGTGTGCCAGCTCGTCCTCGATGACGCCGCTGCGGAGCTCCAGAACCGACCGCCTGCCCTCCCTCCTTTTCGCGTCCATCCCCTACCGAGCACCATCGACGTCAACGTGCTCTACGCCGCCCTGCCCCCGAGAAGGGCACAGGAATCCGACGATCTGGCGCTGGGCGTGTACGGGGATGACCTCCGTCCCTACTCCATCAGTCTCGGCGCCGGCGAAGCCTACCTCTTGCTCGGGCATGCGGCGTCGGGGCGAACGACGGCGCTCCGCGTCCTCGCCGAATCTGCGTCGCGCCTGCAGCCCCACCGGACGGTCCTCTCCCCCTCTCCCCCGGCATCGGGACCGGAGATACTCGCCTACTGGCGAGGATTACCCGCACGGGCCGACGACGACTGGTCGTCGTGCATCCTGCTCGTCGACGACGCCGACCGCCTGCCCACCGACGTCCATGCCGTCCTGTCCGGCCTCGTCGCCCGCGGCGCTGCAGCGGTCCTGTCCGCCAAGCCTGGACCGTCGTTGATGACGCGCGTGCCGCTATCGCTCCAGGCGCGTGGCATGGGTCGCGGATTCATCCTGTCGCCGAGGGCGCCCAGTGACGGCGACGCGTTCGGCATCCGGCTCGACGTCGAGGGAACATCGGTCCCCGGTCGCGGGTACGCCTGCGAGCCGACGGGGGCCGTCGAGGTGCAGATAGCCCGGGCTCCGGACGGGCGACCACCGGAATCCGCTACCCACGGCACCGGTGAGGGCAGTGCTACAGCGTTTTGTCGCCCCCGGTCGTCCGCACGGTGAACTGCACCACGGGCCTGGAGAACAGCGTGACGATGACGACGGCGGCGGGGACCATGAGCGCCAGCCCGATGAGCGCATTGCCCGAGTCGAAGTAAGGGAAGGCGAGAATCACCAGGAACAACTGGACCACGAGGGTTGGCGACCGGGGCCAACGAAACGCCGCGGCCAGTCTCCGTGCCATCGTGATGAGGCCCGCCGCCACCAGGAGCAGCAGGACGGCCATGAACACGGAACCGCCGACGGAGAGGGGATCCGCGCCGAACACGGCGACGATGGAACCCGCCGCCAGCGCTATGAGAGCGATTGCTTCGAGCACCAGGATTGCTGCGATCAGGAGTACCCCGCGCGGTCGGGTCGAGGGTCGCGGGGCTGGATCGGTGGCCACCCTCGAACCCTACCGGACCACCGTTCGGCGTCGGGTTCCGGCCACAGTAGGTGACGCTGTGACCAACCCCTCACCCCTCCACCCAAATAGAGCTGTAAAACCCTTGTTTACCGATTGGTAACGTGACAGCCTTAATTGCAGCGGAAGACCAGGGGCCGAAGACGGCCCCTTTACTATGAGACCCCTCGTGAATGTTTTCACAATATTGAGATGAGCGAGGCTGAAGGAGAATGTGATCACCATGGATTGGCGTAGTCGCGCAGCCTGTCTGGACAAGGACCCGGAGCTGTTTTTCCCGGTCGGCAATACCGGGCCGGCGCTTCTTCAGATCGAAGAGGCCAAGAGCGTCTGCCGCCGCTGTCAGGTGCAGGATACTTGCCTGCAGTGGGCCATCGAATCCGGGCAGGACGCCGGAGTATGGGGTGGATTGAGTGAGGACGAGCGCCGTGCGCTCAAGCGTCGCGCCGCACGGGCCCGACGCGCTTCATGAGGAGGACCGGGTCACAGACGTGACTCGACCGATGCGGACCACCGGATGGCGGTTGTCGCGTCATGACGAAGGGCCGCCCGCTGGGCGGCCCTTCGTCGTAGCTTCGGCAGTTCCCGCTCAGGTCAGCGGGTTCAGACGCAGTCCCAGCTCGAGCGTGACCGACGTGCCACCGCCGGGTCGCGTGCTCCACTCGATCGTCCCGCCCAGCTCACTCGTGACGAGGGTCCTGACGATCTGCAACCCCAGACCCTCCGCGTGCCCCCCGGCGGGCAGCCCGACGCCGTCGTCCGCGATCGTCACCCTCAGGAACTCCTCGGCGTCGGCCTCGGTCCGCCGGTGCGCCACGAGCCACACGGTGCCGGCACGGCCGGACAGCCCGTGCTCGACGGCGTTCGTGACCAGCTCGTTGATCACGAGTGCCAGCGGTGTGGCGAGATCACTCGGGAGCTCGCCGAAGTCACCGCTGCGCTCTGTGCGTACGGCCTGCGACGGGGACGCGACCTCCGCGGACAGCCGGAACTGCCGTGAGATGAGTTCGTCGAAATCGACACTCTGGGCAAGTCCCTGGGACAGCGTCTCGTGTACGAGGGCGATCGTGGACACCCGGCGCATGGCCTGCTCGAGGCCCAGCTTGCCTTCCTCGCTGACCATCCTGCGGGACTGCATCCGGAGCAGGGCCGCCACCGTCTGCAGGTTGTTCTTCACCCGATGGTGGATCTCACGGATGATCGCGTCCTTCGACACGAGTTCCATCTCACGGCGTCGGAGCTCCGAGACATCCCGGCAGAGCACGAGAGCCCCGAATCGCTCCTTCTCATCCCGCAGGGGAATCGCCCGGAGGGAGAGGCTGACTCCGCCCGAGCCGATCTCAGTCCGCCACGGCATCCGGCCGGTGACGACGAGGGGCAACGTCTCGTCGACCATCCTCCGATCCTTGAGCAGCGCCGTCGTGATCTCGGCCAGCGGCCGTCCCTCAAGGGTCTCGACGTCTCCGAGGCGACGGAACGCGGATACCCCGTTGGGACTGGCGTACTGGACGATCCCGTCGACGTCGAGCCGGATCAGACCGTCACCCACGCGAGGAGCACCGCGGCGGGAGCCGGTGGGCGTTGCGAAATCGGGCCACAGCCCGAGGGTGCCCATCCGGAGGAGATCGTAGGCGCACTGGCGGTAGGTCAGCTCGAGCCTTGACGGCATCCTCGAACTCGACAGATCCATGTGGGTCGTCACGACGGCGAGCGTGCGACCGTTCCGCACCATCGGCACGGCTTCGACCCGCATCGCCATCTCGGTGGTCCAGTTGGTCTCACCCGAGCGTTCGATCTTCTGCGACTCCCAGGCGACGTCGACGAGCGGCTGGAGGTCGGCGCGGATTCGTTCGCCCACGAAGTCGCTGTGGAAGACCGTGTGCGACGTCGAGGGACGGGCGTGCGCGAGGGCGACGTAACCGCCGCCGTCGAGCGGGAACCACAGCGCGAGATCGGCGAAGGCGAGGTCGGCGACCATCTGCCAGTCCCCGACGAGGAGGTGCAGCCATTCGGCGTCGCCGGGCTCGAATCCCGTGTATTCGCGGATCGGGTCAGTGAAGATAGCCATGGGATCTCTCTGTTGCTCGGGCCAGGAGGGCGGCTGATCCGCACCCCCTGACCGGCGCAGACCGGACCCGCGGAACAGGATGCCGCAGGTTCAGTCTGTCACCCCTGTCGCCGGGCGCGGACCCTGTGATCGGTCGCGGAGACGACGGCCGGGGTCACCGGACGATGGACCGCAGGAGGCGCAGCGCCACCGAGAGCGATGAGATGTCATCCTGCTCCAGCAGGTTGACCTCCGCGAACATGTTGCTGGCCCTCTGCAGCTGGTCCGCGTTCTGCTCCTGCCATGCCTGCAGGCGCTCCCCCGCATCCCGATCCTGCAGGTCCTGCGAGGCCCGCATGACCGCCACGGAGATGTCCGCGACGGTCGAATAGAGGTCGTCCCGCAGCGCTGCCCGGGCCAGGGCCTGCCAACGGTCCGTCCTCGGCAGTTTCGTGATTCGTTCGAGCAGATTGTCGACCTCGAAGTGGTCGTAGACGCCGTAATAGACCTTCGCGATGTTCTCGACCGGCTCGTCGACCCTGCGGGTGCTGTACGCGATATCGAGCAGGGCGAAGGATTCGAACTGCTCGGCCCAGTGCCTGCCGAGCTCGCCAGGTAGGTCCCACGCCGTCGCCGTCGCCATCCCCTCACGTGCGCGCTCCAGGTCGCAGCCGCGCAGGTACGTGGAGAGGCGCGTCCGGAACGGGGCGACCAGCGGCTTGAAGGCGTCGATGTCCTCGTTCACCGACGTGCCCTGTTCCACGTGGTTGACGAACCAGCGAACCGCACGGTCCAGGAGCCTGCGCAGGTCGAGGTGGATCGTGGTCCAATGGTTCGTCGGGAAATTCACGGGTAATGCCGCGAGTGCAGCCAACGTCTCGTCGAGCGAGTAGATCTCACGCAGGGCGACGAAGGCCCGGGCGATCACCGGTTCGGATACCGACGTCTCCTCCATGACCCTGAAGGCGAAGGTGATCCCCCCGAGGTTGATGATGTCGTTGGCGATGACCGTCGAGATGATCTCGCGGCGTAGCGGATGGGTGTCGAGCAGGTCGTCGAACCGCTCCACCAGCTGCCGGGGGAAGTACCGCCGGAGGGTGCCCCTGAAGTACGGATCATCCGCGAGGCTGCTCGCCGACAGCACCTTGGTCAGTTCGATCTTCGCGTAGGCGGCCAGCACCGAAAGTTCCGGCGACGTGAGCCGGTTCCCGGCGTCCGTACGACGGCGGAGCTCGGCGGTCGTCGGCAGTGCTTCGAGGGTCCGGTCGAGGTCCCCCTTCTTCTCCAGCCAGTCCATCATGCGCTCGTAGCTCGGGGTCCACTCGTCCACGCGCTGACGGTCGTTGAGCAGAAGGACGTTCTGGTCGATGTTGTCCTGCAGGACGAGGTGCGCGACCTCGTCCGTCATCGAGTGCAGGAACGCTGCGCGCTCCCCGGGCTCGAGGCGTCCGGCACGTACCATCCGATCCACGAAGATCTTGATGTTGACCTCATGGTCGGAGCAGTCGACGCCCGCGCTGTTGTCGATGGCGTCGGTATTGAGGGTGACGCCGGACAGCGCGGCCTCGATGCGGCCCCGCTGGGTCAAGCCGAGGTTTCCGCCCTCGCCCACGACGCGCGTCCGCAGCTCGCTGCCGTTCACCCGGATCGCATCGTTCGCACGGTCCCCGACCTCGGCGTTCGTCTCGTCCGTGGCCTTCACATAGGTCCCGATACCGCCGTTGTAGAGCAGGTCGGCGGGCGCGCGCAGGATCGCCCGCAGCAGCTCCGGGGGGCTGAGCTTCGTCACTCCGGTGTCCAGCCCAAGGGCCTCACGAACCTCGGGCGAGACGGGGACCGACTTCGCCTGCCGCGGGTATACGCCGCCACCCTCGCTGATGAGCGTGCGGTCGTAGTCCTCCCAGCTGGACCGGGGCAGGTCGAACAGCCGCCGTCGCTCGGCGAAGGACGCGGCTGCATCCGGAGTGGGGTCGAGGAAGATGTGGCGGTGGTCGAACGCGGCGAGAAGCCGGATGTGCTCGGACAGGAGCATGCCGTTGCCGAAGACGTCCCCGCTCATGTCGCCCACGCCGACCACGGTGAAGTCGTCGGTCTGGGTGTCGACGTCGAACTCGCTGAAGTGCCGCTTGACGGACTCCCACGCACCGCGGGCGGTGATGCCCATGACCTTGTGGTCGTAGCCCACCGATCCTCCGGAGGCGAAGGCATCACCGAGCCAGAAGTCGTACTCCGCCGACAGCTCGTTGGCGATGTCGGAGAACGACGCCGTTCCCTTGTCCGCGGCGACCACCAGGTAGGTGTCGTCGTCGTCGTGCCGGACGACGCGCGCCGGCGGCAGCACTGTCTCAGTGGTGCCGTTCGTGATGACATTGTCCGTGATGTCGAGCAATCCCCGGACGAAGGTCCGGTAACTCGCCTGCCCCTCGGCGAGCCAGGCCTGGCGACCGGCTTCCGGATCGGGCAGCTGCTTGGCGAAGAATCCGCCCTTGGCACCGGTGGGCACGATGACCGCGTTCTTCACCGTCTGCGCCTTCACCAGCCCGAGGACCTCCGTGCGAAAGTCCTCGCGCCGGTCGGACCAGCGGAGCCCACCGCGCGCGACCTTGCCGAAACGCAGGTGGACGCCCTCGACCTGGGGCGAGTAGACCCAGATCTCGTACTTCGGCCTCGGGAAGGGCGCGCCGTCGATCCGTGCCGTATCGAGCTTGAAACTGACGTGCTGCTTGTCCTGGAAGTAGTTCGTCCGGAGCGTCGCCTCGATGAGGTCGGCGAACGTGCGCAGGAGACGGTCGGCATCCAAGGTCGGTACGCCGTCGAGTCCGTCGTCGAGCGCCGCACGGGCGGCATCCGAGGCCGCATCACGGTCGCCGTCGAGATCGGGGTCGAAGCGCGCGGTGAAGAGTGCGACGAGTGCTCGGGTGACGACGGCGTTGCGCAGCAAGGTGTCCGCGACGAACCCGTACGAATTCGTGTTGCCCATCTGGCGCATGTACTTGGCGTAGGCCCTGAGGATCAGTACCTGTCGCCACGCCAGTTCCTCACCCAGGACCAGCCGATCGAACGGATCGGACTCGCTGTCGCCGACCACCGCAGCACTGAAAGCGTCACGCAGCAACGATGCCGTGTCCAGCGGGGAAATGCCG
>JAABUN010003149.1_pt1 | contig 26572 bp, 27 predicted proteins | sample 5559311 | NCBI WGS metagenome assembly JAABUN01 (sample SAMN10711877, study PRJNA513370) | rock metagenome | isolation source: Antarctica rocks | place: Antarctica: Victoria Land, Siegfried Peak sud
CATCAACCCCACCCCACCACCCACACCGGACCCCGGGCCACCCCCACCCTTCTGACTATCTCCCTGACGGGCGCCATGTGCGCGGTGATCGTGCTCACGTGTCGCTGCCTTGATCCTGGCATTCGAGAAGTCAGCATCATGTGGCAGCTCACGTACTTGTCGGTCACCGACGCGGAGCGCGCATGCATAGGACGCTGTCGTGCTGGGTCAGTCCATCCGGTCGGCGCCGACGACTCCGCGCAGCATCGCGTCCGTGGCCCGGCGAGCGGTGCTGGCCACCGGGCCGTCCGCGGCGTGGGCCACCTGGCCGAGCAGGTCGATGACCTGCTTGCAACGCCGCACGAAGTCACCGGCTGACAGGTCGCTGTCGCGCAGCACCTCCTCCAGTGCTCGGCCGGAGGCCCAGCGGTGCACCGACAAGACGATGCCGGCATCGAGATTGCCGGCCGAAGGCAGCCGATGGCTGACCTCGCGGTCTTGCAGACCTGACCAGATGGCAACCATCTCGTGATAGGCCTCGGTGACCTCGACATTGGGCATCCTTGGCTCCAGGGTCTCCTCACCGCGCGGCTCGTGGATCAGCACCGAGAGCACCGCGGCAAGGGAGGCGGCGTCGAGCCGCTGCCAGCTGCCCCGGCGCAGGCACTCAGCGGCGACGAGGTCGTGCACGGTGTAGAGCCGGCGCAGCCGCTGCCCCTCCTGAGTCACCGTCAGTCCCCCTTCGCCGAGGTAGCCGAGCTCACCGAGCAGATCGCAGATCCGGTCAAACGTCCGGGCCACCGTGTGGGTGCGGCTGCCGATGCGTCGGGCCAGGTCGTCGTTGTCCCGCCTCAGCCGCCACCAGCGCTCCGACCATCGAGCGTGATCCTCGCGATCGGGGCAGGCGTGAGCGGGGTGTCGGCGCATCTCGGCGCGCAACCGGTCCAGCTCCTCCCCCGAGCCGACCTGAGCATCGACATCCTTGCTGTCTCGCTTGCGGGACCGCTGGTGCGCATCATCGGGCACGGTGGTGCGCAGGGTTGCCGCGAGATCCTTGCGTGCCTTGACGTTGCGTGGGTTGAAGCTGGCCGGGATGCGCATGGTGGTGACCGGCGCCAGAGGTCCCTCCAGCTCCGCGGCGCCCAACCGCCTCAGCTGGCCCTCGCTGGTGAGCACCGCGGGATCAGGACGAGCGCCGCCTGCCTTGGCTGCAGTGATGACCACCGCCATGCCTCGTCGGCGACCACCGGACAGGTGCACCACATCACCACGTCGCACGTCCGCAAGGCTGACCTCGATCGCGGCCCGGCGGCTCGCTGAGCGCTCTCGTGCAGCGGCTTTCTCCACTTCCCCGATCCGGTGCCGGATCCGTGAGTATGCCGCGAAGTCACCTCGCTCGCAGCTGAACGACTCCGCGTAGCCGACCATGGCTTCCTCATTGCGGCGCAGCTGGGCAGTCAGACCCACCACCCCGCGGTCAGCCTGGAACTGTGCAAACGAGGCCTGCAGCAGCTCATGCGCCCGGTCGCGCCCGAACTGGGCGACGAGGTTGACCGCCATGTTGTAGCTAGGGCGGAAGCTGGATCGCAACGGGTAGGTGCGCGTCGAGGCAAGTCCAGCCACGTCGTAGGGGTCGACGCCCCGGCGGTGGAGCACGACGGCATGACCCTCGATGTCGATCCCCCGCCGGCCGGCGCGACCGGTCAGCTGGGTGTACTCAGCGGGGGTGACCGGAGCGTGCTGCTCGCCGTTGAACTTCACCAGCTTCTCCAGCACCACCGTGCGAGCGGGCATGTTGATCCCGAGCGCCAGGGTCTCGGTGGCAAAGACCGCCTGGATTCGTCCGGCGGTGAAGAGTTCCTCGACGATCTCTCGAAACAACGGCAGCATGCCGGCGTGGTGCGCGGCGTAACCGCGGCTCAGCCCCTCGACGAACTCGTGGTAGCCGAGCACCCCGAGGTCGGCATCGCCGACATCAGCGACCCGCTCCTCGACCAGCCGACGGATGTCACGGCCCACCTTGTCCTGCACCAGCCGGGTCCCTCGCATCAGCAGCTGGGTGACCGCGGCGTCGCATCCGGCCCGGCTGAAGATGAAGGTGATGGCTGGCAGCAGCCCTGACTTGTCCAGCTCCTCGATGACTTCGGCGCGAGAGGCGCCGCCACCGGGTAGGCCTCCCCGTTGCCCTCCCCCGTCATGCCCGCCGCGGGAACCCTCCGAGTGTTCACCGCGGCCGGAACCGCCATCGCGCCCGCCGCGGGGCCCGCCGACATCGCGTCCACCGCGCGGGCGACTCGCAACCCCCCGTCGCCCCCGCGGGCCACCGGCGTCCTCCCGACGCCAGCCCGATGCCCGCTCGGTTGAGCTGATCCGCTGCAGCAGGTCGGGGTTGACCCGCGTGGTGCCCTCGGTCTGTCCGGCGACGGTGCCGGGCTCCTGGACGAACACGTCGTAGAGGTCCCTGCCCACCATCATGTGCTGCCACAGCGGTACCGGTCGGTGCTCGCTGACAATGACCTGGGTGTTGCCGCGAACCGTGCGCAACCAGTCGCCGAACTCCTCGGCGTTGCTCACCGTCGCCGAAAGCGAGACCACCTGCACGGCCTCGGGCAGATGGATGATGACCTCCTCCCAGACCGCCCCGCGGAACCGGTCGGCCAGGTAGTGCACCTCGTCCATCACCACGAAGCCGAGCCCGCGCAGAGTGTGGCTCCCGGCATACATCATGTTGCGTAGCACCTCGGTGGTCATCACGACGATGGGCGCCTCGCCGTTCACAGAAGAGTCACCGGTCAGGAGTCCGACCTGCCCGGCGCCGTGCAGCGCGACCAGGTCGTGGTACTTCTGGTTGGACAGCGCCTTGATCGGGGTGGTGTAGAACGCCTTGCGGCCGGTCTCCAAGGCCAGCGCGACGGCGAACTCCCCCACGATCGTCTTGCCCGCCCCCGTGGGTGCCGCCACCAGCACCCCCGAACCGTCGGCGACGGCCTGGATGGCCTGCTCCTGGAAGTCGTCGAGGTCGATGTCCAGCGTGGCGGTGAACCGCCCGACCGGGGAGGATTCTCGCTGTGCCCGGGCCCGCGCGGCCGCGAACCGCTCCGCTGGAGAGGACATGCTGTCAGGCTACGTCAGCCCGAGGGCACCATCACATCCAGTGCTGCCGGAGCGACGCGGCAGGTCAGGGGCAGCGGCGAGAGGGGTTCCCCGTCGCCGAAGGCGGTGAGCTCGGGTCCTTCGATGCGCACAGATCGGCCTTGGCGCACGTGCACGGCCCGATGCCCGGTATGCCGTCCACGAAAGACCGCGGCGAGCAGGCCCAGAGCCTGGGTCGCCCGGACCGGGGTGATAACCACCAGATCCAGCAACCCGTCGCCCGGGTCGGCGTCCGGGGCGATCCGCATACCCCCACCGAATACCGGCATGTTGCACACGGCGACGATCATGGCAGGGGTCTCCCAAATCGCCCCGTCCACCCCCAGCCGGTAGCGATGAGCCTTCAGCCGAGGGATCTCGGTCAAGGTGGCAGCGGCGTAGCGAGCCGGGCCGAGGATGGCCGGCACCCGCAGCGACCGGGCCGCGATCCGGGCATCCAGGGCGGCAGGCACCGAGCCGACCACGTGCCGACCCGGGGGGTCCGCCTCGATCAGGTCGATCCGGCGGCGGCGACCGTTGACCAGTGTGGCGACCGCGGCCTGCGTCCGCAGCGGGATGCCCAGCGAGCGCGCCGTGTCGTTGCCGCTCCCTGCGGGGACGATGCCCAGGGCGGTGCCGGTGCAGGCGCAGGCGTCGGCCGCCAGCGAGACCAGGCCGTCACCCCCGACCACGACGAGAACGTCCACTCCGTCGGCGACGGCCTGCTTGGACACGCTGCCGGCGGCCTCGACGCTCGCGGCGGTCAGCTCGGTGACATCGCCGGATGCAGCAGCCAGCTCGGTGGTGACCCGCGCACCCAGGGCACCGGCGCCTCGGCGACCGGAGCGCGGCCCGTGCAGCACGGCATACCTCACAGCTCGCTGGCCTCGTCGTCAGAGGTCGAGAGCCACGCGGGGTCCTTCTTCTTGCGTCGCCGCTCGTTGAACGTGGCCACCGCCACGGCGCCGACGTAGAGGATCATCAGCGGGATCGCCAGGATGAACATCGTCCAGGCGCTCGGGTCGGGGGTGGCAAAGGCGGAGAAGACCAGGATGAGGATCAACGCGATCCGCCAGCCCCTGCGCATGGTCGAGACCGGGAACAGGCCGATGCTGTTGAGGCCGACCATGAAGACCGGCATCAAGAAGGCCAGACCGAACGCCAGCACGAAGTACAGCACGAAGTTGAGATAGACCATCGCGTCCTGCAGGTTCTGCGAGTCCGCGGGGGCGAAAGACAGCAAGATCGCGACGGTCCGCGGCAGTGACCAGGCCGCTAGCAGCGCACCAGCGAAGAACAGCGGGACCGAAGCGACGCCGAAGGTGATCGCCAAGCGCTTCTCGCGCCTGGTCAGGCCCGGCAGCAAGAAGGCCCACACCTGCCACAGCCAGACCGGGCAAGAGAGCACGATCCCCACGAACAGGGAGATCTTGAGCTGCAGCGAGAACGGCGCGGTGAGGGTGGTGGCGAAGTTCAGCGGCACCAGTGCCTCGCCGTCGGAGTTGCGCAGCTCGGTCACCGGGTCGCTGATGAAGTCGATGATCTGGTCGTAGAAGACCCACCCCGCGATGCTGCATACGAGCGCCGCGATGGAAGCGACTACCAACCGGTTGCGGAACTCTGTCAGGTGTTCGCGCAGGGACATCCGCCCCTCGGGGTCCTTGAGCCGACCACGCAGGATCGCCACGGTGGGGAGCCGACCGGGTCCGGGTCAGCCGCGCCGAGGCTCGGTGTCGTCCTCCGGCCGCTCAAACCCGGCGTCCAGGCGACTCTGGGAAGAGTCAGTGCGACGCGGCCGGTCGCGGTCGCGGTCCTGCTCGCGGTCGCCGTCCTGCTCGCGGTAGCGGACCTGCTCGCGGTCCCGGTAGCGGTCCTGGTCGCGGTCGATGTCCCGGTAGCGGTCCTGGTCGCGGTCGCGCGGCTCGACGTGTGTGGAGTTGGGGTCGTCGTCCTTGTCAGCGAGCTGCTCCACCTCGGACTTGAAGATCCGTAGCGAGCGCCCCACGCTGCGCGCCATGTCGGGCAGCCGCTTGTAGCCGACCAGGACCACGATGATCACGACGATGACGACGAGCTGCCACGCGCTGGGTCTCACGGGAGGAGCCTTCCACATGTCCGGGACGGTGACGGTGCTCCGTCACTGTCAAGGAGTCTACGCCGGGTCGGCCAGCGCCTGCAGGGCTGCGGCGCGCACCGTGGCGACCAGGTGCGGGGGCTCGACCACTCGTGCTGCCCCACCCAGCTGCAGCACCAGGCGAGTCAACCAGCGTGGATCGGCCGTGCGCAGGTCGACGAGCAGGGAGCCGTCGTCGTGCCGCTCCAGCTGCTCCACGGGGAACTGTTCGGCCACCCACGCCGCAGCCGGGTCCAGGTGCAGGCGGACCACCTCGTCGTCAGGGCTGGGCCGGAACACCCCGGGGCCGACCTCGCGGGGGCTGGCCTGCTCCGGCGGTGTGCCGTCGGCCTCGAGCACCTCGACCCGCTCCACCCGGTCCAACCGGAACAGCCGGGTGTCTTCGGCCAGGTGGCACCATGCCTCCAGATACCAGCGGCCGTCGACATTGAGCACCCGCATCGGGTCGACGTCGCGCTGCGTCGACTCATCGCGGGAGGCCACGACGTAGCTCAGGTGCAACCGCCGGTGCTCCCGCAGACCCTGGCGCACCGTGCTCAGCACCAGCTGCTCCTGGCCGTCGGACTCGACGGCGACACTGAGCGCTGAGGCTGCTCCGGCTGCCTCACCGGCCGCGGCCTCCAGCTTGACCAGCGCCCGGTCGATGGCGTCGTGGTCCTCGATTCCGGGCACGTCGGCAAGTGCCCGCAGGGCGACGATCAAGGCGAGCGCCTCGTCCCGGGCCAGCCGCAGCGGTCGGGCGATCTCCTCGGCATTGCCGACGTAGACCCGGCCGTCCTCCCAGGATGCCTCGATCAGGTCGTCCGGCATATGCCCGGGGGTGCCACAGACGAAGAGCAGCTGCAGGTCGTCGATTATTGTCTGCTCGCTGACCCCGAACGTGGCGGCAGCCTCAGCGACGTCAATTCCCTGGTGCCCCATCAGCCAGGGGACCATGGTCAGCAGTCTCCCCAACCGGTCGGTGGCGGACTCGAAGGTGGTCATGTGGCCTCCTCGTGCCCCCGCAGGACAGCCTCCAGCCGTGAGCGCACGGCATCGGCAAGGTCAGTCGGCTCGACGACCCGTGCGTCCGGGCCTTGCCCGGCGACGTCCGCGACCAGCCCCGGGCGGCTCACGTCCGCCAGCGTCAGCGTGTCCCAGCCGGGCGGACCGGGCGTGATCTCGGTGGCCCGGCGGCGCAGACTCTGTCCCGCACCACTGCGCACCAGCACCAAGGCCCGCACCGTCTCCTCCTTGCCTTGGCTGGCCGTGATCATGGCGCGCGGATCGTGCCCGGGCGGGACGTCATACTCACCGCTGTCGGGCTCTGTGCCCACGGCACCGGTGAACCGGTCCAGCCGGAACACCCTCGGCGCCTGCCGGTGCAGGTCGTGAGCGGTGAGGTACCACCGGCCGTGCCAGTTGGTCAGCGCCCAGGGCTGCACCTGCCGGGTCTGCACGGCGACCGCTCCCCCGCCGCGGTAGTCGAACCGGATCGGTATGCGGTTCAGTACGGCGTCGCGGACCTGCTCGAAGGCCGGCTCGGTGGTGTGCAGCAGCGGCTCGATGCCGGACACGCCGGTGCTGTCCCGCTCCACACCCGCAGCATCCAGCTTGCGCAGCGCCTGGGCGGCGGGGCCGGCCAGGCTGGCCTGGGACCAGGCGCGGCTTGCCAGCCCGATGACGGCCAGCTCATCGGGGGCGAAGTCGATCTGCGGCAGGCGGTACTCCCGCTGGTCGATCCGGTAGCCGGTCTCGTCGTCGAACAGTGGGTCGACGGACTCGGTACGCAGCGGTATGCCGAGCTCGCGCAGCTCGTCCTTGTCGCGCTCAAACATCCGGTCGAAGGCCTCGTCGCTGCTGTCCTGGTAGTGCGGCACGAGGGTGCGGATGCGGGCCTTGCTCAACGGCCGCCGGGTGTAGAGCAGGGCGATGACCAGGTTGAGCAGCCGCTCGGTCTTGGCGGCTGCGGGACTGGGCCCGGCTGATGCGGAGCTGAGGGTGGCTGCGGCGGGACTGCGGCGGACCATGCTCGGACGCTACCCGACGCCGTAGGGTGCGGCGTGTGATTCGCTGGTCCGAGGGTGTCGTGCGCGAGGTGCTGGACCGGCGACCCGGTGTGCTCCAGGTGAGCGTCGACACCTCTGCGGACACGCTGGGCCAGACTGCTGACGCGCCGGGCCACGCTGCGGACACGCCCGGCCGGACAGACAGCAGCTCCGAGCCGCGGCTGATCCCGGCGCTGGCTTACACCGACCTGGTCGGTGAGCCACGCGCGGGAGATCGGTGCCTGCTCAACTCCACCGCGTGGGACCGCGGTCTGGGCACGGGTGGCTTCGCTTTGGTCGTCGCCCTGCCGGACCGGCTGCCGCAGGATCCTAGGGAGCGTCCTGGTCACCTCATCAAAGCGCGCTACACCCCGTTGCAGGCGATGGTGCTGGGGGTCGATGAGCAGGAGAGCCCGCACCATGCGGCGCTTCGGGACGCGGACGACGTGGACGGTATGCCGGTCGTTGCGGCGGACCTGCACTCCAGCCTCCCCGCCGTGGTGGCCGGCGTGCGCTCGGTGGACCCGAGTCTGCGGGTGGCCTACGTGATGAGCGACGGGGGCGCACTGCCGGCTGCCTTCTCACGCACCACCGAGGCGTTGCGGAGCGCCGGCTGGGTGCAGGCTGTGGTCACGACCGGGCAGAGCTACGGCGGCGACCTGGAGTCCGTGACCGTGCACACCGGGCTGCTCGCGGCGCGGCATGTTGTCGCCGCCGACGTCGCGGTCGTGGTGCAGGGGCCCGGCAACCTTGGCACCGGCACGACCTGGGGATTCTCCGGCGTGGCTGCGGGAGAGGCACTCAACGCCGCCGCCGTGCTGGGCGGCCGGCCCGTGGCCGCGTTGCGCGTCTCTGCGGCCGACCCCCGCGACCGGCACCGCGGACTGTCCCACCACAGCCTTACGGCATACGGCCGGGTGCTGGCTCACCCTGCCGACCTGGTTGTGCCCGCATTACAGGGCTGCGCAGGGGTGGGCGACGACTTCGCCGAGAGGGTGCACCGCGAGGCGCAAGAGCTGGCCGCGGCCGCACCCCACCTGAGAGAGGTGCAGGTCGACTGCACCGGCCTGGACACGGCCCTCGCGGACGTGCCGGGCGGGCTGTTGACGATGGGCCGCGGCTACCGGCAGGACCCGGCGGCGTTTCTAGCGGCGGCTGCGGCGGGGGTGCATGCAGCCGAGCTGGTCAGGACACGTCCTCCAGGTCGACCACGAAGATGAGCGTCTCGCCGCCCTTGATGACCGCGCCTGCGCCTTGGTCGCCGTAGCCCAGGTGCGGCGGGACGGTGATCCGCCGCCGGCCGCCGACCCGCATACCGAGCAGACCCTGGTCCCAGCCCTGGATCACCTGGCCGACCCCCACCTGGAAGCGCAGTGGCTCACCGCGGTTCCAGGAGGCGTCGAACTCCTCGCCGGTGGACCAGGCCACACCGACGTAGTGCGCGCTGACGGTGGCACCCGCGGTGGCCTCGGGGCCCTCGCCGATCTCAAAGTCGTAGAGCTCCAGGTCATCCGGCGGGGTGTCGCCGGGGAAGTCGATCTCAGGCTTGGTCTTGTCGGTCAAGGTCGCTCTCCTGAGGTGTGTGGGTCAGTGTGTCGGCGCGCTTAGTTGGCGCTGAGAATGTCAATGACGAAGACGAGAGTCTCGCCGACCAACGGGTTGGCATCGGGGTCGGCCGTGGCCGTCGCGGACGTGCCGTCACCGGCAGGAGCCTCACCGTAGGCCTGGGCCGGTGGGATGACCAGCAGCACGCGGGATCCAACCGGCTGGCCGACCAGCCCCTCGTCCCACCCAGGAATGACCTGACCCGCGCCAATGGTGGTGGTGAACGGCTGACCCGTGGTGTACGAGGAGTCGAACTGCTCCCCGGTGGAGTAGGTGACCCCCGTGTAGTGCACCGTGATGCTCTGGCCGGCCTCGACCGTTGCGCGCTCGCCCTCGATCAGCGGCTGCACGACCAGCTCGGTGGGCGGTTCCTGGCCCTCAGGGATGGTGATCTGCGCGGGGCTGGTGCCGTCGGCCTCGACGGTCGGCAGACCGGGCTGAGGCTTAACTGCCGTGCCCTCGGCCTGCGTGAGTGGGTCGACCGCGTCGACGATCTCGAGATAGAACAGCACGGTGTCCGCCGGCCCGATGCCCAGGTTGGTGTTGCCCTGCTCACCGAAGCCGTCGGCCGGGGGCATAGCCATGATCAGCTCGGAGCCCACGGTCAGACCGGGCAGGGTCTGGACGAAGGCGGGCAGCAGCCCCTCGGCCGACAGGTTCATCGGGACGGTGTCGTCGGTGGGGAAGGTGGAAAGAAGCTCCTTGCCGTTACTGCCGTTGACGGCCAGGTAGCGCACGATGACCTCTTGGTCCTTGCCAACCTGGGCGCCGTCGCCCTCCGTGACGGTCTGGGTCTCCGTGGCGCCGACGCCGAAGGGAAGGTCGCCCTTGGCGATGGGCTGACCATCCATGGTCAGGCCGGCAAGCTCGGTGTCGTCCTTGCCGCGGGTCTTCTCGACGCCGACCGAGGAGATGTCTCCACCGGTGACGGGGCTACTGACGGCGGCGTCGTCGGGCCCGGCAGACGTTGCGCTGCTGTTGTCGGCACCATCAGTGCCCTCACCGTCGCCGCAGGCGCTGAGCAGGATGACTGGGGCGACGACTGCGGCCAGCAGCCGGAGACGGGGAGAGCGCACGCGTGAGTCCTTGATCGTCGAGAGGGGGAAGGCGCGGCCCACCCTACAGCGCAGAGGCTGGGCGCCCGCTGGGAGCAGCCGAGCGGATCAGCTCGATCAGGTCGTCCACCCGCCGGTCCTGGGCCGCGAACGGATCCTTGCACAGCACGGTCCGCTGGGTGGAGTCGTTAAGCTTCAGGTGCACCCAGTCGACGCTGAAGTCGCGTCCGTGCTCCTGCGCTGCCCGAACGAAGTCGCCGCGCAGCTTGGCACGGGTGGTCTGCGGGGGTGTCCTGGTGGCCTCGAGCACCCGGTCGGCACTGCATACCGTGGCCGCTCCCCCGCGCCGCTGCACGATGTTGAACAACCCCCGCTCGGGGTGGATGTCGTGCCAGGCGAGGTCGAGCTGCTGCAGCCGGTCGTCGGCCATGCTCAGCTGGTGCCGCTCGGCATACCGCTGCAGGGTGTGCCACTTCATCACCCAGTCGATCTCGGTCTCGACCCGCTCCAGCTGCTTGGACGCAACGGCGTCCAAGGTGCGCTCCCACAGCTCCAACGCCCAGGCGTAGGGCTGCTCGGCGGTCAGCCCGGCCCGATGCGCGTGCGCCCGGACCAGACCGAGCAGCTCGGTCTGCAGGTCCACGGCGCTGAGCAGCCGTCCGGAGGTGAGCGCGAACAGGTGGGAGCCGGTCATGTCGCGGCTGATGTCGCGAATCGCCCGGATGGGGTTCTCCAGGGACAGGTCGGGCAGCACGGCCCCGGCTTCAATCGTGCGCAGCACCAGGTCGGTGATCGCTACCTTCAGCTTGGTCGTGGTTTGGCTCATCGTGGAGTCGCCGACGATGACGTGCAGCCGACGGTAGCGCTCGGCGTCGGCGTGCGGCTCGTCGCGCGTGTTGATGATCGGCCGGGAGCGGGTGGTCGCCGAGCTCAGGCCGTCCCAGATGTGGTCGGCGCGCTGGGAGACCAGGTATGTCGCCCGCTCGCCCGTGACGTGCAGCCGCCCCGCCCCGGTGACGATCTGCCGGGTGATCAGGAACGGGATGAGCGTGTCGGTGATCCGGCTCAGCTGGCCCTTGCGTTCGATCAGGTAGTTCTCGTGGCAGCCGTAGGAGTTGCCCCGGGAGTCCACGTTGTTCTTCAGCACGTAGACCCGGGCCTCGATGCCTTCGGCCGCCATCCGCGCCTCAGCGTCCAGGGCCAGGTCGTGCAGCACCAGCTCACCGGCCTTGTCATGAGCGACCAGGTCGTCCAGGTCGTCGCACTCGGCTGTGGCGTATTCCGGGTGCGAGCCGACGTCGAGGTAGAGCCGGGAGCCGTTGCCCAGGAAGACGTTGCTGGAGCGTCCCCAGCTGACCACCTTGCGGAACAGGTAGCGGGCAACCTCGTCCGAGGACAACCGCCGCTCCCCCGGGAACGCACAGGTCACCCCGAACTCGGTCTCGATCCCGGTGATCCGCCGCTCCATGGGTCAAGGGTAAGCGGCGCCAGGCCCAGCTCGACCGGCGCATCCGGGGCCGCGGCTCAGCCGCGGCGCCGCAGGTCGGGCCAGCGCTGCTCCCAGGAGGTGGTGGGCCCGGCGCACCGCCAGACCTGCTCCCCCTGCTCCTCGTTATCCAGGCCGACCTCGTTGTCGATGGTGGCCACGGTGATGCAGTCGGCGAACCACGCGCCCAGGTCCTGCTCGGAAATGCCGACGGCGACGACGGTGTCGGTCTGCGGCGGCGGGGGGCCGAGGTCCCATAGGCTGTTGTGCCCGCTGTAGACGGGAACTTCCGGGCGCAGGTGGAGGATCGCCCCGGCCTCGCCGTAGTTGCCGGTCAGCACGACAGGGTGCTCCTGCTGGGGCACCGTCGCGGTACGGGCAAAAAGAGCACGACGTTGACGGCCAGCCCGACCGCGGCGGCCACCAGCGCGCCTGCGCGGACACCAGCACCGCCCGAGCGCAGCCATCGCGCGACCGGCTCGGCCCCCGCGGCCAGCAGCATCGGATAGAGCCCGCAGACGTAGTAGGGCTTGCCGCCCAGTACCAGGACCAGACCGAGGAGCACCACGAATGCCACCGCGAGCGGACGCCATACCCGCAGCTCGGGGTCCCGCACCAGCCGCCACCAGCCCAACGCCCAGACCGGCACGAGCACCGGGGAGATCAGGACGAGCTGGAAGGGGAGCACCAGCCACCGCGGCTCGCTGGTCCCCGAGCTGCCGGAGGCGACCTGACCGGCCATGTCGAGCTGGGGCAGGCCATGACTGACCTGCCACCACAGGTTGGGCGACCAGATCAGCAGCGCGAGGACGCCGCCGCCCTACAGCGCCCGTGAGGCCAGGATCCGACGCGGACCCACTGCCAGAAGGGCCGACAGGACGCTGGCCACCAGCAGCAGCACCAGGCTCTTGGTCTGCAGGGCGAGGCCGGTGACTAGGCCGACCCCCCACCAGGCCGCACCGCCGTCGCGCAGCGCCCGCACGACGAGCCAGCCCAACAGCGTCCACCAGAGCAGGTCGAAGGTGGACGTCGACATCAGGTGTCCGACGACCAGGGTGATGGCCGAGCCGCCCATCGCGGCTGCCGCCAGGACCTGCCCGCCCCGGCCAGCACCCAGCTCGCGTGCGATGAGTCCGGTGACCAAAGCGATCCCGGCTGCCGCCAGCGCCGAGGGCAGCCGGAGCACGAGCAGCGATCCGCCGCCGAGGTCGTGCAGTACCCTCGCCAGCAGCGGCACGAGCGGTGGCTGGTCGACATACCCCGCAGCGGGGTGCTCGCCGAGCTGGATGAAGTAGAGCTCGTCACGGTGGTAGCCGTAGCCGCTGCTGGTGACGATCAGCAGTAGTGCGATGGCCGCAGCGACGGCAAGGAGCGGCACCCGGGCCGGTGGTCCCTCTAGCCGCGGTTGGGGACTCGTCGAGGATCTCAGCGCCGACGTCCGGTCAGTCGGGTGGCTGCTGCAGCTGGGGGTTGGTGTGCGCCGGGTCGCCGTCGTGCCCTTGCTCAGTGCCGTTCGGGTCGGTCGCGGTCAGCGTGTCGTGCGGGCCGGGACGTCGGTCGTCACGAGTGGGTATGTCGTCGGTCGAGTCGTCCTGGTCGAGCAGGGCGTCAAGCAGCGGCCCGCCCAGGCGGCGGAAAGTGCGGCGCGGGCGGCGGCGGTCGAGCACGGCTACCTCGAGCTGGTCGGCGCTCAGCGTGCGGTCCTTGCTGGTGCTGTCGAGCGTTGCCGCCTGAAGCAGTTCCCGCGCCAGCGCCAGGACCTGGCCCAACGACATGCCGTCGGCCCACCGCTCGCGCAGACCGGTGGCAAGGGACTCACTGGCTCCGCCCATCGCCACGAAGCCGGGCTCGTCGCTGACCGATCCGTCGTAGGTCAGGCGGTAGATCTGGTCCTGCTCGGCGGTCCGGCCGACCTGGGCGACAGTGATCTCGATCTCGTACGGCTTGGACTCCTGGGTGAAGACCGTGCCGAGAGTCTGCGCGTAGGCGTTGGCCAGGCCGCGGGCAGTGACGTCGCTGCGGTCGTAGGAGTAGCCGCGAAGGTCGGCATACCGGATGCCGGCGACCCGCAGGTTCTCGAACTCGTTGTACTTGCCGACCGCGGCGAAGCCGATCCGGTCATAGATCTCGGAGACCTTGTGCAAGGTGCGCGACGGGTTCTCGGCGACGAACGCGATGCCGGTGGCATAGCTGGCCACGACGACGGAGCGACCGCGAGCGATGCCCTTGCGGGCGTAGTCGGCCCGGTCCTTCATCAGCTGCTCGGGCGAGACGTACATGCCGAAGGTCATCGGGCACCCCCCGGGTTGTCGCGGCGGGCCTCGACGATGGCGCGCACCGCCTGCTCCAGCTCCGGCTCCTCGACGAAGTGCAGGCCGGCTTCGGAGACGGTGGCGCAGGTGGGCCACAGCTGCCGGCCCAGGTCAGGGCCACCGGTCGCGGAGTCGTCGTCGGCTGCGTCGTAGAGCGCCTCCAGGGCCACCGAGACGGCACTCTCCTGGTCCATGGAGGGGTGCCACAGCTTCTTCAGGGCACCGCGAGAAAACAATGAGCCGGAGCCGATGCTGTGGTGGCGCGCCTCCTCATAGCACCCGCCCGTGACGTCGTAGGAGAAGATCCGGCCGGCGCCGCCCTCGAGGTCGTAGCCGACGAACAGTGGCAGGACCGACAGTCCGCGGAAGGCGTTGGCCAGGTTGCCCCGGATCATCGTGGCCAGCCGGTTGGCCTTGCCCTCCAGTGAGAGCAGGGTTCCCTCGATCTTCTCGTAGTGCTCCAGCTCGACCTGCAGCAGGGTCACCATCTCCAGGGCCACCCCGGCAGTGCCGGCGATGCCGACCGCGGAGTACTCGTCGGCGGCAAAGACCTTGTCCATCTCGCGGTGCGCGATCAGGTTGCCCATGGTGGCGCGGCGGTCCCCGGCCAGCAGCACTCCCCCGTCGTAGGCGAGCGCCACGATCGTGGTGCCATGGGGGGCCTGGACGGTGCCGGTCTGCGAGCTCATCTGGTCCCCCGACCCGGGCAGCAGCTGCGGCGCCTGCGCCGCCAGGAACTCCACGAAGGAGGTGCCTCCCACGGTGCGGTATGCGGTGGGCAGGCGGCCGACGCTCCCGTTACCGTGAGAGCTCACTGCCCGCCCTTCTGCACGAACGTGTGCACGAACTCCTGGGCGTTGGTCTCGAGCACCCCGTCGATCTCGTCGAGCAGGTCATCCAGCCCCTCGTCGCGGGCGCTGTCCTTCGCCTTCGGCGCCGCAGGCGGCGGGGTGGGCTCGGGCTCGTCGTCATCCCGGCGGTGCTGTCGCGGTTGCTGCTGCTGTCCGGCCATGTCTCCATCTTGACAGACGGCACCGACTACGCCGGTGCCGTGTCGATCTCGTCCAGCAGGCTCAAGGCGTCGGTATGCCGGTCCAGCAGCGCCTCGGTCTGCTTCTGGGTGCCTTGCAGCGGCTCGGGCAGGGCCACCCGACGCAGCGTGCCCGACCCGCCGGCAAAGACCACGGAGTCCCAGGACGCGGCCCGCACCTGCGCGGCATACCGGCGAACGCACTCCCCTCGGAACCAGGCGCGGGTGTCCGGCGGCGGGTGCCGGACCGCATCGGACACTTGCTCAGGGGTGACCAGGGTGAGCAGCCGGCCCGATCCGCGCAGCCGAGCGGCCAGCCCGCGGGTGGGGTGGAGGTCGCTGTACTGGATATCGACCAGCCGCAGCCGCGGGTCGTCCCACGCCAAGCCGTCCCGGTCGCGATACCCCTGCAGCACGGCGAGCTTGGCGACCCAGTCGATGCGGTCCGCGGCCCGCATCGGGTCGGTGCGGAGCACGTCGATGAGACTCTCCCAGTGGGTCAGCACCTCGAGTGTCGCGTCGTCGGCCAGCCAGCCGGGCGACTGGTCCTGCACCTCCTCCCGGGCAGCGTCCAGGTAGATCTCCAGCAGGTCCAGACCGCGCAGCGAACGGCCATCTCGCAACGGGACAACCGCCTGGAGGGTGGGGTCCCGAGACAGGATGCGCACCGCGGAGACCGGGTCGGCGAGGTCCAGCTGGGGCGATCGGCCGGTCTCGATAAGCCGCAGCACCAGGCTCGTCGTGCCAGTCTTGAGCAGGGTGGCGACCTCGGACAAGGTGGCGTCGCCGCTGATCAGGTGCAGTCGGCGATGCCGGTCGGCCCGCGCGTGCGGCTCGTCGCGAGTGTTGACCAGCGGCCGCTTGAGCGTGGTCTCGAGCCCGACCTCGGTCTCGATGTAGTCCGCGCGGGCGCCGATCTGGTAGCCGGGGATCTGCGACAGCGCCCCGATGCCGACCCGCCCGGCACCGCAGAGCAGCTGACGTGACACCAGGAACGGCAGCAGGCCGCGGACCAGGTCCGGGAACGGCACCGACCGGGGCACCAGGTAGTTGTCGTGCGTGCCGTAGGACGCGCCCTTGCCGTCGACGTTGTTCTTGTAGAGCCGCAGTTGTTGACCCTGCGCCGCCAACGCGTCCAGCGCCTGGACCATGACCTCCTCTCCTGCCCGGTCCCACAGCACGGCGTCGCGGGGCGAGGTCACCTCCGGCGTGGAGTACTCCGGGTGCGCGTGGTCGACGTAGAGCCGGGCTCCGTTGGACAGCACCGAGTTGGCGATGCTCGGGTCCTCCTCGTCGGTGAGCTGGCTGATGTCGGCCAGGGCCCGGGCCATCTCGTAGCCGCGCGCGTCGCGCAGCGGCGTCTCATCGGCGTAGTCCCAGCCCGCGCCCAGCGGCAGGGCACGCGTTACCCCCGCGCGCACGGCATACCCGCGCACGACGAGACCGGAGAGATGGATCGGGTCGGCAGCGGGGTCACCCGATCGGGTGATGCCGTACTCCGTCTCGATCCCCATCACTCGGCGCACCGTCATACGACAAGCCTAAGTCGGGTTCTGGGGATACCGGCCAGCACCCGTAGTGCGCCCCAGCTGCGCCTTCGCCGGTAGGGAGGGCGCGCACATGGGCATCGGGTGCATCATCGAACGATGCGCGCCATCAGCCTGCTTCTGGATGTCCTGGTCGTGCTGCTCTTTGCGGTGGTCGGGCGGGCCAGTCACAGCGAGGGACTCAGCGTCTTGGGCGTGCTGGGAGTCGCTTGGCCGTTTGGGGCGGGCATGCTCGGTGGCTGGCTGGTGGCTGCGGGCCTGGCCCAGGTGCCGATGTCGAGGGTGCGTGCCGGGGTGCTCGTGTGGTTGGCCACCGTGGCGGGAGGTATGTCGATCCGTGCCCTGACCGGGCAGGGGAGCGCCCCGGCGTTCGTGGTCGTCGCGGCACTCACGCTGGGCCTCGGCGTGCTGGGCTGGAGGTTAGTGCTGCGGTGGGTGCGCCAGCTCGGTAGCGACGATCGACCTACGTCCAGACCATCGGCCTAGGGCGCAGGTGTCGGCGCCAGCGTCGGGGAGTCAGAGGTACTGGCCAGGGGTGCCACGGTCGAGGGTGCGCCCGGGCTCGACGCCGTCCTTGCCCGAGACCAGGGTGCGGATGTAGACGATCCGCTCACCCTTCTTGCCCGAGATCCGTGCCCAGTCATCGGGGTTCGTGGTGTTGGGCAGGTCCTCGTTCTCCTTGAACTCATCGGTGCACGCCTGCAGCAGGTGCTCGATGCGCAGCCCGCGCGAGTCGTCGGTGAGCAGGTCCTTGATGGCCATTTTCTTGGCACGGTCGACGATGTTGCGGATCATCGCGCCGGAGTTGAAGTCCTTGAAGTAGAGGATCTCCTTGTCCCCCCCGGCGTAGGTGATCTCGAGAAACATGTTGTCCTCGATCGGGGCGTACATCCGCTCGACTGAGGCGGCGATCATCGCCTCCAGCGTGGCCTCGCGGTCGCCGTCGTGGGCGGCCAGGTCGTCGGCGTGCAGCGGGACGTCGACAGTGAGGTACTTGCCGAAGATGTCGCGGGCGCTCTCGGCGTCGGGGCGCTCGATCTTGATCTTCACGTCAAGCCGGCCGGGTCGCAGGATGGCCGGGTCGATCATGTCCTCGCGGTTGGAGGCGCCGATCACGATGACGTTGTCCAGCCGCTCCACACCGTCGATCTCGGCGAGCAGCTGAGGCACGATGGTGGTCTCGACGTCAGAGGAGACCCCAGAGCCGCGGGTGCGGAACAGCGACTCCATCTCGTCGAAGAAGACCACCACCGGAGTGCCGTCGCTGGACTTCTCCCGGGCCCGCTGGAAGATCAGCCGAATGTGCCGCTCGGTCTCCCCGACATACTTGTTGAGCAGCTCAGGACCCTTGATGTTCAGGAAGTAGCCCTTCTGGGCCTCTCGCCCGGTGCGTTCAGCGGCCTTGCGCGCCAGCGAGGCGGCCACCGCCTTGGCGATCAGGGTCTTGCCGCAGCCGGGCGGACCGTAGAGCAGCACCCCCTTGGGCGGGCGTAGCTGGTGCTGGGCATAGAGGTCCTTGTGCAGGAACGGCAGCTCGACGGCGTCCTGGATCTGCTCGATCTGGCGAGCCATGCCGCCGATGTCGGCGTAGGAGATGTCCGGCACCTCCTCTAGCACCAGCTCGGAGACCTCGGGCTGAGCGATCCGTTCGTAGGCGAACCCGCTGCGGGCGTCCATCAGCATGGTGTCGCCGGCCCGGAAGGCGACGCCGTGCAGCGAGCCGGCGAGACGGCATACCCGCTCCTCCTCGCCCCGCACCAGCACCAGCATCCGGTCTTCGCCGAGCCGCTCCTTGACCGTGACGACCTCGCCGACCTGCTCGTATGCAGCGATCCCGACGATCGTCTGGGCATCGTTGAGGAGCACCTCACGACCCGGCAGCAGCTCGGCGTCGTCGACCTCGGACAGGCGGCGGACTCGCACCTTGCGCCCGGAGAAGGACACATCCACGGTGTCGTCGTCGTGCCGACCCAGCACCAGGGCGAAGTTGAGCGGCGGGCTGCCAGCGGCGTCGAGATCCTGGCGCAGCGACACGATGCGCTCGCGGGCCTCGGTCAGGGTGCTGCTCAACCGGTCGTTGTGGGTGGCGACCTCGCGCAGCTGGGTCTGCAGGGTGCTGACCTGTTGCTCCAGATGCCGGGTGCGAGCTTCGTCCATGTCTCTACGCTACGCGGGTCGGTCCGGATCCGGGCGCACGGCCGTCGTCACGTCGCGTCGCACCCGGCGCACCCGTTTGTCCGAGATCGGCCGCTCCCCCACCGCCTCGGAGCTCCAGTCCAGCTCTTGCGACTGTGCCTGCGCGTCGGCGTAGTCGTCACCGTAGGCGCCGGCGGCCGGGCGACGGCGGCGCTCCGGCATGGCGGTCTCGGGTGCCAGCCGGCGGGTGCTGATGAGGAAGCCGGTGTGCCCGTGCATCCGGTGCTGAGGTCGCACGGCCAGCCCCTCCAGGTGCCAGCCGCGCACCATCGACTCCCAGGCCTGCGGCTCGGTGTAGCCGCCGTGCTCGCGCGCCGCCTCGGCGACCCGGGACAGCTGGGTGGCGGTGGCGACATAGCAGATCAGCACTCCCCCGGGGGCGAGGGCGTCGGCAACCACGTCCAGGCACTCCCAAGGCGCGAGCATGTCCAGCACCACCCGGTCCACGGACCCCGGCTCGACCGCGTCCGGCAGCGCCTCCACGAGGTCGCCGACGGTGACCGTCCAGGCAGGGTGGTCGCCCCCGAAGAAGATCTGGGCGTTGGCCCGGGCGATGTCGGCGAAGTCCTCCCGGCGGTCAAAGGAGAACAGCTCCCCGGCATCCCCCACGGCTCGCAGCAGCGACAGGCTCAACGCACCGGACCCCACTCCCGCCTCGACCACCCGGGCCCCCGGGAAGATGTCGGCCATCGTGACGATCTGACCGGCGTCCTTGGGATAGATGACCTGGGCACCGCGCGGCATCGACATTACGTAGTCGGACAGCAACGGGCGCAGCGCCAGGTAGCCGACGCCGGAGCTGTGCTGCACCACGGTCCCGTCCGGGCGGTCGATCAGGTCGTCGTGCACGATGTGCCCACGGTGGGTGTGGAACTGCTTGCCGGTCTCCAGGGTGATGGTGTGCAGCCGGCCCTTGGGGTCGGTGAGCTGGACGCGGTCGCCGACCCGGAAAGGTCCACGGCGCAGGGCTGCTCCCGTCGCTGGGTGAGTCACCCGCCGAGCCTAAGCCCGATTTGCTAGGGAGTTTGCGCGGCCTGACTCGGATTTGCTAGGGACATTGCGCGGCCTGACTCGGATTTGCTAGGGACTTTGCTCACGGGACTTTGCTTACAGGTCCGCGGCCAGCACAATGGCCGGCACGCTGCCGTCGGGCAGTCGGACCGCGACAACCGGCGCCTGGTGCGTCTGCATCGCCACCACCACGTCGGTGACGGGGTCATCCCGCCTGGTGTCGACCACCCAGCCTGCGGGTTGCCGCTGGGCCACCGCGGCCACCGTGGTCTGCGCCCGCGCAGCACCGGGGACAGCGTGCAGGGCTGCGGCGTCGACCAGCCCGGTCGGTATGCCGTGTGCATCGGTGGTCAGCCACAGTCCCCGGTCCCAGGGCACCCGGTCGACAGGGGTGTTCTCGGCGACCGAGCTGACCGGACGCCATACGGCACCGACGGTCACGGTCTCGAACGAGCGACGCGCCCGGCCGGTCCGTACAGCCGAGCCGGCTCCGACCCATAGGAACGCACCGATCAACCCGCCCCACACCAGCCGGCTCAGCGAGATCCCAGCTCCGGACATGAGCGGCACGCCGACGATCCACCAGGCCAGCCCGAGCACCAGGAGCCGGCCGCACCACCCTGCCACCAGGGTGCCCATCCCGCGGCTGCCGGTGACCTTCCAGACCAGGGAGTCGACCAGGAAGCCACCGTCTAGCGGCAGGCCGGGGAGCAGGTTGAACGCCGCGACGAAGGCGTTGGTGGTCGTGAAGGCGGTCAGCAGTAGCCAGGGCAGGCCGCCGGACAGCGCTTGTGTCAGCGGCCAGGCGACCGCTGCCAGGGCCGCGTTGGCCAGGGGGCCGGAGATTGCGACCAGAGCTGCCCGGCCGGGGGTGCTTCCGGCTGCGTCGTATGCCGTGTGGCCGCCCCAGAAGTCGGCCACGATGCGGTTGACCTGGTAGCCGCAGAGGCGGGCGGTGACGGCGTGCGCCGCCTCGTGGACCAGCACCGAGAAGAGCAGGAGCAGCGCGAACCCGAAGGCAACGGCATACCCAGCGGAGCCTGTGCCGGGCACCAGGTCGTCGACGCGGGGGCCGAACAGCAGGGTGATCGCCGCCGCGACGACGACCCAGGACTGGCCCAGGTAGACCGGCACGCCGGCCAATGAGCCCAGCCGCCACCCGCGGGGCGTGGTCGTGGGGGCGGACATGGCGATCAGCGTACGTGGCGGGTGTGTCGGTCCTGCTCCGTAGAGTGCTGGCATGAGTCGAGCACTGTCGCCGAGCCGCGCCGCGGACTTCATGCAGTGCCCGTTGCTCTACCGGTTCCGGGTGGTCGACCGGCTGCCCGAGCCGCCTAGCGCTGCGGCCGCCCGCGGCACCTTGGTGCACGCCGCCCTGGAGCGGGTCTTCGACCTGCCCGCTGCGGGCCGCACGCCGGATGCCGCCGTGGGTCTGCTGCCGCAGGTGTGGGACCAGCTGGTCCAGGACGAGCCGGAGCTGGCAACCCTGTGCGGCGAGGGAGGGCACGAGGAGTGGTTCGCCGATGCGGCCGCGCTGGTGCAACGGTGGTTCACCCTGGAGGACCCCGAGCACCTGGAGCCGGCCGAGCGGGAGATGTATGTCGAGGCCGAGGTCGACGGGTTGGTGCTGCGCGGCTATCTGGACCGGCTCGACGTCGCAGCGGATGGGCGGATGCGGATCGTGGACTACAAGACGGGTCGCGCGCCGTCGGAGCTGTTCGAGGGCAAGGCGTTGTTCCAGATGAAGTTTTACGCCCTGGTGCTCTGGCGCACCCGGGGTGCTGTGCCGACGATGCTGCAGCTGGTCTACCTCAAGGACGGCCAGATCTTGCGCTACTCCCCCACCGAGCACGAGCTGCTGGCCACGGAGCGCAAGGTGCAGGCCTTGTGGCAGGCAATCGAGCGGGCGGCCACCACGGGCGACTGGCGCCCGCGGACCTCGCGGCTGTGCGACTGGTGCCACCACAAGTCGCTATGCCCGGAGTTCGGCGGCACCCCACCTCCGCTGCCAGACGACGCGATGAGCCGGGCGCTGGACCCTCGCTCCGGGCGCCGGGCCGAGGTGCTCGTCGACGCCGACTGACCCCATGTCCCCGCAGCCGCCGAGGGACCGTGAGTCAAGGGGCCGCGAGTCACTCCACCGTGCGGCCGGCGACCAGATCCAGCAGGTCGTCCAGGGCGACACCTTCGAGGCTCTCGAGCTGGCGCGCCCCCTGTTGCTGCGGTACCGACACGATGTGCGGCACGGCCAGGGTGGGCACGCCGGCGGCGACGGCTGAGCGCACGCCCGTCGGTGAGTCCTCGATGGCCACGCAGTCCTGCGGCGCCACCTCGAGACGGCGAGCAGCCAGCAGGTAGGGCTCCGGGTGCGGCTTGCCGTGGTCGACCGCATCACCGGTCACCACCTGCGCGAAGGTGTTTGGCGGCAGCGCACCCAGCAGCACCGCGGCCAGGGAGTTCCAGGACATCGTCACCAGGGCGTTGGGCACGCCCCGCTGGACCGCCTCGGCCAGCAGCTCCCGCGCCCCAGGACGCCACGGGACCTCCTGCTGGGTGCGCCTGATCACTCCGGCGAGCAGGCGGTCCACGACATCGCGCGTGGTGCCCGTCACCGGAGTGCGGGCCAGGATGATCTCAGCGGATCGGGTCAGGTCGTTGCCCACGAGAGCGAGCCCGTCCTCATCGCTCCAGCTACCGCCGGCCCGGGTGACCAGGTCGTGCTCCTCGGCCATCCAGTAGGGCTCGGTGTCGATGATCGTGCCGTCCATGTCCCACAGGACGGCTGCCGGCACGGCGCGCGGTCTGGCCACAGCCCGAATACTAGGTCTACCTCGTAGGGTGGGTGAACCAGTGGGACGAGGAAAGGTGCCTGCACATGATCGAGCTGCAGGACGTCGCGGCGCTGCGCGATCCGGTTGTCATCGCAGCATTCGAGGGCTGGAACGACGCGGGTGAGTGCGCCACCGGCCTGGTCGAGCACCTCGTGGGGGTGTGGGACGCCCAGCTGGTGGCAGCGATGGACCCCGAGGACTACTACGACTTCCAGGTCAACCGGCCCAAGGTGACCAGGTCGGAGGGTCGTCGCAACATCGAGTGGCCGACCACCCGGGTCATGCTGGCCCGCGACACCCCCCTAGGGCGGGACGTGCTGCTGGTGCTGGGCATCGAGCCCTCCGTGCGCTGGCGCACCTACAGCTCCGAGCTCCTCGCGTATGCCGTGCACCACGACGCGACGCTGCTCATCACGCTTGGAGGCCTGCTGGCCGATGTGCCGCACACACGCCCCATACCCGTGGGTGTCAGCAGCGAGGACGAGGGGCTGCAGGACGGCCACGACGAGGTCGGGCCCAGCGACTACGAGGGGCCCAGCGGCATCGTCGGGGTGATCCACGACCAGGCTGCGCAGATCGACCTGCCCAGCCTGTCCTGCTGGGCCGCCGTGCCCCACTACGCCGGCGGGCCACCCTCGCCCAAGGCCACCCTGGCCCTGCTGAGCAGGCTCGAGGAGCTGTTGGACATCGTCGTCGACGAGGGTGAGCTGGCCGAGAACGCCCGTGCCTGGGAGCGAGGAGTCGATGACCTGTCGGCCTCCGACGACGAGGTCGCCGAGTACGTCACCTCCCTGGAGGAAGCGCAGGACACCGCCGAGCTGCCGGAGGCCAGCGGGGACGCCATCGCTCGCGAGTTCGAGCGTTACCTACGCAAGCGTGACGGCGGATCTGCTGGCCAGTAAGGACCCGCTCCCCCGCACCTCGGCATACGCCTGACGCGTCCCCGACATGCCCCCACGGAACACGCACACTGAAGACCCGCCTTGGGCAAACGTGGCGATCACAGAGGTTGTGCGTGTTTGACGGGACCCGAGCCTCGGGGAGACTACGACTCAGCCGTCGGTGAGGCAGACTCCGAGGAGCGCGTCTACGGCGCGAACCACCAGCCCCGACGTGACTTGCCCCTCGATGACGCGAGAGGCCCAGTCGTCCAGTTCTGCCAGGGCGGCCCCAGTATCGAGGTCATCGGCCAGCCGGGCCCGTAGGGTCTCCAGGAGATCGACGTCCGAGGTCGGCGGCTCCAGCTCGGCGTGCGCCCGGTGCGTGGCGGTCTCCCACCGCTCCAGCCGCCGAAGGGCTTGGCTCAACAGCTCATCGGTCCAGTCCCACGGGGTGCGGTAGTGATGGGCGAGCAGGACCAGTCGGATGGCCCGAGGGTCCACTCCCCGCTCGCGCAGGACAGAGACGAGCACCAGGTTGCCTTGAGACTTGCTCATCTTTGCGCCGTCCAGACCCACCATGGCCTGGTGAACGTAGGTCTGCGCGAAGGTCTGCCGGCCGGCCAGGGCGATCGCCTGGGTGGCGCTCATCTCGTGGTGCGGGAAGATCAGGTCGGTGCCGCCGCCCTGGATCTGGAACCCCATGCCGAGGTAGCGCAAGGCGATCGTGGAGCACTCGATGTGCCAGCCGGGTCGGCCCTGCCCCAGCTCGGCACCGGGCCAGTGCGGCTCACCGTCCCGTGCCGCGCGCCACAGCAGCGGGTCCAGCACGTCCCGCTTGCCGGCGCGGTCGGGGTCACCTCCGCGATCGGCATACACAGCCAGCATCTGCTCGCGGGTCCACCCCGAGAGCGTCCCGAAGGAGGGCTGACCGGACAGGTCGAGGTAGACGTCGCCGGGGGCGCCCGGGTCGGTTGCCTCCGGGGCGCCAAGCCGGTAGGCGGCGCCGGAGTCGAGCAGCTGAGCGACCGCCGACACGTCGTCAGGGATGCCTTCCACAGCACCGATGTAGTGCTGGGGGGGCAGCACCGCCAGGGCCTGCATATCGGCGCGGAACAGCGCGATCTCCCGCTCGGCCAGGTCCTGCCAGGCCACACCGTCGCGCTCGGCCCGTTGCAGCAGCGGCTCGTCGACATCGGTAACGTTCTGGACATAGGTCACCGACAGCCCGGCGTCCCGCCAGACCCGCTGCACCAGGTCGAAGGTCACGTAGGTCGCGGCGTGCCCGATGTGGGTGGCGTCGTAGGGCGTGATGCCGCATACGTAGAGCCCGGCCCGGCCGTCCTCGGGATGCACGACCTGCGGCGTGCCTGTCGCCGTGTCGTGGACCCGCAGCGGGTTCCCGCTCCCGGGCAGTCGGGGGACGGCGACGGCGCTCCAGGATCTCACTCGGCGCAGCCTAGCCGCCGGGTCGGCTGTGTCCGCCCGCTCACCACAGTGGCCACGGCAGCGCGGACCGGTCCTGCGGGGGGTCGGGGAAGACCGCGTCGGCAAGCAGCCCCTCGATGCGGATCAGCAGGGCGTGCTGCTCGACCGTGGAGAGCAGATCCCCGACCTCTTCGTGGTTGGCCGGGGTATCGACCGTCTCGAGGAGCCTGGTCAGCCGCTGCACCTCCCGCTCCGGCAGCGGTCGACCGGCCCAGCCCCACAGCACCGTCCTCAGCTTGGGGCGAGGGTGCGCGCACAGGCCGTGGTCGAACCCCCAGAGCCGGCCACAGCCATCCCTGGCAAGGTGGGCCGCCTTGCGGTCGGCGTTGTTGAGCACAGCGTCCAGGACGGCCATACCCGCCAGGTCGGCGTCGTCGGCGTGCACGACGAGCAGCGGGGAGCCGAACCGGTCCTGGGCCTGCAGCACCGGCAGCCAGCCTTCGTCGAGGTCCTCGGGACGCACGACGTCGACCAGCCCGGTGCCGGGGCGGTCATCCTCCTCGGGAGCCTCGACCCACTGCTGCACCGAGCCGGGGCCGAGCGGTCCGTCGCGCAACACGGTGGGTGGCACCAGGTGCCAGCCACCCCATTCACTGACCAGGTATGCCGTGACCTCACGTTGCGCCAGGGTGCCGGTCGGGAAGTCGTGGAGCGGCCGCTCGCCCCGGACTGGCTTGTAAACCCCGCGCCTGGCCGGCGGGTCTGACGTTTCGGGGACGGCCTGCACATCGCGCCCCGCAGCGCCCTCGCGCTTGTCCCCCTCGGTGTGGCCGTCGAGGTCGAAATGCACCAGCAGAGTGAGGTTCGAGGCCTCGGTAAGCGCACCCTCGACCGACATCGGAGCATCGAGAAGCCACTCGGGCACCGGGGCCGAGGTCACCGACGGTAGCCGTTGGCGCGGGGGCAGATGTGACCGGTGGCATCCAGCGGGCCGCCGCAGAAGGGGCAGCTGGGGCGGCCGCCGGCCACGACCCGCGCGCATCGGGTGGCGAAGGCCCGCGCGTGGGCGGGCGTGAGCACAACCCGCAGACCCTCCATGGCGGTGGGCCCACCCGACACGACCGGATCGGAGGTCTCTGCGTCGTCATCCTCTTCGTCGTCGTCCTCGGCGTCGGAGTCGTGCGCCTCGACGACCACGACCTCCCGCTCGGCGTCCCAAGCCAGGCTCAGCCGGCGGACCCGGAAGTCCTCTTCGATGGGGGTGCTCAGCGGTGCGTCGTCGGCAGCGGCGGCCCCGGCCGCAGCAGCGCCGTCGTCACCGGCCACCTGGTCCAGCATCTGGACCACGCCCTCGCCGAGCAGGCGCACCTGGTCCTTCTCCAGCGACACCGTCATCACTCGCTTGCCCAGCACCGCCTGCAGGAAGAACACCCGCTGACCGGGGGGACCCACGGTGTCGGTGACGAATCGCTCCGGTGGGTCGAAGTCGATCAAAGGCATTGCTCCAGCCTAATCGCTGCCCGCGCCGCCACCGACCTGCGCCTCGTCGTCGGGGCGGGCAGCGCGGCTGACCGCACGGAGGTCGACGGCGTCACCAGAGGTGTCGTTGGTGCGCAGCACGAAGGCGCGTTCGGTGGTGTAGCGCACCACGCTTACGGAGGCTGGGTCGACGACGATGCGCTGGAACTCATCCAGCGGCGTGGCCAGCGCGTGCGCCAGGATCGCCTTAAGCACATCTCCGTGGCTCACGGCGACCCAGACCGCACCGGGGCCGTGCGCTGCCTCGACGGCGGCGTCGATGCGTTGCACCACGGCGACCGCCCGGGTCTGCATCTGCGTCATGCTCTCGGCCGGGTAGTCCGCACCGTCCGGGAAGGTCACACTGCTGGGCCGCTGCTGCACGTCCTTCCACAGCGGCTCC
>JAABUN010003150.1_pt1 | contig 26565 bp, 26 predicted proteins | sample 5559311 | NCBI WGS metagenome assembly JAABUN01 (sample SAMN10711877, study PRJNA513370) | rock metagenome | isolation source: Antarctica rocks | place: Antarctica: Victoria Land, Siegfried Peak sud
CCATCTAGCCCGGCCAGCCGATCGCAGTACGCAACAAGATGGGCGAGCCCCTCTGCCATGGCCGCACGTACGCTGGGGTCGTGGGCATCGGCATGATCACCCCTGTCGAGCAGCGTTTCAGCCACCGCGGTACCACGTCTGAGTGGGGTTGGCCCGACCAACGGCCTCGGGCAGGGAACATCGTCGGCGAGCGCCTGCTGCACACGTTGCACCGCCTCGAGGAATCCAACCGAGGTGCCGTGGCCGTGCAGCTTTACGACAACACGGCGGTGATCGCGAAGCCGCACGCCGCAGACGGTGCCGACACTCGCCTCGAGGAACTCGCCATGTTCAATGCCGGCGCCCAGGAATCGGGCGCAGAAGCCGTCCAAGGCCATCGCAACCTCGTTTGGGGAGGGCTCGTCGAAGACACCGCGAAGTGCGAACGGGATCGCGCCCCATGTCGAAAAGCGCTCCGCGATCAGCGCTGTGAACTGCCCCGGAGGTTGATGGTTGATTGGCTCGGCGTCTTCTGAACCCATGGATCCATTATGTGTTCCGCGAGGTTGCCCCGTCAATTGCGGTTCTCGAAGGTTCAAACGAGCGACATTCACCTCGTGAGCGACTGACCACTCGCGATGCCAGAACTGGCCTGCACCTGGCTCATTTCTGAATTGCGAATGCCAACAGCGGAGAGGGGGGGATTCGAACCCCCGATGGACGCTTGACGCCCATAACGGTTTTCGAGACCGCCGCATTCAACCGCTCTGCCACCTCTCCGAGTGGCGCACGAGCCAACGCGCCGGCCCGGGCGGCGACCTAAGTTAGCGACAATCTTCGCTCAGCAGGGCCTCGCGCTCGCTCAGCGCCTGGGTGCGAAGAAGCCGCGTAGCAGCCCGGCCGACTCCTCGGCCAGCAGCCCACCCGCCACCTCGGGCCGGTGGTTGAGCCGCGGCTCGGCGAGCACGTCGAGCACGCTGCCGGCCGCGCCCGCCTTCGGATCGCTGGCTCCGAAGACCACCCGTGAGACCCTGGCGAGCACCATCGCGCCGGCGCACATCGCGCAAGGCTCCAGCGTCACGTAGAGGACGGTGCCCGACAGCCGCCAACTCCCGATGGCCCGCGACGCCTCGCGCAGCGCCAAGATCTCCGCGTGGGCGGTCGGATCGCCCCGCAGCTCGCGCTCGTTGCGCCCGGCACCGACGATCTCCCCCTCTCCGGCGATCACGCAGCCCACCGGGACGTCGTCGTGGGTGGGGGCCTGCTCGGCCTCGCGCAGCGCCAGCCGCATGAAGTGCTCGTCACGTGGGAAGAAGACCCGGCTCACCGGGAGAGCCACCACAAGCGGTATTGGTCAGAAGCGACGAGACCGGACTGATCCGCCCTGCTCAAAGGTCCGCAGTAACGGTGCAACCTTTCAGGCTGGACCTTGTTTGGGTCGAAGTACCCTCTCAGGACCGGCAACACCCGTCGCATGCGTAATCGAATCCTCATAGGACTGACTCTGGCGGCGGCATCGTTCGCCACGCCCGCGAGCGCCCTCGCGGCCCCGTTCGAGCCGGGAGAGGTGATCGTCAAGTACAAGGGGAGCTCATCGCCGTCTGCCCGCGTCGACGCGCAGCAGGACGCAGGTGCGGGCCGCCCCGAGCCGATCGCCGACCGCACGCGCGAGCTCGCGATCCTCGACGGCGACTCGGTGAGCGACACGGTGGCCGAGCTGGAGCAGGACCCAAGCGTCGCCTACGCCGTTCCCAACTACATCGCCCACGCCAGCGAGCTCATCCCCAACGATCGTGGCTTCGGCCCGCCCGGCGACTGGCGAAACGTGCAGTGGAACTTCCTTGCCGAAACGGGGGTGAACGCGCCCGCGGCGTGGGAAACCGCCGCCGCGCTGGGCGCTCCCGGGGGACGCGGGGCCACGGTGGCCGTGTTGGATACCGGGGTCGCCTATGAGAGGTACGGCCGCAACCGGCAGGCACAGGATCTCCGCGGAACCCGTTTCGTGCCGGGTTACGACTTCGTGAGCGGAGACAGCCACGCGAACGACCTCAACGGACACGGTACCCACGTGACGGGGACCATCGCCCAGACGACCAACAACGGCCGCGGGGTCACGGGCCTTGCCTACGGGGCCAGCATCATGCCCGTCCGGGTGCTCGACAAATACGGGGGCGGAGACGCCGCCGCCATCGCCCGTGCCATCCGCTTCGCCGCCAACCGTGGCGCCGACGTGATCAACATGAGCCTCGAGTTCGACAGCCGCGTGCGGGCCTCCTACATCCCCGACGTGCTCGGAGCCATTCGCTACGCGCATAAGCGCGGGGTCGTGGTGGTGGCGGCCGCCGGAAACCAGGCCGGGACCGCGCGCTGCGGGACGACCTGTCCCGTTGCCTATCCGGCTGCCAACGAGACCGTCATCGCCGTCGGCGGCGTGACCCACCGCGGCTGCCTGGCCGGCTACTCGAACAGTGGCGAGCAACTCGATCTGGTGGCCCCTGGCGGCGGGCGCGACGCCCGGCCCGGCGACAACCCGCTCGATCAGCAGAACTGTCGGCCCGATCAGGCCGGGCGCTTCATCTACCAGGAGACCTTCGCCCGGCCCAACCTCCGGCGGTTCGGGCTGCAGTCCGGATACGAGGGCACGTCGATGGCCGCGCCGCACGTGTCGGCGACCGCCGCCCTGCTGATCGGCACCGGTCGGCTTGGCCCGGATGCGAGCCCCGCGGAGGTCGAGCGCCGGATCGAGGAGACCGTCCGGGACCTGGGCGCCGAAGGCGCCGACGCTCGCTACGGCGCCGGCCTCGTGGACGCCGGCGCCGCACTCGCCCCCTAACCGACCGCTGGTCCACCCGCGGCCGCGGGCCCTCCTCAGCTGGTCCGGATGATCATCACGCTGCAGGGGGCGTGATGCGACACCTTGTTGGGCACGCTGCCGAGCAGGAAGCGCTTGGCGCCGGTCATCCCCTTGTTGCCGACCACGACCAGGTCGGCGCCCTGCTCCTCGGCCACGTCGAGAATGGCGTCGGCCGGGTCGCCCTCGCGCGCGAAGGTCTCCACCGGCACTCCCTCCTCGGAGAGCCTGTCCGAGGCCTCCTTCAGCGTGGCGTTCACGTCCTCTCTGGCGTTCACCATCCACTCGAGGTCCCGGGGCACGTCCTGCTGCTCCTCGCGCAGGCGCGTCCTCGAGACAGGCTCGTAGGCGCTCACCAGGTGCACCTTGGCGCCGACGCTCTTGGCCAGGTCGGTCGCCTGCCTCACCGCCTCGCCGGCCGTCTCAGAGCCATCGGTCCCCACCACGATCGAGCCGAACATAGTCCTCCTTCACTGCTTGGAGCCAGAACCCGGCGCGATCATACGCGCGACTGTGCTCCCGGGGAGCGGAGGCAGCACAATGCACCGGTGCCCCGCTACTGGTTCTACCTCCAGCTCGTGATCGTGCTGTGCGTGCTGATCTCGGCCGTGATCGTCGCGGTCAAGCTCTGACCCCGGTCTGACTCAGGCCGGAAGGGTCACCCGGGAGGAGCCGGGACCGGATTCGCGGCGAGCGCCCGGGCCACGGCGAGCAGGTTGGAAGCCGCTGCTTCCCCCGTCGAGCGCGACCAATCGTGACCTTCGTCGGTCTCGAGGTATGACGGGCCGGGACCGGGACCCTTGTTCCAGTAGGTCCACGCCTGCCCGGGCGCGGTGTACCCGACATCGATCAACGCCCCGACGACCTCGGTGATCACGTGGTGGGCACCGTCCTCGTTGCCGGTGACCACCACGCCGACCACGCGGTTGTAGGCGACGGGCCGCCCCTCGTCGTCGGTCTCCGACAGCATCGCGTCCATGCGCTCGATCACCCGCTGCGCCACGCTCGACGGCTTGCCCACCCAGGTCGGCACCGCCATGATGAGGATCTCCGCATTCAGCAGCTCCGCGCGTATGGCCGGCCACTCGTCGCCGTCTCCCTCGTCCGAGGACACCCCCGGGCGGACGTCGTAGTCCACCACACGGATGGTCTTGGTCTCGACCCCCTCGCGCTCGAGCCATCCCAGCACGATGTTGGTCAGCACCTCGGTGTTCGAGCGCTCCGGAGACGGCTTGAGCGTGCAGTTGAGGGCGATAGCTCTCATTACGATGCCGCGTACCCGGCGCCACCGGTCCAGAAACGCAACTCTGTCGCCCACGCTAGAACGCCTGCGCCTGCGCCTGCGCCTGGGTCACGAGCGAAGTGCTCGAAGCTACGAGCCGGTGTGGCTTGCGGGCACTCGCGCCGTGCGCGCGACGGCCTCGTCGTCCCCGGCTGAGGTCCTACCCGCGCCCACCCAGGCGTAACGGAAGGCCAGACCGGCCGCCAGGTACAGCCCGCTTGCGAGATGGTGCACGGCCGGGCCGCCGCGCTTGCGTGCGAGGCGCAGCGCCAGGCCGCCGCGCACCGACCACTTGGCCAGCTTGAAGAGACGGCCGGGCCGACCCTCGTCGAGCGGGGCCACCAGCCTCCCGAGCCGCTTCTCGTTGACGCTCGACAGGAGCAACTCGGTGGCCATGGCAAAGGTCTCCACGCGCCCGAGCGCGATGCGCGTCGGGTGGCCGGTGGGAAGGCCGGTGGAGGCGAGCACGAGTCGGTTGGCGGCCGCCCCGGTGGCCGCCGCCGTGGCGACGAAGATCGGGGGCAGGAAGACCCGGCTGCGGGCCCAGACGGGGACCGCAGTCGAGGCGAGCAGCACACCGGTGTAGGAGCCCAGGTACAGGCCGAACCCAGCGGTGCCCGCGCCCAGGCCGCGCGCGGTGCGGTCACGGCCGAGGAAGTCGGCGGCCACGGCGGCTCCGGCCAGGTTGGAGAAGCCCATCAGGCACCACGCCCCCATCGACATCGGCGAGCGCGGCTTGAAGATCCTCAACATGTTGAGGAAGCGCTCCGGACGGCCGAGATCCTTGACGAGCAGCGGAGCTGAGGGCACGGCCGCAGCCAATGTGACCATCCGCGCCGTGCGTGCGGAGCGCCGGTCGCCGGCGGCGTCGCAGCCGAGGGCGACGAACGACGAGCCCGTGGCTATCCCGCCGAGCCAGAAGTAGAGCGGTACCTCCCAGGTCCATACCGCAGCTTTCATCACCGGGCCCTGCACGATGTCTGGAATCTCGTCGCCCCCGCGCATCCGCCGTGCGGCCGATCGCAGCTCGTGGCCTGAGGCCTGTTCGGACCCCTCGCTCGCGTCGGGGGCGTAGCTCGTGTCGCGGCCGTAGAGGTAGGACCAGCGCGCGTCGCCGAAACGCCCGCGGGTGAGCGCCACCGCGGCGCCCTCGACGGCGCGGCGGTAGCTGCCCGGCTCGCCGCGGGTGCCGAGCGCGGGCGTGATGTCGCGCGTGCCGCCCGAGCCGCCGGCGGCGTGCTCGCGCTCGGCGGCGCTGCCGCCGGACCCGCGACGCTTGCTCATCGCCGCCGACCGGCGCGGTGCGACCACACGAAGGTGGCCACGACGGCTCCCGCCGTCACCAGAGCCGCGGCGAGCCCGGCGGCCGTTGCCACCGGTGCGTTCTCCTGGATCGGCGAGTCGGCTCGGGCCGGCAGGCCGAAGCGCTCAGGCGCCTCGGTGAGCAGGAAGAACGCCCCGAGGCCGCCGGCCAGCTGATCCTGCGGCTCGTCGCCCGCGCCGTAGAGGTAGGCGCCGTCGATGCCACGCGAGTGCAACTCCACGACGCGCCGCTTGGCCGTCTCCACCAGCTCGTCGTAGGGGCCGAAGAGGATCGAGTCGGTCGGGCACGCCTTGGCGCAGGCCGGCTCGAGCCCGTCCTGGAGACGGTCGTAGCAAAGGGTGCACTTGCCGGCGCGCCCGTCGATCTTGTCCCGATCGACCACCCCGAAGGGGCAGGCCGGGATGCAGTACCCGCAGCCGTTGCACACGTCGGGTTGGATGAACACGGTCTCGAACTCGGTGCGGATGATCGCGCCGGTCGGGCAGGCGTCGAGGCAGCCGGCGTTCGTGCAGTGCTTGCACACGTCCGACATGAACAACCAGCGGTCCATGCCCGCCACGGCGCCCGCGACATCCACCCCGTCCGAGCCCTCACCCGCCAACTGCCAACTGCCAGCTGCCAACTCAGGGCGGTCAGCCCGGTCCTCGGCCAGAGCGACCAGGTCGAGGTCCCCGGGGCTGTCAACCGTCAACCGTGAACCGTGAACCGGAAGAGAAGGCGCAGCGCCCCCCTCCCCAGCCGCCAACCGCGAAGCCGCATCCTCCCGCTCCGCGTCCGACGGCGCGAAGCGCTCGACGAAGCGCACGTGCCGCCACGTGGCCTCTCCGAGCGAGCCGGTGTGGTCGTAGGACATGCCCTTGCGGAACACCGAGCCGTCGGCAGGCAGGTCGTTCCACTGCTTGCAGGCCACCTCGCACGCCTTGCATCCGATGCACACAGTGATGTCGGTGAAGAAGCCCATCCGCTCGGCGCCGTCCCGGTGGATGGCGATCTCTGTGGGCGCCGCGCTCATTCGGAGAAGCCGTTCCCGTGGGTGCTCTGGCCGGTCTCCGCCGCCCGGTGCGGCTGCTCGGCGCGGTGATCGCCCGACGCCGTCATCCACGACTCCGAGCGCACCCCCGCGAGGCGCGCGGTGCTCTCGCGCGAGCGGCGCCCGGCGCGGACGTCGCACGAGAAGGCCTTCGACTCCTGGATCGACACGTTGGGGTCGCCGGAGAGCACCACCAGGTCGTTCACGGCGTCGCCGGTCACACCCTCGGCAGAGCTCGCGTAGCTCCCCCAGTGCCACGGCAGGCACACCTGGTGGAGCGTCTTGCCCGCCACCTTCAGCGGGCGCACGCGCGGAGTCACGAGCGCGCGGGCCTCGATCTCGGCCCGCTCGGTGGCGATCGTCATCCAGCCCCCGTCCTCGATGCCGCGCTCGGCGGCCAGCACGGGATCGATCTCCGCGAACATCTCGGGCTGCAGCTCGGCGAGCCACGGCAGGTTGCGGCTCATTGACCCCGCCGTGTGATGCTCGGTGAGGCGGAACGTGGTGGCCACGAGCGGGTAGCGCGGGTCGGCGGGCGGGTTGATCGGGTTGTCCGGGCGATCCCAGGTGATGGCCGCGGGATCGGCCCCCATATCGGGGTAGAGAAGATTGTCGACCGGCGACTCGAACGGCTCGTAGTGCGTGGGAAACGGGCCGTCGAGCAGGCCGCTCGGCGAGTACAGCCATCCGCGACCGTCGGCCATCATGATGAACGGGTCGTCGCCCGCGATCGCGTCCATGCCCTCGGCGTCATCTTCGGGTACGTAGTCGGGCCGCTTGTCGGCGGGGAAGTCGGGCACGTCGTAGCCCACCCAACGGCCCTCGTCCTCGTCCCACCAGATGTACTTCTTGCGCTCCGACCACGGCCGGCCCTGCGGGTCCGCCGAGGCGCGGTTGTAGAGGATCCTGCGATTGGCCGGCCACGCCCAGCCCCACTCCGGGGAAACCCAGCCGCCGGGCGAGTCGAGGTCACCCGGCTTCCGCCGGCGGGTCTGGTTCACGCCGTCGGCGTAACAGCCGGAGTAGATCCAGCAGCCGCTCGCCGTCGAGCCGTCGGCGCGCAGATCGGCGAAGCCGCTCACGGGCCTGCCGGTGGCCACGTCGTAGCCGTTGATCTCGCGCAGCACGGATTCGGCCTCGGGTTCCTCGTGCTCGCCGTGCTCGGGGTAGTCCCAGCGCAGGTTCACGATCGGCCAGTCGCGTTCGCGCTCCGAGCCCGCGTAGTGCTTGAACATCCGCTTTGCCAGGTGGTGCATGAAGTGCAGCTCGGAGCGGGCGTCGCCGGGCGGCTCGAGCGCCTTGTCGCGCCACTGCAGCAGGCGTTGGGTATTCGTGAAGTGGCCCTCCTTCTCCACGTGGCCGGCCGCGGGCATGAGGAAGACCTCGGTTTCGATGTCCTCGGTCCGCAGCTCGCCGGAGCGCACCTCGGGCGAGTCCTTCCAGAAGCGCGCGGTCTCGATGTCTGCGAGGTCGCGCACCACGAGCCATTTGAGCTTGGCGAGCGCACGGCGCTGGAGGCCCGCGTGCTGGGAGCCGACCGCCGGGTTCTGGCCCATCACGAACATGCCGTCGAGGCCCCCGTCCATCGCCCGCAGCGTGGTCGGGAAGTGCGAGTGGTTGCCGGTGATCTTCGGCAGGTGAGAGAAGCCGTAGCCGTTGTCCTCTGTCGCGGCGTCGCCGAACCAGGCCTTCAGCAGCGACACGGCGTAGTTGTCGAAGTGCGACCACCAGCCGCGCTTGGATCCCATGCGCTCGACGTAGTCTGAGAGCGCCTGATCCTCCTCGGAGGCACGCGGCATGGGCAGGTAGCCCGGCAACAGGTCGTAGAGGGTCGGAAGGTCGGTCGAGCCCTGGATCGAGGCGTGCCCGCGCATGGCCATGACCCCGCCTCCCGGCCGTCCGACGTTGCCGAGTAGGAGCTGCAGGATGGCCCCGGCGCGGATCATCTGAGCGCCTGCGGTGTGCTGAGTCCAGCCGACCGCGTACACGAGCATCGTGGTGCGCTCGCGCCCCGAGTTCTCGATCAGCGTCTGGGCCACCCGGAGGAAGTCGGCCTGCGGCACTCCGCACACCTGCTCGACCATCTCCGGCGTGTAGCGGGCGTAATGCTTCTTCAGGAGTTGGAAGACGCAGCGCGGGTGCTGCAGCGTGGGGTCGGTCTGGACGTTCCCCGCGAGCATGCCGCCGCCGGTCTGATCGCTGAAGGCCTGCGTCGTGTGCTCGCGCTCGCCTGCGGCCGAGGGCACCTCGCCCCCCTCGTAGGCCCAGGAGGAACGGTCGTAGGTGCCCGTGGCGGCGTCGAAGCCGGAGAACACGCCGTCGAGGTCCTCGGGCCCGCGGAAGTCCTCGTTCACGAGCGTCGCCGCGTTGGTGTAGTTGACCACGTACTCGCGGAAGAACGCGTCGGTCTCGATCACGTGGCGAATGAGGCCGCCCACGAAGGCGATGTCGGCACCGGCGCGGATCGGCACGTACTGGTGGGCGAGCGCGCTCGTGCGCGAGTAGTGCGGGTCGACGTGGATCAGCTTGGCGCCGCGCTCGCGCGCCTTCATCGCCCAGCGATAGCCCACCGGGTGGGCCTCGGCCAGCGAGGAGCCCTGGATCCAGATGCAGTCCGCCATCTGCATGTCCTGCTGGAAGTTGGTGGCCCCTCCGCGGCCGAACGAGGTCCCCAGACCGGGGACCGTGGAGGAGTGTCATATGCGGGCCTGGTTCTCGATCTGCACCGCGCCCATCGCGGTGAACAGCTTTTTGATCAGGTAGTTCTCCTCGTTGTCGAGCGTCGCCCCGCCCAGGTGGGCAAAGCCGAGCGTGCGGTCGACGCGCCAACCGCGCTCGTCGCGCTCCTGCCAGTGATCCTCGCGGGCGGCGATCAGGCGCTCGGCGATCATGTCCATCGCCTGCTCGAGCTCGAGCTCCTCCCACTCGCTGCCGCCCGGACGGCGGTACCTGACCTTGGTCAGCCGTCCGGGCTGCTGGATCAGCTGCCGGGAGGCCGAGCCCTTGGGGCACAGCGTGCCCTGATTGATCGGCGAGTCCGGGTTGCCCTCGATGTCCATGAGCTCGCCGCCGCGCGTGTACACGACCTGGCTGCAACCCACCGAGCAGTAGGGGCACACCGAGATGTCGGCACGGGTTCCCGCGATGCGGGGTCCGGCCTCCCGAGTGCGCTTGGAGACGGCGCGCGCGCCGAGGCCCCAGTCGGCCGCGCGGCCGACGACGGGCAGGCGGCGAAGGCGGGCGAAGGTGCGCGGCCGGTTCGACCATTCCCTGTCGATCCCCCCGTTCTCCTCCATGGGGTCTGTGGTCAGCTCTCTTCGACCAACGCCTTGAGCCGCTGGAGCGCCTTGGTGTTGCGCCCGTGGAGAAGCGGATCGATGACCTTGGCGAGCAGCCGCACCGGGGCGCCGCCCACCGGGTGCTCGTCCATGGTCACCCGCGTGCGACCCCGCTCGCTCTCGAGGTGAAGGGTCACGCGGGCCGCGCCGAGGGGCCGGCTCCTCGCCCGGAGCTGCAGCCGACGGGGCGGATCCACATCCTCAACCAGGGTGTGGTCCTTGACCGTGAACGGGCCGACCAGCCCAACCGTGTGATGGAACCGTGACCCCTTGGCGGGCCAATTGGAGTCGGCCGCCCGGACCTCCTTCGATCCGACCACCCAGTAGGCGTAGCTGCGCGGGTCCGAAAGCACCGCGAAGACGCGGTCGCGCGGGGCCTCGATGAGAATGCGATTGCGCGCCATCTGGCTCCGACGCTATCGCGCCGGGCGGGCTCGCGGGCGCCTTGCCAGCGCTGTCCGGCCACCGCCAAGCGCTACTGCCGGGGACAGATCGTCCTCAGCATCCTGCCGGGCAGTGCCGTTGAGTCCGTCGTGCATGTCGCGCGTCGAGCCCGACCGAAGGCGGTGACGAAGGTGGGCGGCAAGAGGTTCGCGGTGCGACCTGGAGGCACGAAGGTCTTCGGGGTGAAGATCGCCCGCCACGGCCGCAAGGCCCTCGATAGCCGCGGGCGGGTCCCGGCCCGAGTGAGCCTGGTCGGCACGGACGCCGGCCGGCCGACGACCGCGAGCCGCAGGGTCATCCTCGTCAAGGCCGCGCGGAAGAGTCGCCCCGCGCGGCTGAATGGGAGCCGCCGTCGCTGAAGGACGCGCCCCTCGGACCCCCGCGGGCGCCACCGGCTGATCGGCCGGCGCCCACGCGGACCACTGAGGGCGTGCCGACTACCAGCGGCCCCGGCCAACCAGCATGGAGTTGACCGCCAAGGCCCCGACCGCGGTGCGCGCCGCACGCATCGGCACCCTGCTCGGGCTGCTCGTCTACACGCTCATTGCTGCGTTCGCCGTCGACGGTGCCGCCCTCGATACCTTCGCGCAGGAATGGCTGTACAACGCGCTGATGCTGGCCGCGGCGGCCTTCTGCCTCAGTCGCGCTGCTCTCGTGAACGGCGAGCGCTGGGCGTGGCTCGCGCTGGGGGTCGGTCTGCTGTCCTGGAGCGCCGGGGAGCTGTACTACGCGTTCTTCCTGGCGGACTTGGCCGAACCTCCGTATCCGTCGGTGAGCGACGCGCTCTACCTCATCTTCTACCCGGCGAGCTACGCGGGGCTCGTGCTCCTCGTTCGCGCGCGTGTCCGCCGCCTTCAGGCGAGCCTCTGGCTCGACGGGCTGATCGGGGCGCTGGCGGTGGCCTCCATGGGGGCGGCCCTGCTTCTGCAGCCCGTCCTCGAGAGTACCGGCGGCACGGCCCTCACCGTGGCCACCGACCTCGCCTACCCGCTCGGCGACCTGCTGCTCCTGTCAGTTGCGGTGGGCGTCTTCGCGCTCACGGGCTGGCGTCCGGGCCTCGGGTGGACACTGATCGGCGCGGGCATCGCCGCGGCGGCCGTGGCCGACGGCGTGTTCCTCTTCCTGGTCGCGCGCGGCACATACACGGAGGGCTCGATCCTCGACGCCCTGTGGCCGGCCTCGGTCCTGCTGATCGGCTACGCGGCCTGGCAGCCCTCGCGCCACCGGACCGCCATCCGGCTCGATGGATGGCGCATGCTGTTCATCCCGTCGGCGTTCGCGCTGATGGCGCTCGGGATGCTCGTGTATGACAGCTTCGTATCGGTCACCGAGGTGGCCGTGCTCTTCGCCGCGGCCACGATCGTGGCCGTGATCGCCCGCACGGCGTTGACGTTCCGGGAGAACCTGGGCATGTTGGCGGCGAGCAGGGAAGAGGCCCTCACCGACTCGCTCACCGGCCTGAGCAACCGGCGCAAGCTGATGCTCGACCTGGACGACGAGCTGCGCGTGGCGAGCCTCGAGCATCCCCGGGTCGTGATCCTCTTCGACCTCGACGGCTTCAAGCGCTACAACGACACCTTCGGCCACCCGGCCGGGGACGCTCTGCTGGCCCGCCTCGGTCGTAACCTCGATGCCGCCATGGCTCCCTACGGCACCGCATACCGGCTGGGCGGCGACGAGTTCTGCGCTCTCGTGACCTCGACCGCGCCTGGGCTTCCCGCAGTTGTGGCCGCCACCGCGGCCGCCCTGTCCGACCAGGGCCAGGGCTTCGACATCCGCACCTCCTACGGAGCGGTGGTACTCCCGCGGGAGGCCGACGACGCGACTGTGGCCCTTCAGGTGGCCGATCAACGCCTCTACGCCCGCAAGGGCGGCCGCAAGCGGACCTCGGTCACGCAACAGACGCGCGACGTGCTCCTGCAGGTTCTCCGCGAACGGGAGCCGGAGCTGCGCGCGCACCTCGACGGTGTCGCCGATCGCGCCACCGCCCTCGGTCGGCGCATGGGGCTGCTGCCCGAGCGCCTCGACGAGGTGGCCCGTGCGGCGGAGCTCCACGACATCGGCAAGATGGCGGTGCCCGACTCCGTGCTCCAGAAGCCCGGACGCCTCGACGGCTACGAGTGGAGCATCATGCGCGAGCACACGCTCGTGGGCGAGCGGATGCTCGGTGCGGCCCCCGCGCTCACGCCGGTGGCCCTGATCGTGCGCTCGAGCCATGAGCGCTACGACGGCGCCGGCTATCCCGACGGGCTGGCCGGCGACGCGATCCCTCTCGGCGCTCGGATCATCGCGGTCTGCGACGCCTTCGAGGCCATGACGAGCGAGCGCTGCTACGCGCCGGAGATCAGCGAGCAAGCGGCGCTCGACGAGCTGCGCCACTGCTCAGGGACGCAGTTCGATCCGAAGGTCGTCGAGGCCTTCTGCGAGGAGTTCGAGAGCGTCGGCGGGATACCGGCGATCGATCTTGCCAGCGATGGGCACGAATGGCGCGACGTGTTTAGGGGCGCCGAAGAGTCGGCGCTGGAACCGCTTGCGCACTCATCCGCCGACGGCCCTCCCCCAGCCGGCGGATGAGCCGCCAGAGCTAGATCAGGCGCCCTCGGCCAGCAAAGAGCGTAGGTCGAGAGGAGCCGTGAACATGGCCAGGCCGCCGTCGGCGCTGCGCGGCCACTCTGGCTCGGGGCGGTCCCAGTAGAGCTCCACTCCGTTGTCGTCGGGGTCGCGCAGGTACAACGCTTCGCTTACACCGTGGTCCGATGCGCCGTCCAAGCTGATTCCCGCATCGATGACGCGCCGTGCGGCATCCGCCAGCGCGGCCCGCGTGGGATAGAGAATGCGTGGTGGAAGAGGCCGGTGGCGCCCGGTGGGGGCGGCGATCCGCCGCTGCTGTACCAGGTGTTGAGGCCGATGTGGTGGTGGTAGCCGCCCCCGGAGACGAACGCGGCCTGGCCGTGCCATATCTGCTGGATCTCGAATCCGAGCACCCCGACATAGAAGGCCAGGGCACGATCGAGGTCGGCCACCTTGAGGTGGGTGTGGCCGATCCTCACCCGCGAATCGATCACTCCGCCTGAGGGCCCCGCCGCCTCGGTTCCGCTCACTGGTACATCACGAAGTCGGCCTCAGGATGGAGCCGGAGCACCTGCGAGGGGCTGAGCAGCCCCTGGTCCAGGCTGTAGAAGAGCGAGAAGCCGTTAAAGAGCCGCGTGGTGCTCAGTCGCTCGTAGCCCCGCCGCTTGGCGGGCCCGCTACCGATGCCGTCGAAGTTGATGAGCGACGCGACCTCGGCCCGCGGCGTGATCCGCTGGCGGTCGGGCAGGCTCGACGCCCTGAACTGGTGAAGCACGAAGAGCTTCTGGGGCAGCGCTTCCTCATTCACCAGCCGGGCGAGATAGGCCGACACCGAGTTCACCGTCGCCGCCCGGAGCACCCCGTCGGTACGGCCCGGCACTCCCCGCCGGCCGACGTTCCACTCGGGATCGATCGCCAGGTCTACGTCCGGCTCGCGCAGCCAACGCGCCAGCACCTTGACCTCGGTGAGCGGCTTCGAGCGCCCCGGCTGCACGTCGAGGATCAATCGTGCGCCGATCCGTCGGGCGGCGGCGAGGTAGGTCTGGATCACCGTGCGCGACTGGCGCGAGCGGTACAGGCCGTCGGCGCCGGCGTCGGCCGTCGCGATCGCCGCAACCAGGTTGAACGCCGGGATCACCGGGCGCTCGCCACGGCGGTCGTAGGCGGCCGCCTGCTTGACGAGTCGCTTCGCGGCGGCGCCCGCGCTCAGACGACCGAGTATCGATCTGCCGAGCTGCGGCGAGCCCCAGAACGACACCACGCGCGCGTCCGGAAAGATGTCCCCGTCGATGGGGCCGTCCTCTTCGGGCGCGTCGGCGGGGGTCTGCTCCAGCTGGTCCGAGCCCGCAACCGAGGCGATGGGGCGAATCAACTCGTTCGTGCGAGGAGGGGCCGGGCGATCTCCGGTCCGAGCGTCCGCGGTGGGCGGGGCCAGCGAGCCCGCGGTCGTCGTCACTATCGCCATCAGAACCGCGACTCGGATCCGGGCGGGCCGGAGTCGTCTTCGCGATTCCGCCGTCACGCGCGGCAGGGTAACGATCACCCGCACTCCGTAAGCGGCGCGGGTTACGACCCGCCGAAGCGGATCGGGAGCGACTCCAGCCCGTAGATGCCGTTGATGCTGCCGAATGCGGGATCACCATCGAGCTCCAGTCGCGGCATCACGCGCGACAGAAACTCGAGCGCCTCCTGCAGCTCCGCGCGCGCGAGATTCGCTCCGAGACAGAAGTGGATGCCGGCCCCAAACGTCAAGGGCTTGGTGCGATCACGGTCGGCGGTGATGTCAAAGCGCTCGGGCTCGGCGTAGGCATCCTCGTCGCGGTTGCCGTCGAAGGCCGAGATCATCAGCACGGTTCCCTTGGGGAAGATCACACCCCGGTGCTCGACGTCCTCCACGGTCATCCGCGCCGTGAACGGAGTGATCGGCTCGAAGCGCAGGACCTCCTCCACCGCCTGCGGCACGAGCTCGGGGCGCTCGGCGAGCAGGGCCCACTGGTCGGGGTGCATCGCGAACAGGCGGATCGCGTGCGACAGCTGGCTCTGAGTGGTGTCAACGCCGCCCACCAGCACGTTCAGCACGAGGTTCACGAGCTCGACGTCGGACAGGCGGTCCCCGTCCCGCTCGGCTGCGATCAGCGCGGAGATCAGGTCGTCGCTGGGCGTCTTGCGGCGATGCGCAAGGAGAGCGTGCGCCCAGTCGTAGAACTCGGCCACCGCCTGCTCGATGCGTTGGCGCTCCTCGAGCAGGTCGAGGGAGAACTGTCGCTGGATCCAGTTCGACCATTCGTGCAGGCGGTCGGCGTCGGCGAGCGGTGCCCCCATCACCGTCGCGATCATCATCGAGGGGTAGGGCTTGGCAAAGGTCGAGACGAACTCGCAGCGTCCCTGCTTGGCCACCCGTTCGTGCAGCTCGGCGAGGTAGCGGCGCATCGCCGGACGCCAACGGTCTGCCGCACGCGGGGTGAACGACGGATTGACGAGGTTGCGTAGCCTCCCGTGGTCCTCGCCGTTGACGTGCAGGATGTTCCTCGAGATCTCCTCGTGCAGCGGTCCGTCCGTGACCCCGAACAGCTCGGCCACCATCTTGCCCGGGAAGATCGCACTCCTCGTGCGCAGAAAGAACGATCCCGCCTCGCGGTCGAGTACGAAGTAGCCGAGCGGCGCGACCGCGAGCCAGTGGCGCCCGCGCAGGTCGCGCATCACCTGGTGGAAGCGCTCGCCCCGGATCGCGGGATCCGTGTAATCGAACTCCGGGAGCTCGAGCTCGGTCACAAGCGGCATCCGGGGAGCATCTCAGCTGAGGAGTGCCCGCGGCCGCGCGTTCCTTACAACCTCGTGCACCCACCCCGAGCCCGGGCCAAGCGGGCTACCCTCAGAGGACCCGCCGAAAGAGAAACAACATGCTCTTCACCCGCCGAAAGACCACCATGCCAGACCCCGAGAACGCCCTGCCGGGACGCGACGACGAGATGTCGGTCCCCGGCAGCCACTTCGTGAAAGGCACGCCGCTCAAGCCACCGTTTCCGGACGGCATAGAGACGGCCGTGTTCGGCCTCGGCTGCTTCTGGGGTGCAGAGCGCTTGTTCTGGGAGGCCGAGGGCGTGTACTCGACGGCGGTTGGCTACGCGGCCGGCCACACGCAGAACCCGACCTACGAGGAGGTGTGCAGCGCGCGCACCGGCCACAACGAGGTCGTGCTCGTGGCCTACGACCCGAAGGTCATCCCCTACGAGCGGGTGCTTCAGCTCTTCTGGGAGGGCCACAACCCGACCCAGGGCATGCGCCAGGGCAACGACGTCGGCACCCAGTACCGCTCCGGCGTGTACACCTACACCGACGCGCAGCAGGAGGCGGCACTGGCATCGCGCGAGCGTTTTCAGACCGCCCTCAGCGAGGCTGGCCACGGCGAGATCACCACTGAGATCGTCCCGGCACCGCCCTTCTACTACGCCGAGGAGTACCACCAGCAGTACCTCGCCAAGCAGCCGAACGGCTACTGCGGCCTGGGCGGCACGGGCGTGTCCTGCCCGGTCGGGCTCGCGACCGCGTAAAGCCGCCGCCGCCAGACGGTCAGGCGTGCCCACCGTGTGGACCATTGGCTACGAGCGCCTGCTTCCGGCGGAGCTCGTGGCCGAGGTGGAGGCCGCCCGCGTGCGGCGGGTGATCGACGTGCGCTACCGACCGCAGTCGCGCCGCCCCGGCATGTCGAAGACCCGTCTGGGCGAGCTGCTCGGCGACCACCAGATCGCCTACGAGCATCGCCGCGCGCTCGGCACCCCTCCGGACCTGCGCTGGCTGTACCGAGCCGGCAGGACGGCCGAGGCGGCGGCGGGCTACCGGCGACACGTCGAGGCCACGGCCGCCGACGAGCTTGACACGCTGGCGACGGAGCTCGACTCGGGCCCCCCCACGGCGCTCCTGTGCCTCGAAGCCGATCCTCACACCTGCCACCGGCGGGTGATAACCGAAGCGCTGCGCAAGCGACGGCCGCAGCTCGTGGTCGTCGATCTCTGAAGCGCCGGGTGGCCGAGCGCGCCCTGCCCGTCGCGGCTGAGTGGGGACCACTAAGGTCCCGCCGATGGGAGTGATCAGCGGCGAGCGCACCGTCGAGATCGACGCGCCGATCGAGCGCTGTTACGAGATCGCCGCCGACATCGAGGGAGCCACCGAGTGGCAGGGGTCCCTGCGCGACGTCGAGGTGCTCGAGCGCGACGCGAAGAAGCGTGCCGTCATCGTCGAGACCGAGTCCGACGCCAAGGTCAAGACCGTGCGGGCGACCCTGCGCTTCTCCTACGAGCCCCCGAGCCGCATCCGATGGACTCAGGAGAAGGGGGACACCAAGTCGCTCGAGGGATCGTGGCAGCTCGAGGATCTCGGCGGAGGGCGCACCCGCGCGACCTATGCGCTGCGCGCCGATCCCGGCCGCGTGCTCGGCATGCTGCTGCGCGGACCGGCCGAGGGCAAGGTGCGCGACTTCCTGTTGGGCGGGGCTGCGGAGGGGTTGAAAGAGCACGCCGAGCGCGGCTAACGCTCCGACTCGCCCCCGCGATGGCCGGTTCGCGGATTCCTCCCTGGCCAGTGGGCTCGCAGCACGGTCAGGTACCCGCCGGCGGCGGCTGCGGCTCAGGCGCGCGTGACGAGCACGCGGGGCTTGCCTTCGAAGCCCGGCTCGCACACCCCCGCTCCGCGACTGCCAAGATCTCGACGTGAGCACGGTCGCCCCCACCCGGACGCCGCGCCTGACCCCGGGGCTGCGCGTGGAGGAGCGGGTCACGCCGCTCGAGCTGTTCTTCGACTTGGTCTTCGTGCTGGCGCTCACCCAGTGCACGGCGCTGATGGCGGCCACGCCCACCTGGGAGGGCCTCATCAGGGGCATGATGATCCTCGGCGTCCTGTGGTGGGCGTGGGTGGGCTACGCCTGGCTCACCAGCGTGGTGGATCCCGAGGACGGTGTCGTGCGGCTTGCCATCTTTGCCTCGATGGCCGCGCTGCTCGTGGCCGCGCTGTGCGTGCCGGAGGCCTTCGACGACTCCGCGCTGCTGTTCGCCTGCGCCTACGCGGTGGTGCGGGTGGCGCACATCGTGCTGTTCTGGGCCGCGAGCCGAGAGGACGCCGCGCTGCGCAGCTCGGTCACCGGTCTCGGCGCGAGCACGGCTGTCGGAGTCGGCCTGCTCGTGGCCGCGTCGTTTACGGACGGCGTGGCTCAGGGCGCGCTGTGGGCAGTCGCCCTGCTCCTCGACGCGGGAGGTCCTCTGCTCTTCGGCGCCGGCGGCTGGACGCTCGTCCCACACCACTTCGCCGAGCGTCACGCGCTGATCGTCATCATCGCCCTGGGCGAGTCGATAGTGGCCATTGGCAGCGGCTCCGAGATCGGGGTCGACGCCGGGGTCGTGGCAGCATCGGTGCTCGGGATGGTGGTCGCCGCCGCTCTCTGGTGGCTCTACTTCGATGTCGTCGCGCTGGTCGCCGGGAACCGCCTCGCCCGGGCTGCGGAGGGCCGCGAGCGCAACGAGATGGCGCGTGATTCCTACTCCTACCTGCACTTTCCGATGGTGGCCGGGATCGTGCTGCTCGCGCTTGGCATGAAGAAGACGCTCGGCGCGGTCGACGAGCCCCTCGAGGTCGTGCCGGCGGTGGCAACCCTCGGCGGTACCGCGATCTATCTCCTCGCCCACGTCGCCTTCCGCCTGCGCAACGTGCACACGCTCAACAAGCAGCGCCTCGCGTGCGCCGTCCTGGTCGTCGCGCTCGTGCCCGCTGCCGTTGAGTTGCCTGCGCTCGCCTCTCTCGCCATCCTCGCGACGATCCTCGTGCTGCTCATCGCCTACGAGGCCGTGCGCTTCTCAGAAGCCCGCGAGCGCATCCGCAGCCAGCTCGGACACGAGGCCGCCGGCCAGCCCGGATAGGCTGCCCGCGTGGCCGCCAGCAGGAATCGCACCCGAACACCGCTCGAGCCGCTCGTCGATGCGCTCGAAGGCGCGACGAGCCTGGATGGACCGGGTAAGGCCGTGGGCGAGAAGGTACGGGCGGCGCTGCAACCGGGAACGGTCAAGGACGCCCTCAGCGGCACGTGGCTGGGTCACGCGCTGCATCCCATCCTCACCGACATGGTGATCGGCTCGTTCGTCAGCGCCTCGGTGCTCGACCTGCTCGGGGGTGACGACGACGGCCGAGCCGCCGAACGACTCCTTGCGGTCGGTCTCGCCCTCTACGGACCAACCGCCCTCACCGGGGTGAGCGACTATGCCGACAGCGAGCTCGGCGACCCGCGCATACGACGCGTCGGTCTCGTGCACGCCGCCTCCAATGCCGCCGCCGCCTCCCTGTACACCGCCTCGCTCCTGGCCAGGCGCCGCGGGGCACGTCGTCGCGGCGGCGCGCTCGCCCTGGCGGGCGCGGCGGTGCTGGGAGGGGGAGGCTTCCTGGGCGGGCACCTCACGCAGACGCTCGGGGTCGGGCCCAACCAGACGGCGTTCGACCCCGGACCCGACGACTGGACCGCGGCACTCGACGCCGGCGAGTTGGTGACGGGAGAGCCGATGCGGGTGGTGGTCGACGAGACACCGGTGCTGTTGGTGCGCCACGAAGACGGTGTGCACGCGCTGCACGATCGATGCTCGCACCGAGGCTGCGGCCTGAGCACCGGAGAGATCGAGGGCGAGGTGGTCACCTGCCCGTGCCACGGCTCGCGGTTCGACCTACGCGACGGCTCGGTGCTGCGCGGGCCGGCCACCGCTCCTCAACCGGCCTACGAGGTGCGCGAGAGCGCAGGTCAGATCGAGATACGCCTCCTCACTTCGTAGATCGCCGGCGGGTCCGACACAGCTCGGGCGCCGCCTCAGCTCGGGTCGCCTCAGCGCGGCCACCAGTCCTGAATCATCTCGCCGTCTCCTTCGTGACGCGGGCCAAAGGCCAGCAGGTCGATTCCGTCGGAGTCGGCCTCGAACGCACGGATGACGCCGGGCGCCACGCGAATCGCGTGGAGTGCTCCGAGCTCGACGATCTCGTCGTCCAGCTTGACGCGACCGGAGCCGCGGAGCACGACGTAGACCTCCTCCGCGTTGTCGTGCTTGTGCGCGAACGGCTGGCGCTGGCCGCCCTTCAGCCGGTGGTAGCTGACACCCGTGTGCTCGGCCTCGAGGTCGCTCGTGGCGAACCGCGCCTCCTGGACCTGTTCGAATCCAGCTTTCGGAGCGGCGTCCTCGACATCGGTGAGCTTCTTGAGCGTGTAGGGGGCGTTCATCTGAGTCCTCTCTCGTGGTTAGGGGTCACTCGGGTCGCGCAGGCTGCAGCCATCGACCGAGATGATGCAAGGAGCGCCGTCGCGCGACGGCGCTCAACCGGTAAAGCGCGGGGCAGGACCTGCTCGCCGCGTGGCCCGGGAGTTCACCGTGACGGTGGCGGAGCGCAGACCGGAGCTCGTGAAGCGTGCCCGGTGGCGTCCGGGGCCCAGGCGGGCGATCATCGTGGCCCGGCCCCGACTGTCGGTGCGCACCGTGCGACCGACGAAGTGGATCGTCGCGTCGCCGAGCGGCGCGGTCGGCGACGACGCCCGGAAGTGGAAGCGCGTGCGCTGTCGAGCACGCACGCGTCGCGGCGTCACGGCACCGGTGATGGCCGCAGGCCGGTCGCTCGTGCAGCTACCCGGTAGCTCACGTTCGAATGGGAGCGTCGCGGTCAGCGTGCAGCCTGCCCGGGTCCGGATCGACACGGAGCCAGAGCCGGCCCCGGCAAGCTGGTTGCCCGCGCGGGTGAATGTCTCCAGTTCCTCGGGCGGCGCGCTGAAGCGGTAGCTCAGGCCCCACATGTCCCCGGTCTGGGCCGCGGTGCGGTAGGTCCAGTCGCTCGGGCTGTCGACGACCGGGTCGAAGAAGCCCCACTCGATGGCGTCGCGCAGATGCTGGCGCCAGTAGGGCCAGTCGTGCACGCCCTGCTTGGGGCGATAGGTGGTGTCGACTCCCGATGCGCGCGCGGCCGCCACGAGATCCTCCGACTGTGGCCGCAGGCCGGCCTCGACCGCTCCCCCGCCCACTATCGCCGCGGGCTCGCTGGCCACGCCGGGCTGGGGTGTCCCGTCCCCGACGGTGACGTACAGGCGCGTCGAGCGCAGGTTGTCGGTCAGCCGCGTGGGGTTGTGGCCGGTCGCGTAGAAGGCATCCTGCGGGCCGAAGATCGCCTCGTAGGAGACGCCGCCCACGAGCGACAAGGCGGGTGCGACCTCGGGCCGCTGGTGGGACACGAACCCGGAGAAGGAGGCCGAGGAGCCGAAGTAGCCCGGCAGCTGGGTGGCCAGGAACGTCGAGCCGAGGCCGCCCATCGACAGGCCGGCGATCGCGTGCCAGCGGCGCCCGGGGCGAATGCTGAAGCGCTGCTCCATCTGCGGGATGAGCTCGTCGAGGTAGTAGCGCTCCCAGCCCGGATCGCCCCGACGGCCCCCGTTCCACCAGTTGGCGTAGAAGCCACGGGCGGCCTCTGGCATGACCACGATGCCCTCGAAGCCGCGGGCCGTGTTCACGATGTCGCCGCGCGTCGGCTTCGCCCACGCATCGTAGGCGTCGCCGACCCCGTGCAGGAGATACAGCACGGGGTAGTCGCGCGCCTCGTCGTAGCCATCGGGCAGCAGGACGTTTGCGCGCAGTTCCCGGGGATGGTCGCTCCCGTTGAAGCTGACCCGGCTCGGGTCGACGTTGCCGCTCGGCGCTGAGACGGTGATGAGCCGCTGTTCCGCGCTCGCCTCCGGGGCTGGCACCGCAAGGCCCAGGGCGACCAGGAGCAGGACGGCTGACCGGCGCATCGCTGAAGTACAGCACGGCGCGCAGGCCGCCGTTCGGGCGGACGCTGGTTCGTTACCGCGTGATGGTGAGCGGGACCCCGCTGCCGATACGTCGCGCCAGCCACGTGATGGCACGGCGGAATCAGTACCGCGCAGGCGGCGTCGGTGGTGAACGTAATGGGAATCGCGGCCGCGACGGGAGCCGTGGGCGCAGCGGCGCTCCCGGTCGTCAAGGCGCCGATGCGCTCTCCACAGGCAGCCGCGGCGGCCACTGCGCCGGGTGCGGCCCTGGCATCGCTGGAGCACCCCATCACCGCGCCGACGGCGGGGGACGAAGGTAATCGCTCCCTCAGTACCCGCGGCACGGGCAGGGGCCGCAGACTCGGCGGGACGGTCGCTCCTAACGCGAGACGACCGACGCGAGAAGCAAACGCCGCCGCCAAACGACGCGCGCGCCAAGGAGGGAGCCCCACCACGAACGACGACACCGCACCCAATGACGCGCCGGGCAAGAGCGGGGGGAAGGAGAACCGCGGCAAAGGTGGGGCCGGCGGGCGGAGCGAGGCGCCGGGCCATAACAAGGTCCGAAACCGGCTGCGGCACGGCAGGGGCAAGCGACCCGGCCCCACCAAGATCAACCGGCCCCATAAGCCGAAGCACGCACCCGCCGAGGGCAAGGGCCCGGCCACGGGACCGGGAGGAAAGGACACCGCGAGCTCACCGGTGCACGGGTCTCCGCATCCGATTCTCGACGATGTAGGCGTCCTCTCCCCGCTCCTGGACGGCAGCAAGAAACGCGAAGGAGAGAGGGAGCTCGGGCTCGGCTGAATGCCTCTGTGACCTCGCAGACGTCGAACCCGGCGGTCCGCGAGCCGTGAGACAGAGCGCTCTGTTCATGTAGTCGGGTAGGGTCAGTGCCGTGCCCGCAGTCGTGTTCTACGACGTCGTGAAGTGGCTGCACATCACCGCGGTTGTGGCGGCCTTTGGTCCGCTCTTCGCCTACCCCGTCCTGCTCGCCGTGGCAGCAAAGGCGCCGGTCGGCCAGCGCGCGTTCCTGCACCGCGCGCAGATCGAAGTCAGCAAGAAGATCACCGGGCCGGTCATCGGAGTGATCCTGCTCGCGGGAATCTACCTCGCCACCGATCGCGAGCTGTGGTCGAGGTTCTACGTCATCGCGGCCTTCGTGCTGCTCGTGGTCATCGCGGGCCTCGGTGCGACGATCCTGCGCCGCAACGAGGAACGCCTCGTCGAGCTCGCCGACGCCGGCGACGAGGCCGGCTACGCGGGCGCGCTGCCAACCCTGCGTCTGTGGACGATGCTCACGATCGCGCTCGTCGTGCTGACGATCTACCTCATGACCGCCAAGCCGTTCGCGTAGCTCCGCCGTCGACCTCGATGATCCGGCCATCGGTGCTGCTCGAGCATCGCAAGCCGGTTGAGGTCGGCCCGGATCCAATATCCAGCGTGCGAGTGATCAGGCCGGCCTTATTGAAAGCGCCTACGCGCGTTCCCAGCGCCCGCCTGACCGCGACTCTCCAGGCCCCTCGAAGACCAGACGCGGGACGCCGCCCTCACCCCCGGCCGCACACGCCGCCAGCGTCGCCCCAGATAGCCAACCCCGCCGCCAGAACCGACCGGACGGCCGCCACGACGCCTTCACGGCCCGACCGACGAGCTCGAACACCGCCCCCCAGGCCACTGACGGTCGACCCGCTCACCCCACCGGACGGGATCGGTGGATTCAGGCTGAGATGCGCGTGGTTGGGGCCATGCTCCTCGACGCTACGAGGCGCCGCTGAGACGGGGGGGTTGAGGACCGCCGGCCACGCATCTCAGTTTCGTCTCATCGACGCTCCTTACATTCTGGTCCATGAGCGAAACACTCGCGGTCGACGCTTTCGGCGTAACCAAGCGGTATGGGGACCTCACTGCCGTCGACGCGATCTCTCTGCAGGTCGCCCAAGGCGAGGTCTACGGGGTCTTGGGGCCAAACGGCGCCGGAAAGACGACGTTTCTTCGGATGTTGTTCGGCCTCATCCGCGCCGACGCCGGAACCATCAGGGTCTTCGGTCGCACATGGGACGAGCATGGCACCCAGACGCTCGACGGGGTTGCCGGCTTCATCGAGAGCCCGAAATTCTATCCGTACCTGACGGGTCGCAAGAACCTCGCGGGCCTCGCCCGCCTGGACGGCGGCAGCACGCCGGGGCGCATGGAGGAGGTCCTGGAGATCGTCGACCTGGCCGGACGCGCCGACGACAAGGTCGGGGGGTATTCCTTCGGCATGCGCCAGCGTCTCGGCGTCGCGGCCAGCCTGCTGCGCGATCCGCAGCTGCTGGTCCTCGACGAGCCCGCCAACGGCCTGGACCCGGCCGGCATGCGCGACATGCGCGCCCTGATCAAGCGCCTCGCGTCGAGTGGCTTGACCGTGCTGCTCAGCTCCCATGACATGATCGAAGTCGAGGAGATCTGCGACAACGTTACGATCATGCGCACGGGATCGGTCGTCTACCACGGCGAGATCTCCGAGCTGCGCAAGCAGGCTCCCGAGCAAGGGCACCGTCTGGTCACCGACGACGACGACCGGGCCCTCGAGCTCGCCAAGGCGCACCCCGGGCTGCAGGCCACGGCCGGCCCCGACGGTGGACTCGTGCTCGTCGGACCGCAGGGTGACATCGACGCGCTCCTCGGGACGCTGGTCACCAGTGGCCTGTCGCTGCGCGCCCTCGAGCTCACCGAGGAGCCGTTGGAGTCGCTGTTCTTCATGTTGACCGAGTCGGCGCCGGGCAGCGTCCCGGCCGACCTCGACCGCCTTCCAGTCGGAGCCCCCCGATGACTTCCACCTCGACCACCCACACCGAGTCGTTCCTGCTGGGCTGCCCGAACTGCGGGCACACTTTCGCTGCCCCGCTGGCGCAGCGGCAGACGGCACCTGCGCAACCCGTCAAGCGCCGCCAGCCCGGCTTGCTCGACGCCGTCCGTTGGGAGCTCAGCAAGCTCGCCGCTCAGGGCCGCGCCCGGTGGACGCTGCTCATCTGCCTGCTCGCGCCGATCGTCATCGTCGCCATCATCAACGCCCAGCAGCGCCCGCCCAAGGACAACCTCTACGGACGCTTCATTCACGAGAGCGGCTTCGCGGTCGCGCTGCTCGTCCTCGGCTTCGCCGCGCAGTGGCTGCTGCCGCTGCTGACCGCCTTGGTCGCCGGCGACATCTTCGCCAGCGAGGACCAGCACGGCACGTGGAAGACCGTCCTCACCCGGTCGGCCAGCCGGGGCCAGCTCTTCTGGGCCAAGACGATCACGGCGCTCGTCTTCGCGACGACCGTGCTCCTGGTCCTCGCGGTGAGCACCATCCTCAGCAGCGTGCTGATCGTGGGCCACCAGGACCTGACCGGGCTCACCGGCCAGGTCATCTCCTCCGGCACCGCGGGACGCCTCGTGATCGCCAGCTGGGCCCTTGCGCTCGCGCCGCTGATCGGGTTCACCTGCTTGGCGATCCTGCTGTCGGTGCGATCCCGCAACCCCGCGGTCGGCATCGCCGCGCCGGTCGTCATCGGGATGGTCATGCAGCTCGTCGGCAGCCTCGGGAGCATCGGGGCGATCCGGCCCCTACTGCTGACCACCCCGTTCGAGAACTGGCACGGGCTGTTCGCCCAGGACCGCTTCTCCGGGCCGCTCACCACCGGCCTCGTCGTCTGCGCAGTCTGGTCAGCCCTCGCCCTGGCCGGCGCATTCTTCACGTTGCGTCGCCGCGACATCACCGGAGGCTGACCCCACCCCATGACCGCACGCATGCGCCGCCTCGCTCCGCGAGCACTCACCGTCGTCGTCGCCGGCGCCGCCGTCGCCGGGCTGACCGCCTGCGGTGGCAGCGACATCACCCGCGGCCGCCTCGAGCACTCGATTCCGCAGTCCTTCGCCAACCGCTACGTCGCGCAGGCCAAGCTCCTTGGGCACACTGGGGTCACGGTCGCCTCGCTGCACGCGCGCGCCACCTGCGACAAGGGCGGGCCGAAGGTCGCCGATCACGGGCCCGGCGTCGACTGGAACTGCTACATGAGCTGGGACGACCCGAACACGCCGCTGCCCGACGGAACCGGCCGCTTCGAGCTCAACGTCCACAGCAACGACTGCTACACGGCGGGTGGCCCGACGAAGGTCGTCGGCCTCATCACCATCACGGACACCCGCGGCAGCGACGTCCCCAACCCGGTCTTCGAGTGGGACACCTGCTTTGACCCCCAGAGCCCGGACTCGCTCACGAAGCCGGCTGGCGTACCGTCATCGCTCACGCTGCCGACCGGCTACATCAAGCCCGAGGCCACTGGCCGCGTCGATCCCGTGCTGAAGTGCTCGGCCGGCGCCGCCGGAGGATGCGCCGGGATCCTGACTGCCAAGATCGGGTCGCGCGTCGTCGAGTCGGTGCGCTACCAGCTCGCCCCGAGCGGCGACAACGACTTCCCGTTCACCCTCTCGGGCGACCAGCGCAAACCGGGCAGTCGGCTGACGCTTACGGCCGCGCCGCTGATCGGCACCGCGCCCCGCCCGTCGACGACCCTGGTGGTGCAGTAGCCGACGACGTGCGGGTGCGGTGGCCTGCTGTCATGAAGGCCGATGCGCATCCTGGTTGTCGAAGATGACTCGCGGATCTCCGAGGTGCTCGCACGTGGCCTTCGCGACGAGGGGCTGCTCGTCGACCTCGCGCACAACGCGCGTCAAGCGCTCGAGGCGACGAGCGACGTCGAGTACGACACGGTCGTGCTCGACGTCGGGCTGCCGGATCTCGACGGCTTTGAGCTCTGCGAGGAGCTGCGTCGGCGGGAGGTCTGGTCCCCGGTGTTGATGCTCACCGCGCGGACCTCGGTCGCCGACCGGGTCACGGGGTTGAACGTCGGGGCCGACGACTACCTCTCGAAGCCGTTCGCCTTCGAGGAGCTGCTCGCCCGTCTGCGGGCCCTCGGCCGCCGGGGACC
>JAABUN010003152.1_pt1 | contig 26541 bp, 23 predicted proteins | sample 5559311 | NCBI WGS metagenome assembly JAABUN01 (sample SAMN10711877, study PRJNA513370) | rock metagenome | isolation source: Antarctica rocks | place: Antarctica: Victoria Land, Siegfried Peak sud
AAATGAAACGCACTGCTATGGATAACGATTATATGATTCAAGTTCTCAGTTGTTGTTTCATTGACAACATATTAGATTCTTCCGATTCCTTGTGTCAAGCTTAATTGAGATGCTCTTACCCTGTTTAATATCCCGATGAATAAATCCTTGAGCGTGAATAAATACTAATATTTCTAAAATCTCTTTAATAAATTCCCATACCTGATTTTCTGTCCAGCGCTGACCTGGTTGCAATTTGTTTGTTAATAGTTCTCCTGGGATAAATTCTTGAACTAAGTAAAACTCTTGATTTTCTTCAAAGTAAGCCAGCAATCGCGGAATGCGATCGTGATGTCCTAGTTTTTCTAAAGTTTCTGCTTCCGATTTGAATAATCTTCTCGCACTTCCCAAAAAGCTTTGGTTGGTATTGGCAGGCTGGAGATGTTTGACTGCACATTGGGGATTGCCTGGTCTGTGGGTATCTTCAGCGACGTAGGTTTGACTAAAACCACCGCTTCCTAAAGTTGCGACGATTCGGTAATGTCCGCCCAACAACTTGTCAATCATTGCATTGATTCTCCAGCATTTTCAATTTATAAAAATGGATTTAAGAAATTAATTTTTATAAGCTTATTAACAAAATAAATTTTTTTGTCAAGTTTTAATTAAGAGTTGTTTATAATAAAGTAGTAATTTGCTACTTTAAGGCTCAGATTTTAGGTAAAAAAGAGCAATTTCTTTCTAGCTCATTATAACAAATTTTTTTCGAGCTAATGTAAAACTATCTTCTACAATAGCGATGACATATATTGGAATTTTTGGCGTGTTACTGCAAGTTCTAATCTTGCCTATTATTCCGCGTCTTGTACCTAGGGAGGTAATAGTTCAAATTGTTAAGCCGCCTGTAAAACTTGCGGCGGAGTTTTGGCAAGAAAAAAAGTTGAATGTAGATACTATTAGCGGCGGTCATACAAGAGTAATATACACTGTGGCTTTTAGCCCCAATAGTCAAACGATCGCCAGTGGAAGCGGCGACAAAACAATCAAAGTTTGGAGCTTGAATCAAAAAAAACTGACTTATACTTTGACGGGACATTCTAATTGGGTAAATTCTGTCGCTTTTAGCCCCGATGGCAAAATGTTAGCAAGCGGTAGTGGCGATCGCACGATTAAGCTCTGGAATTTACAAAATGGGCGACTAATTCGGACTATTTCGAGACATTCAGACTGGGTAAGCTCGGTAGTTTTTAGCCCCGATGGTAAAACTATTATTAGTGGTAGTGGCGATAAAACTATTAAAGTATGGAATGCCCAAAATGGCCAACTTATTCGCACTCTGCTAGAGCAAGGGGGGGTTACTTCTGTAGCTATTAGTCCTGATGGTAAAACTATTGCCAGTGGTAGCTATCGCAACACTGTTAAGCTGTGGGAGCAAAGCAATGGTAAATTGCTGCATACTCTTTCTGGACACTTGCGACCGATTTATTCGGTAGCTTTTAGCCCCGATGGCAAAACTATTGCCAGTAGCAGCAATCAGGGAGAAATTAGACTATGGAACCCCAAAAATGGCAAGTTACGCCATATACTTTTAGGGCATACTCAAGCAGTAAATGCGATCGCCTTTAGTGCCAATAGTCAAACGATTGCAAGTGGAAGTGACGATCGCACTATCAAGCTCTGGAATCCAAATAAAGGCGAACTTATCCGCACTTTGAAAGATAATTTAGGTGGCATTACCTCCGTAGCTTTTAGTCCTAATGACCGAGCTTTGGCGAGTGGTAGTAGAGATAAAACTATTAAAATTTGGATTAGTAAATAGACAAAAAGGTGAACTGTACCTTGCTGCACGCGCGATCGCTCCTAGCGCTACCCCCTGGGTAATCGCACTTTTCTATATTCTTGACAAGTCTAACATTATGTGCTGATAATAATAGTTTGTGAAAACATTACATCTAAGAAAAACCCTTGGCTAACGTCATAGTAATTGGAGCCCAGTGGGGCGATGAAGGAAAAGGCAAAATCACCGATTTGCTAAGTAAGTCAGCAGATATTGTTGTACGCTACCAAGGGGGTGTAAATGCCGGACACACAATTGTAGTAGAGGGGCAGACCTTTAAACTGCATTTAATTCCTTCAGGTATTTTATATCCTGATACCGATTGTATTATTGGTTGCGGCACGGTTATTGACCCTCAAGTATTAATCGGCGAACTAGAGCAATTAGCAAAACTAAACATTTCCACCAAAAATCTTCAAATTTCGGAAACAGCTCACGTAACCATGCCCTACCATCGGCTAATAGATGTAGCCGCCGAACAAAGGCGAGGAGAACATAAAATTGGCACAACGGGGCGGGGAATTGGCCCAACCTACGCCGACAAGTCGGAACGTACAGGGATTAGAGTTTTAGACTTGATGGACGAAAAAGGATTACGCAAACAGCTAAAGTGGGCGATTGAATATAAAAACGTCATTTTAGAGAAATTGTACGAAATAGCGCCTTTAGATCCAGAAGCTGTAATTGAGCAGTATTTGCAGTATGCAGAAGTATTGCGCCCTTACGTCGTCGATACTTCTTTAAAAATTTACGATGCAATTAAACGCCGCCGCAATATTTTATTTGAAGGCGCTCAAGGAACGCTGTTAGATTTAGATCATGGCACCTATCCTTACGTTACTTCCTCAAACCCCGTAGCTGGGGGAGCTTGTATCGGTACGGGAGTAGGGCCGACAGCCATAGATCGGGTAATTGGAGTAGCCAAAGCTTACACAACTCGCGTCGGAGAAGGGCCATTTCCCACCGAACTTAAAGGAGAAATCGGCGAACAACTATGCGATCGCGGGGCAGAATTTGGCACTACCACCGGACGCAAGCGCCGTTGCGGGTGGTTTGATGCGGTAATAGGGCGTTACGCCGTCCGCATCAATGGCATGGATTGTTTGGCAATTACAAAGTTAGATATCCTTGATGAACTAGAGGAAATCAAAGTATGTATTGCCTACGAAATTGATGGAGTAGAGTTTAGAGACTTTCCCCGCAACTCCCGCCGTTTTGCCCAGTGTCGCCCCATCTACAAAGTTCTTCCCGGATGGAAACAATCTACAGAGAATTGTCGCACTCTAGAAGACTTGCCCCGTCAAGCTTTGGACTATCTCAAATTCTTAGCCGAATTGATGGATGTGCCAATTGCGATCGTGTCGTTGGGAGCTAGTCGAGATCAAACAATTATTGTTGAAGATCCGATTCACGGGCCCAAACGAGCATTATTAGATGTTAATGGTACTCCCGTAGCATCTTAAATTTAGATAGTCAAATCGTTTATTTTAGTTAGTTGTGGATCATGGAAATTACAGTTGAGTGTCAAAAACGCGCTGAAGGCAGCAAACCTAGAGCTTTACGCCGCGAAGGTTTAATTCCCGCTTCTTTGTACGGACATAAAGGTACAGAGTCAATGATGTTGACAGTAAAGGCGAAAACCCTAGAAAAATTGTTAAAACAGGCTGGGGTAAATAGTACCGTCGTTGATCTAAATATTCCCGATTTGTCTTGGCGCGGTAAAACTTTGTTGCGCGAAGTGCAGATTCATCCCGTCAAGCGGTGGGCTTATCATGTCAGCTTTTTTGCTTTATCGGAGCAAGAAAGTGTAGAAGTAGAAGTACCTGTTCACTTTGTGGGCGAAGCTCCGGGAGTAAAGGTAGAAGGTGGCGTTTTAGACTTGGTGTTGATGCAGCTTGAAATCAAATGCGCCCCTGACAATATCCCCGATGCGATTGAAGTTGATGTTTCCGGGCTTCATCTCAAAGATATTTTGTATGTTAGCGAACTTGTTCTACCCGCAGGAATTTCCGTTGTGGGCGATCCAGGGCGTGCGGTTGCTAGTGTAATGCAGTCTACAGTAAGCGCCGAAGCAGAAGCAATTATTGAAGAAGCGGTAGCAGAGTCTGGATCTTCGGCTCCTACTCCATCAGTTTAAGCAATTAGATTTGCCCTATTTTACTACCAGGAGTTAGACTCCTGGTTTTTTTATTTATAAAGAGAGAGAAATAATGTCATTAATTGAGCAGATGTTAGAGCCGGGGTTTTATCCCCATGAAGTTATTGAGCCAATAACACTAATTCAAACTCATGTTTCTTACGTGTTTTTGACTGGGGATTACGCCTACAAAGTGAAAAAATCTGTAAACTTTGGGTTTTTGGATTATTCGACATTGGACTTGCGATCGCATTTTTGCCTTCAAGAGTTGGAGATGAATAAGCGCGGCGCACCGGAGCTTTATTTAGAGGTATTGCCCATAACTCAAACTGAAGACAAGTTTAGCTTGAGTGGAACTGGGAAAACGGTAGAATACGTGCTAAAAATGCGCCAGTTTCCTCAAGGTGCGTTACTCAGCGAGATGTTTGAAATGGGTACGCTAACCCAGTTGCATATGGAGCAATTGGGGCGGGTAGTGGCAAAATACCACGAACAATCGCAAAGTAGCGATCGCATTCGGACTTTTGGTGAAGTTGCTCAGGTGCGCCAAGCCATTGATGAGAATTACGAGCAAACCCAAAAGTATGTAGGCAATCCGCAAACCGAGGCGCAGTACGCGCAAACGAAGGAATATACAGATAATTTCTTTGTCGGGCGAAGTCAATTATTTGAGAACCGGATTAAAAACAATAAAATTCGGGAGTGTCACGGCGATTTGCACTTGAGAAACATTTGTTTGTGGAATGACAAAATTCTCTTATTTGACTGCATCGAATTTAACGAGCCGTTTCGCTTTGTCGATGTCATGTACGATGTAGCCTTTACAGTTATGGACTTGCAAGCAAAACAACGTCCAGATTTTGGCAATGCTTTTTTAAACACTTACGCCGAGCAAACGGGCGACTGGGAAGGATTGCAAGTATTGCCTTTGTATTTGAGCCGTCAAGCTTACGTTAGAGCCAAAGTAACATCTTTTTTACTAGACGATCCGGGGATACCAGAGGCGGCAAAAGTAGAAGCGGCGGCTACAGCTAGTGGTTATTACAAATTGGCTTGGGAGTATACTAAACCCCGTCAAGGCAAGTTAATTTTGATGTCGGGCTTGTCGGGGGCGGGTAAAAGTACCACTGCGAAGCTTTTAGCGCGGAAATTAGATGCTATTCATCTGCGATCAGATGCGGTACGCAAACATTTAGGTAATATTTCTTTATCAGAAAGAGGTAAAGAGAAGCTTTATAGCCCCGAAATGACCCAGAAAACCTACGATCGCTTGTTGGAATTAGGGGTAATGCTGGCTAATCAAGGTTTTACAGTGATTTTAGATGCCAAATATGATCGCGCGGCTTTAAGAGCTAATGCTTTTGAAACTGCCATTTCTCAACAATTGCCCTTGCAGATTATCCACTGTACGGCTCCTGTAGACGTATTGCGCGATCGCTTGGCGGCTCGTAAGGGTGATATTGCCGATGCTACCGCCGACTTGTTAGAGTCTCAAATGGCACTTGCTGAAGCCTTTACGCCCCAAGAGCAGCCCTACGTGCAGACATTGGACACTACTAAGCCTATAGAGCCACAATTAGGGAAATTTTGACTTATTTGTTTATAGGTAATAAATTAAATAGCGATCGCCCTAAATAACAGTTTGGGATGGCATCTGAAAAGTTAGGAGCGATTACCCAGGGGGTAGCGCTAGGAGCGATCGCTTCACAACTCAAAAAGCCCTAAAATGATTTATCCATTAAATTGCTGTAATCCATGCCCAAACCCGCCGACATTGGTACTAAACGTTTAATTAGTTTGGCTCCTAACAATTGGGTAAAGTGGGTAACGCAAATACCTGATATTGTTACCTCTGATATTCTCGATCCACAATTTCAGTGGGTGAGCCGAGAAAGCGATGTTTTAGTTCGCGCTCAAAGTCCGCAGTATGGTGAGTTTTTGGTACTTAACGAGTTACAGTTGCGCTACAAACCCGATATGCCCAAAAGAATGAGGGCGTATGCAGCTTTAGCCGAAGAAAAGTACAATCTGCCTACCTATCCTGTACTAATTAACATTTTAAAAGCAGGTAATACTGAGATTCCAACTCTCTATCAGTCAGACTTTGCAGGATTGCAAGCCCGTCAAGATTACCGCGTGATTAATTTGTGGGAAGTAGATGTGGCGATCGCCTTTCAAGAACCAATTTCCGCTCTAATTCCGTTTGTTCCTATACTTAAGGGTGGTGCAGAAGAATCAGTAGTGCAAAGAGCCTTGCAAATTTTACGCAGCGATCGCCAATTGAGCGAACTTGAAACAGTTATGGCTTTTTTTGCTAGTTTTGTACTAGATAGCGCGTTAATTCAGCAAATAATGAGGTGGGATATGGCAATAATTAGCGAGTCGCCCTGGTATCAACAAATTTTGAAAGAAGGAGAACAAAGAGGTATTCAGCAAGGTATACGAGAGGGTGAACAAAGAGGCATACAGCAAGGTATCCAGCAAGGAATTTTACTAAGTATCGAAACGAGTTTAGAGCTAAAATTTGGGGTGCAAGGATTGCAACTATTACCAGCAATCGCCCAAATTTCCGATCTAGAACGATTAAAAGCAATTCAACGAGAAGTGATCACTGCAAATACTTTAGAGCAATTGCAGCAAATTATCTAAACTAAGCTCCCATTCCTGAGTATTGCTTAAGTCCTTTGCGCCACAACCAGCGATTCCAAACAAAGAAGAACCCGCCCCAGCCAAGCATTACTAAAAATCCTTGGATTATATTTACGTCTTTTAAGCCAATTAGCAGCGCGGCGGGAAAATGGACTAAGTAAGGGAATGGTGTCCACAGTAATACTTCGCGCACGCCTGCGGGAAACATCTCTAAGGGCGCAATTAGCCCAGAAAGAAACAAATACAGCAAAAACCACACGCTTTCGATTGCACTAGCTCTTTCTGTCCAAAAAGCAAATAAAGCAAAAGTATACTGAATTATAAAACGTAAGGCAAAAGCAAAAATTGCCGCTAAAGCAAAAAGCAGAATATTACTTAAGCTGGGAATCCAAAAAGCTTGAGGATAGACAGCGAAAAATAGGGCTATAAGTGCTAAAGCAAAGGGTAAACGGGCAAACCTTTCGGAAAAATGCCCCGCGACGTGATGCCATACGGGATCTATCGGCTGTAATAAGCGCGGTGAAAGTCGCCCTTCAATGACTTCTTTTTCAAACTCCCAAATTACCCAAACAACTGTAAATTGCCTAATTACAAACACGGCGAGAAAGTAACGAGTAAAGTCTACAGGACTTAGCCCAAATTGTCCGCCTTGGGCTGCTTGATACCACACGCCCATCAAAATTAACGGCAAACTACCAGATAAAGCCCATAAAAATAGCTCGGCGCGATATTCCATCATGTAGGCGTAATAAACCAAAGATAAAACCTTTGCTTTCCGCAAAACTGCCTTCATGACACACCCCCAGCGTTGAAAACTCGCCCGATGATTTCCTCCACTGGGGGATCGGTTACGGTTAAGTCTACTACTTCTAATTCGGCTAACATCTTGGCTACACTGCGAGTTAGTTCGTCACGCTCTACTAAAAATCTTACCGATTGTCCGTCTAAAGCTTTGATTTCACCGTAGGGTAATAGTTTGGCTTCTGGTATTGGATGAGCAAGTTCTATTTTTACTTCCCGACAAGGAGCAAAGTTATCAATTAATTTATTTAAGCCGCCGTCGTATACTAATTGTCCTTGATGAATAACGAGGACGCGATCGCACAAAGCGGTAATATCTGCCATATAATGGCTAGTTAAAAGGATTGTCGCCCCATATTTGCTATTATAGTCGCGCAAAAAATCCCTTACTCCTACTTGAGCATTGACATCAAGCCCTAAAGTGGGTTCGTCTAAAAATAACACTTGGGGACGGTGCAGTAAGGCGGCGAGAAACTCGGCTTTCATCCGTTCCCCCAAAGAGAGTTTACGCACGGGTTGCTTGAGCTTATCTTGCAGAGATAGCATTTCTGTAAGCTCTCCTACACGCATTCGGTACTCTCGGTCAGAAATGCCATAAATAGCTGCGTTGATTTTTAAGGAGTCTAAAGCGGGTAAATCCCAGATTAGTTGTTGTTTTTGCCCCATAACTAGGGTAATTTTCTGCAAAAAGGCAGCTTTTCGCCCAAAAGGGGTATATCCAGCAACTTGTACTTTGCCGGATGAGGGATGAATTAGCCCAGTGAGCATTTTTAATGTAGTGGTTTTCCCGGCTCCATTTGCCCCCAAAAAGCCGACTACTTCTCCCGACTCAATTTGAAAAGAAACTTGTTTTACAGCGTCTACAGAGCGATAGGTGCGGTGGAAAAAGTGGTTGATGGTTCCTTGCAGTCCGGGTTCTTTGATGGCGACAGGGTAGACTTTGCTGAGGTTTTCAGCCTCGATGATTGGCATAATTTGGGGATAGGCGATCGCACTAGGTTTAGCAGTCTCTATTTGCTATTATGCTTAGTCTGCTAATCGTTTAACTTTTTTAGCTTATTAAATAAGTGCGATCGCAATTGAGATTCGTTGTTTGGTGACTGGTTGAGTCATGAGTTAGAACAAATAATACCATTTGTATGATAATTTATCGCCCAAGGTAGCTAATAGTGATTCTTGGGGTTTTTTGGGGAATCCTGAAGTTATGACCTTTAAAGTTACAGCGTCAGAAATGGAAAATGCGATCGCCAAAAAATCAGCAGATACTGCAACATTTATATTCGGTTGTAGACAAAATTCGCCTTTAAGTTAGTTATTGCTGTAAAAAGGGAATCTTAGAGAGTAAGGTCTATTTTTAAGCTTCTTACTTCTAATAGCAATGACACAACTTCAGCACCCCCCAGGCAATGATGCTCAAATAGACTACTGCTTTCTTCTGCTTACACACATAGTATGTGCCGATCGCCAGATTCATTCAGAAGAATCAAAAGCTCTGCGTGAATTGTCTAGCCAAGCCATGATTGGACAAAGCACTCTTGCAGAAATGGAGAAGATCCTAGCTCAAGATGAAAATTACCTTTCTTTGCTGGAGGTAGCGCATAGAGTACCGCCAGGACAACAGAATGAAGCAATGCGGCAAATTTTGGCGATCGCTTATGTTGATGGCTTCTTTGCGCCATTAGAGCGAGAAATGGTCGAGCAAGTAGCACGTATTTGGAATTGGTCTAGTGATGAAGTAGATCGAATCATCCAAGAAGCCCAGGAGGTTACTATAAAGCGCTCTAGCAGCAATGTTAATGAACAATCAAACTTATCCTTTACTGCACGGTTACTAAAAAACGCAAAGAACTCTGCTTTATCCCGTGCTGTAATTAATATAGCAGCAAAGCTTTCACCTGATACTATCGGGCGTAAGGTCGAGCAACTAGAGCGGGAAATTTTGTTATCAGGTCCCGAATATGATGGAGCAATTGAGCAGTGTGCCAAGATTGCTAAAGAAGATTATAAATATACAGAATTGGCTCTTAACAAGACTAAAGTTACGCTTGAAGATTTAGGAAAAAATCTATCTCAAGTTGTGCAAGAGCTACATCATAAAACCAATGGTAAAGGTAACGGTAGTAGTGCAAGAGAAGTAGCTACACAACTACAAAATAGTACCCAATCTCTTACTAACGAGATTATTGCAAACCTGGAGCGTGTGAAAGAGTCTACTGCTGCGAAACAACGCGCTCTCAATCATTTCAGTATTGCTTTTATGGGTAAAACTAAGGCGGGTAAAAGTACCCTTTATGCTATTCTTACTCAGAATGGTTGGGAAGCGATCGGTGTAGGTAAGCAGCGCACAACTCGTGACGTTCGAGAGTATAAGTGGAAGAATATCCGTATTATTGATACTCCTGGGATTGGCGCTCCTGGCGATGGTGGTAAAGAAGATGAAGCAAAGGCTATGAGCGTCATTGATGAGTCTGATATAATTTGTTTTGTAGTCACAAATGACAGTACTCAAGACTCAGAACTTGAATTTTTAAAACATTTAAAACAAAAAACTAAGCCATTAATTGTCTTACTTAATGTAAAAAATAACTTGCGCGATTCTTCAAGATTACAACTATTTTTAAAAGATCCTAATAAGCAATTTGCTATGGATGGCAAGAGTGGTCTTCGCGGACATTTTGACCGTATTCGTCGTTTTGCTAAAGAGCATTATGCTAATGATTACTTTCCTATTGTGCCTGCAATGCTTATTGCAGCACAATTGTCTTATGAGGTAGAACACCAGGAGTACAGAAAAAAACTTTTTGAAGCTAGTCGGATTCAAGATTTCCTTGATTCAATTCGTGAGTCTTTGATTAAATATGGAGCAATTAGGCGATCGCAAACTTTACTTGGCTCTACAGTAGGTGCAGTGGAGCAGCCTGCAAAATGGGTAGAGCAACAAACGCACATTTATCAACTGTTACTAGCTACTCTAAAAACCAAGCAAGAAACCATCGACAAACAAATTCAGTTAGCTATTAGAGATAATCAAGAATCTTTGTTGCAGCAAATAGAAACGGTTTATCGAGACACTATAAATGATATACCTTCTTTTGCTGAACAGAATTGGAAATCTAATAAAGTTGAGCTAAAAATTGCTTGGGAGAAAAAGCTAAATGAGAGAAATTTTAATAAGCGCTTAAAAGCAGCTTACGAAAACAGTAGTACAAGCTTCAGCAACGATGTCAAAGAAGTAATTGAAGAAGTTGGAAATGAATTACAACTAATGGCAAAATTAGGCAGCAGTAATTTTGATTTTGGCGAACAAGATACAAATAACTTTCGAGATTTATTTAGAATTGTTGGAGGTATTTTAAGTTTAGCCGGAACTATAATAGCTATTTTTGCTCCACCTGTAGGTATAGCCGTAGGAATTGGAGCTATGGTTTTAGGTGGAATTAGTCAGCTTCTTAAATCCAAGGATGAGAGCCTAATGAAGCTGTACAAAACATTACAGATTCATTAGGCTCTCAAATCACTAACCATAGGCAAAATATTCTCAAACAAGCTGAAGATGACTTTACTAAAAGTTGCGATTCTGTAGCTACAACAATCAATATCTACTTTCAAGAGTTAATTCAAGGTTTAGAGACAATTTATACTCATCTTCAATCAGCGCAAAAAGGCTTAGATAGTACAACCAATTATCTCAATTGCGCCTATGCTAAAAGGATAGTTGATTGGTCTACTGAACAATACGAACCTCTGACTGATGAGGGAATAAATCAAATAATTGCTAAAGTTCAAAGAGAGTTTGGTGTTAACGTAACAATTCAAACTAAAACGGAAGTGATATTAAAAAAATCTCAGAAAGAAATGAGTCAAATTCTGCAAGAAGATGTTTCTATCCAAACGATTAATTATTAAACCAAAACAACAAGGAAAAAATGATTGTAAATCAAGATAAATTCAACGGCGCTGCGATTGGAGAGAAATTTCAATCTACCTGTGATAAATTTAATAACCTACTGACTCAAGATAATAATGAAGAACTGACAAAACTTAAACAAAAACTGCAAGAAGAATTAGAAATTTACCGAAAGGATGGAGTTATTAAGGTTGCTTTTGTTGGTCAATATAGTGCAGGTAAATCTACCATCATATCGGCACTGACAGGACGACGCGATATAAAAATTGATGCTGATATTGCTACAGATAAAACTACTAGCTATGTTTGGAACAGCATTAACTTAATTGATACACCAGGGCTTTTTACTGATAGAAAAGACCATGATGAAACAACTTATGAAACTATTGCCAAAGCAGATTTACTTGTTTTCTGTCTCACATATATGCTGTTTGATACAGTAACAGCAGAGAATTTTAAGAAGTTAGCTTATGACCAAGGGTATCGTTGGAAAATTATGCTGGTCATCAATAAAATGTCTGATGAAGGAGGAGAAGAAGCGGAGAAAATAGCCAACTATAATCAAAGTCTTGCTGAAGCGCTTAAACCTTTTACCCTTGAAGAATTTCCTATCTGCTTTATTGATGCTAAAGACTACTGCGAGGGAATTGATGAAGGAGAAGAATTATTACTTGATATTAGCCGCTTTTCTACTTTTACTCACAGCCTTAATAAATTTGTAGATAGCCGTGCTTATCTGGCAAAATTTGATACACCAGTAAGAATTGCCTTAAGCTGTGTGGATCGCTGTTCAGAGATTTTTATCCGTAACTCTAAAGATGAAGATTCAACATTTTTTGAAATTCTCAATCAATTATCTCGTAGAGTCCGTAAAGAACGCGATCGCTTGCGAACTAAAGTTCAGAGTATAGGTTTAGAAATGTCATCAGAAGTTGCTAAGGAAGGCTCAATTCTTACCGCCGCAGTGGGGGTCAATCAGGACTTTGAGATGCTCAACAAACAGGCTGTAATTAATTTGCAAAAACACTATGAAAAAGCAGAAACTAAATTGCAGCAAGCAATTAATTCAGCAATTGAGGATATTAAGCAGGAGTTTGAAAAAGTATTTTCAAGTCCTTTAGTAAAAGCATTCGTAGCTTGCTTAGATAAAAACCAAACTGTATCAGCGAAAAATATAGGAGTTGGTTTAAATGTCGAGCAGATTATGAAACAAGTTAATATGATGAAAAGTATTGGAGAGACAGCAGGAGTTAAACTAACAACTTCAGCAACGAGAACTTTTGCAAACACTGCTAAGGATGGATTTTTACGCTCTATGGATGTAGTTGGAGGTGGCTTACATCAAAGTGTTTTGAATGTTGGCAAGTTCGCAGGTTTTAAGTTCAAACCTTGGCAAGCTGTGGGAGTTGCTAAAAATCTTGGTAATACTGCTAAATTCTTTGGGCCAGCTATGGGGTTTGTTTCAGTTGGAGTAGAAGTATTGCAAATGCACAAGGAACATCAAAGAGAAAAGCAGATGGCGGATATTCGCCGTGAAATTACAAGTCAGTTTCAAGCTATAGCTAAAGACTTAGAAGCTCAACTGCAAATACAACTGTGGGAGTTTGAACAACAATTTTACGGATACATTGACAAGCAAATTGCTCAAGCCCGTCAGCAGACAGAAAACGCGATCGCATCTTCAAATCAATGGGTACAGCAACTTGCAGATATCCGTAAGGACTTTGACTCAATTCTTGTTGATATAGAGCAGTCAAGAGAAAAACCTTAATTTGTGCTGCATTGCTGCTTTTGAGCTAGATACAGGAGCGCGATCGCAATTTTTGAGCTTTTTAGCTAGGAAGTTAAAGAAGTGCGATCGCTAAATATTCAAGGATTGTTTAAATCAACGGTAAAATTCTCGCTTGCTACGGTAACGCGATCGCCTGCAACTAATTTTCGTCCTCGGCGAGTTTCTGATTTCGTACACGGCAGCACAGTATTAGATTGCTTTAGACTAAGTGATGTACACCGTGCAGTTAAAAAAAGAGATGAGCTACCGCGACATCATCACTATAGAACCCGACAAACGAGGAGGCAAACCCTGTATTCGACGAATGAGAATTACCGTTTATGATGTTCTGGGTTGGTTAGCAGCAGGGATGTCTCACAGTGAAATCCTAGAGGACTTTCCTGAGCTGACAGAAGCAGATATTAGAGCTTGCTTAGAATTTGCTGCCGATCGCGAACATCGTTTTGTTGCATCTGTAGGTGCTGCTTGAAGCTGCTGTTCGATCAAAATTTGAGCCATAAGCTTACAACTCGATTAGTAGATATTTTTCCTGATTCCAGTCACGTACAGTTTCACGAACTGCAAGAGAAGACTGACACTGAAATTTGGAAATTTGCTAGAGAAAATGACTTTTGCATTGTCACTCAAGATGCAGATTTTGCAGAGCGAAGCCTTTTGTACGGCTCACCACCCAAAGTTGTATGGTTACGCTGCGGAAATACACAGACTGATCGAGTCGAAGCTTTACTCCGTTCTGGAACGCAAGCAATCCAAGAACTGTTGCATAATCCCAATCTACACTGCTTAGAACTTTACTAGAGCTATACTTCGCAATCTTAAAAAGCTGGAATTACTTAAGTATTATCTAACTCAACAGTAAAAGTTTCATTACCTACGGTAACGCGATCGCCTGTAACTAATTTTCGTCCCCGCCGAGTTTCAATTTCGCCATTAACTAAAACATTGCCGTCAAGTATCATCAGCTTGGCTTGTCCGCCTGTGGGCGCTACTCCCACCCATTTCAAGAATTGGTCGAGTTTGATAATGTTGTCTATTTGAGTCATTGGGCGATCTAGGGTTGTACTGTCGGGTGCGACTACAGAGCCATAATAAACTTATGACGGCAAAGTGCGATCGCTTATTAGGAGTTAAAGGTGAAAAGTATAAGCATACATGAATTTAAGGATAAGGCTGCTTATTATCTAGAAAGTCGCGAAACTATCTCCGTCAAACGTCACGGTAAGATAGTCGGCTTTTACGTTCCTGTTAAAGAGTCAGATGAGGAGGAAGTTCAAGTAGCATTGACTCGCCTCTCTCAATCAGTGAATGAAGCATTGACACAGAGCGGTTGGGATGAGGAAAAACTAAGTATTGCCTTAGACTTGTCCCAACCTGAATAATATGCGCTTAGTTGTCGATACAAATATTTTGGTTTCTGAGTTGACGCGCAAACGGGGACGAGAGTTAATTATTCATCCAAGTTTAAAACTATACATAGCACAGATGGCTTGGGAAGAAACTCGTCATGAGTTGGGTAAACGAATTGAAAAAATGGTACGCAAGGAAGTATTTTCTCAGGAAGCCGGGCAAAATTTATTAAGTGATGCAATTACTCTTGCTGAGACTAAATTAATTATAGTACCTCATGAAATTTACGCTTCATGGGAAACTATAGCTAGACTGCGTATTCCCCGCGATCCCAACGATTGGTTTACTGTCGCCTTGGCTTTAGTTTTACCCGCAGGCATTTGGACGAATGATGGTGATTTTTTGGGATGTGGTTTACCAACTTAGACTACAGAAACGCTCCTGTCTCATCTGTCACTATCTAATTGAATGTTTCAATAATTAAAAATATGGATAAACCCGCCGCTCCTTCCCGCCTAGACTACTACTACACCCAAATTAAAACTATTATCCTTGCTCGGCAAAATCCGATTACAGGCTTGCTCCCAGCTAGTACGGCGATTACTGCTCACGGTGATTATACCGATGCTTGGGTTAGAGATAATGTTTATAGCATTTTGGCAGTTTGGGGACTAGCGATCGCCTATCGCAAAATAGATGAAGTTCAAGGGCGCACCTATGAGTTAGAACATAGCGTAATTAAGTTGATGCGCGGGTTATTGTTTGCCATGATGCGCCAAGCAAGTAAAGTTGAACAATTTAAACACAGTCAAGCATCCATTGATGCGTTACACGCCAAATACAACACCCAAACTGGCGATATTGTTGTCGGTGATGGCGATTGGGGACACTTGCAACTAGACGCAACTTCAATTTTTATCTTGATGCTGGCGCAAATGACCGCTTCGGGGTTGCAAATTGTCTTTACCCTGGACGAAGTTAATTTTATTCAAAACCTGGTTTATTACATTGGGAGAGCTTACCGTACTCCTGATTACGGCATTTGGGAGCGGGGAAATAAGATTAATCACGGCAATTCGGAATTAAATGCAAGTTCTGTCGGGATGTCTAAAGCCGCCTTAGAAGCGATCGCCGGACTCGATTTATTTGGGGTACGCGGTAGCCAAGCGTCGGTAATTCACGTTTTACCCGATGAAATTGCCCGCGCCCGAATTACTCTAGAAAACCTATTACCGCGAGAATCTGGCTCAAAAGAAATTGACGCGGCGCTGCTAAGTATAATTAGCTTTCCGGCGTTTGCAGTAGAAGATGTTTTATTAGTAGAGCGCACCAGAAACGACATTATTAATAAATTGCAAGGAAAGTATGGCTGCAAGCGCTTTTTACGCGATGGACATCAAACAGTTTTAGAAGACAGTCATCGCTTGCATTACGAACCTTGGGAACTCAAACAGTTTGAGCATATAGAATCTGAATGGCCATTATTTTTCACTTATTTACTGTTAGATGGCATCTTTCGGGGAGATACGGAGCAAGTCAAAGACTATCAAGAGCGCTTGCAACCGTTATTAATAGAGCAAGATGGATTGCAGTTGTTACCAGAACTTTATTATGTTCCCCAAGAAAACGTTGAAGCGGAGAAAAAAGCCCCATCATCTCAAAAGCGTTTAGCTAATGAAAATGTCCCCTTAGTCTGGGCGCAAGGCTTGTATTTGCTTGGTCAAATGCTGAGTGAGAAATTGTTGTCAGTGGGAGATATTGACCCCTTGGGGCAGCATTTACGCTTGGGACGCGATCGCCAAGCACTGGTACAAATTGCCCTCTTAGCGGAGGATGAAGACCTGCAAGCCCAGTTAGAAGTCTATGGGATTCAAACCCAGACACCCCAACAATTAGAGCCGATTCAGGTGAGACTCGCGGGGGATCTTTCGGCAATTTTTACCCAAATTGGACGCAATGATAAATTAGGCTTAACAGGTCGTCCGGTACGGCGGTTGAGGAGTTTGATTGCGTCCAGAATCTTTCGTATTCGCGGCGAAACGATTGTATTTTTACCTTCATTTCTAGACGTGCAACAGTTTTATTTAACCCTTGACTATCATTTTTTGGTAGACGAGTTTAAAAATGAATTAGCTTACATTCAGCAGCATTGGCGCGAACTGGGTCGTCCTACTCTAACTTGGAAGCTCACTCATAGTATGTTTGAAACAGGTAGCGAGGCAATCCTGGCACTTATGCAGGAACTCCAAGCAGGACTTTGTAATGGTGTAAAAGTAAAGTTGGGGCGGTTAAATCAGTTGATGCTAACGGCGACTACCGAGCGGATAGATTTTATCCATGACTTTAATTTTGCCCAATCACCGCTTACCGACGCTACTCCTAGGAAATATTATTTAGCTTGTCTCCCAGAAAAAAATCAGCCCCTAGGTAAAACTCAAGAATTTCAGATAGAGCGGGAAACTAACCCGCAATTTTTATTAGATTGTTTGCGCGGTTCTAATAATATCTACGAGCAAATTGAGTTGTTGCAGACATTGAAACGTTTGCAGGGAATAGAATTTGACACAGGTTTTGGCGGCTTAGACCAAAAAGTAGCGATTACCCAAGGGGTAGCGCCAGGGGCGATCGCAAACTTATTAGATGAAGTTTATACCCAAGCAGGAAAAGCCGGAATTTGGGCAGTAGTACGGAGAGCGGCGGGTTTGCGGCAAATGGTAGATATTGGTTTATCCGATCAAGTGACAAAAATGCTAGTACGCGGCAAGCAAATCGCTGTAGGCAAGTCCTATAGTATAGATTCGCTAATTTCGCGTCCGGTATCTAGTAACGAGATTGCCGCAAAAATTGATCGCTTTTGTGGGGAAGATATACGCGATCGCGTTTTAACTCAAGAAATCCTCATTTATTGCGGTTTACTAATTCGCGCAGAACCCCAACTGTTTAGCGGTTTACTAACTTTAAAGGTAGGCTATCTAATTTTACTGATGACTAGCGATCTTGCCCGTGAGTTAGGCGTAACTCAAGATGAAGCTTACGAGCATTTAATGCAACTATCGCCTTTTGAAGTCAAGTTGCGATTGCGCCAAGTATTAGTTGGTTATGAAGGTATGAATCAACTATTGCGCCAGCAAGAATCTCTGCACGTCAAGCAACAAGAAAGCGATATAGAGTGGGTAGTTGTGCCAGCGCCAGACAATCAAATGCTCACAGAAAGTTGGCATCAACAAAGGCAATGGGACGGTTCTACAAACCGCGTACCAAAGGATTTTTATCAAAGGGTATGGCAATTATTGCACCACTGCAAAGGTGTAGTTATTGGCGATAAATTAGAGCGACGCAATCGTTTAGATAGCGACTTAATCCTGGCAATGACACCGGGAGAGAAAAATTTTGCACTGCAAGTCGAGCATTTGCTGAACAAAATAGAAGCGCCAGAGTATAGACAAGTGAATTTAGAAGCCTTAATGGAACTTGCAGAAATCGCCCAGCGCAACCCAAAATTACAAATTGAGGAATATATTGTGCTGGATGTGTTGGTAGGTCATGCGGTACGTTTAGGATGGCTAGAAAATAATGCTGAAAAAGGCGATCGCTATGATGAATATAAAGCCGCCGCGTGGAATTCTTTTTACAACACTTCTCCCACAGAATGTGCGGCGCTAGTTGTAAAAGCCGTCCGCTTTCTTACTCAATTTGGGGCTTAAGCTAAAGATAGAAATAAGAGAAAAAACATGGAAATAGGCGTTCCCAAAGAGACAAAAGACCAAGAGTTTCGCGTGGGTTTGAGTCCGAGTAGCGTCCGGATGCTCAAAGAAAACGGTCACAACATAGCTGTAGAAACTCTTGCAGGTATGGGTTCGGGTTTTACAGATGAGGAGTATCAGCAAGCTGGGGCGCAAATTGTTAATGCTGTAAATGCTTGGAATCGTCAGCTAGTAGTTAAAGTTAAAGAACCCGTAGCCTCAGAGTACGATTTTTTAGCTAAACAGTTGTTGTTTACCTATTTGCATTTAGCCGCAAACCGCCCCTTGACCGAACAATTGATTGATTCGGGGATAACTGCGATCGCCTACGAAACTGTAGAACTTTCTGGCGCTAATAAACTACCCCTCCTTACGCCCATGAGCATCATTGCGGGACGTTTAGCGGTGCAATTTGGGGCGCGGTATCTCGAACGTTCTCAAGGCGGTAGAGGGATTCTTTTAGGGGGCGTACCAGGTGTTAAACCAGGAAAAGTAGTAATTTTAGGTGGCGGAATCGTTGGTACAGAAGCGGCGAGAATTGCCGTAGGAATGGGTGCGGCGGTACAAATCATTGATGTAAATATCGAGCGTTTGGCATATCTTGAAACTATATTTGGCTTTAGAGTAGAGCTACTTTACAGCAATTCTGCCCAGATTGAAGCGGCGGTAAAGGATGCCGATTTGCTCATTGGGGCGGTTTTAGTTCCAGGACGTAAAGCACCGATTCTTGTCCCGCGTAGCTTAGTTAAAAAAATGCGATCGCATTCCGTTATTGTTGATGTGGCTGTCGATCAAGGCGGTTGTGTCGAAACCATGCACCCTACATCCCATACCCAGCCTACCTATGTTGATGAAGGCGTAGTACATTATGGAGTTCCAAATATGCCCGGTGCAGTGCCTTGGACGGCAACCCAGGCGTTAAATAATAGTACATTACCCTACATTTTGCAATTAGCTAATCTTGGAGAAAAAGCCTTAGAAATCAACTCAGCTTTGGCGCTAGGAGTGAATGTAACTAAGCATCAATTGGTGCATCCGGCGGTGCGAGAGGTGTTCCCAGACTTAGTTAATTAATATCAAAAGATATCTATACTTTTTAGGATGTGGAACTATGGCTAAAGTAAATCTCCGCCTAGCTGAAAATATTAGCGGCGATTTTTATGTTGATAGTAGTTGTATTGACTGCGATACTTGCCGTTGGATGACTCCATCAGTTTTTAATCGCGCTGCGGGACAGTCGGTGGTATATCATCAGCCAACAAATGAAACCCAAAGGTTGCGGAGTCTGCAAGCGCTTTTAGCTTGTCCGACAAGTTCTATTGGTACGGTCGAAAAGCCCGTAGATATTACTGGTGCGATCGCCTCTTTCCCGATTCCCATCGCCGAAAATGTCTACCATTGCGGCTATCACTCTGAAAAGTCCTATGGCGCAGCAAGTTATTTAATTGTGCGTACAGGAGGTAATGTTTTAGTAGATTCGCCTCGATTTGCACCGCCTTTAGTTAAACGTTTAGAGGAAATGGGTGGGATTCGTTACTTGTATCTAACCCATAGAGATGATGTGGCCGATCATCAAAAGTTTCATGAATACTTCAAATGCGATCGCATTCTCCACAGCGATGATATTACAACAGATACGCGCAATGTTGAAACACAACTAACTGGTTTACAACCTTTTGCAATAGATAGCGATTTATTAATTATCCCCGTACCCGGACACAGTAAAGGTCATACAGTTTTGCTGTACAAAAACTTCCTATTTACCGGAGATCATTTAGCATGGTCAGAAGGGTTACAGCAATTAGTAGGCTTTCCCGATGTTTGTTGGTACTCTTGGTTAAAGCAAGTTGAATCAATGCGTCAATTACTCCATCACTCTTTTGAATGGGTTTTGCCTGGTCACGGTAGGCGCTACCATGGGGATGCAGCGACAATGCACCAGAAAATGCAGCAGTGTGTAACTTGGATGGAATCAGTACGTTAATTTAGCTTTTTACCAAAGGTAAATGCACTCTAAAACAAGTTTTTCCCGGTTGAGATTCAAAGTAAATATTACCGCCATGTCTACTTACAACTATGCGGTAAGCAATTTCTAAGCCTAAACCTGTCCCTTCCCCCACACCTTTAGTTGTAAAAAATGGTTCAAAAATCCGCGATTGAATAGCAGGGGGAATACCTGCACCATTATCAACAATTTCGGCGATCGCACGAGTATTATCTTGAAAGGTGCGAATTTTTAGTTCGCCCTTACCACCCGTAGCATAGATTGCATTATCAATTAAATTTGTCCACACTTGATTAAGTTCGCTGCCGTAGGCGTTAATTAAGGGAATAGTGCGATCGTAGTTCTTCGTTACTACAATCCCTTGTTTAAGTTTATGACCGAGTATCAGTAAAGTATTATCTATTCCCTCATGAATATCTATTTCTTGCAAAGGCGCGGTATCCATATAGGTATAGCCTTTTACAGCTTTGACTAACTCAGAAATTCGCGTTGTACTTTGCTCAACTTCGTTAATTAATCCTGAAGTGGCTAAGTTTGCCTCTAACCAAATTAGGGCATCATTTAGAGATTGACTATCCAAATTGTTCTTAATCTCCGCTAATTTTTGCGAATCTATGCCGAAGTTTACGAGAGTAGGGGCAAGTTGCCAAGCTTTGCTTACATCATGGTTTTCTAGCCACTCCGTAACTTCGTCTTCTCGATCGCTTTGAGTTAAAGTATCGTACTGGGGGGAATTAGCACAGTACGAAATTGCGTCTATTTGCACCTTTGCCAAAAACTTTAATTGTTCGGTAGTCAAACAATACTGATTTAACTGCACTGTTAAACTTTGCAAGCTAGTAAACCGCTCTTTTAAAGCATTAGCTGCCCGTTTTCCGGCGGCGGCGGGATTATTCAATTCGTGGGCTAAACCTGCGGACATTTTACCCAAGGCTGCTAGTTTTTCTTGCTGTCTTAGCTGTCCTTCAACATCGATAGTTCTACCTACCATTGCCGCCAAAATTGTGTCGCCTACAGAAGCGCATTCAATCAGTAGTCGTTTAAAAGCTGCTATTTCAATCCGAAGGACGCGACTTGCAATCGTAGCCTGGGCGCTGGCAATTGATGCCGAGTGATTCAACATTGAGATTTCGCCCATAAATTCGCCCTGGTGGTGAATAGCAAGCAATCTTTTTTCGTTACCTACTACTTTTGTAATTTGAATTTCCCCTTCTAAAACAACGTGAAAACCGTAATTTTCCTCACCTTCAGCAAATAAAATCTCTCCCGCCGCTAACTGAATTTCTGTCCCATGCGATCGCATTTGCTGCAAAGCATCATCCGGTAACTTAGGAAATAGTGTGGTTTGGTTTGGATCGTGCAACATGGTAAAACCTAAATTTTTCCTTCAAGTAGGCGGTTTATTGTCCAACCATTACAAAACTTTGCTGAGATATTGATGTACAAATTGGACGCAAATCGAACCTTCGCCTACACCCGAAGCTACGCGCTTAATAGAATTATGCCGAACATCGCCCACCGCAAAGACTCCAGGAATATTAGTTTCTAATAAAAATGGGTCGCGCTCTAAAGTCCATCCTTTCGGGCGAGTTCCGTGCTGTTTCAAGTCTTGTCCTGTTAAAATAAAACCGCGATTGTCTCTTTCTAAAACACCCTCTAACCAATCAGTACGCGGGACTGCACCGATAAAGATAAATAGCGAAGTAGCAGCTACAGTTTTGGTTTCGCCCGTTTGAGAATTAGCAATAGAAATAGCTTCCAAGCTTGTCTCCCCTTTTGCCTCAATCACACTAGAATGCACCATAACTTTAATATTTAGTGTTTCGTTAATTTGGTCAATTAGGTACTGAGACATACTTTTAGTCAAAGACTCGCCCCGAACTAAAATTATTACTTGACTGGCGTACTTAGAAAAATACATTGCTGCTTGTCCGGCAGAATTTGCCCCACCAATAATATAAACTTCCTCCCCTTGACAAGAAATTGCTTCAGTTTGGGCTGCGCCATAGTACACCCCCGCGCCCGTCAACTTTTCAAGTCCCGGTACATCTAATCGTTTCCAAGATACCCCAAGAGCCAAAATTAAGGAGTGGCAGCTAATTTCACTACCATCGGCTAGTTGGACAAAGCGATAAGGATCTTCTATGCGAATTCCTTTGACTTCTTGAGGCGTAAGAATTTCTACCCCAAAGCGTCGGGCTTGAGTTACTGCCCGTCGTGCCAAATCTGCCCCGCTTAAACCCACTGGAAAGCCCAAATAGTTCTCTATACGCGAACTTGTCCCGGCTTGACCTCCTGGAGCCTCTCGTTCAATCATGACTGTATCTAGCCCCTCAGATGCGCCATAGACAGCCGCCGCTAAACCCGCCGGCCCGCCCCCGACAATAATTAGGTCATAAAAGGGATTCCCGGCTTTAGTTTGCAAGCCAATTTTTTCGGCTACTTGAATATTTGTAGGTTGCAACATACTAGAGCCATCAGTAAATAGTACCAAAGGCAATAAATGGCGATCGCACTCAGCAAAGGCAACTAGCTGTTGAGCTTCCTCAGAAGACTCTATATCTAACCATTGATAGGGTACTTGGTTACGAGCTAAAAAGTCTTTAATCTCGTGAGAGCGCGGCGACCAGCGATTGCCAATTACGCGAATCCCAACAAATGGGGGATGAAAATTTGCTAACCAGTCGTCGAGCAAATCATTTAAAACGGGAAACAACTTTTCTTCGGGGGGATCCCAAGGCTTCATCAAGTAGTAATCAATTTGTGTGCTATTGATAGCGCGAATCGCTGCATCGGTATCGGCATAAGCTGTAAGTAAGGCGCGTTTTGTGTTGGGATACAGTTCTAGTGCTTGTTCGAGAAATTCTACCCCCGACATTTGTGGCATTCGTTGATCGACTAGAAACAAGGCTACAGACTGGTTACGGAGTTTGACTTGCTGCAATGCTTCGAGTGCTGTTGCTCCAGAATCGGCACGCAAGACGCGAAACTTGTCTCCATACTCTTTTTGTAAGTCACGCGAAATTGCTCTCAAGACTTCTGGATCGTCGTCGACGGTCATGATTACGGGTTTAGCCATAGCGCGGTATCAACCTTTTGTCAGTTAATTTTAATTTTTTTAGTCGCGGCGATTAGAGGCAATTTTACTGTAAATGTAGCTTCTTTTCCTGCCCTTGAGATACGCGCTTTAACTGTGCTGTCACGCATTTACAACCACAATAACTACGGATTATAGCGGTCACTTTAAGAGCATATTTTACATCTCTCACTAGGTAGCCAACAATCTCGCTCTCTCTCAAAAAAGAAGAAACTTTATATTTCCCCCCCTTTTTAAGGGGGGTTAGGGGGGATCTCTTGCGACAGATTTCTGTTAACTATTCAACTTCTTAGCCATTAATTGATTAGTTAACTTTGGATCGGCACGTCCCCCCGTTTGCTTAATTACTTGTCCCACAAAGAAGCCAATTAGCTTAGTTTTACCATTGCGGTATTGTTCTAATTCCTTGGGATTCGCAGCGACGACTTGCTCGATAATTGCCTCTAATTCCCCAGTGTCAGAAATTTGGATTAAACCTTTGCTTTCTACTAATTCTTTCGCCGAACCACCTTTAGTTAGCAATTCTGGCAGAATATCTTTAGCAATTTTGCCACTAATTGTCCCCAACTCAATCAAACTAATTAATTCGGCTAAAATTGGCGGTTTAAGAGCAATTTGGGTAATATTGAGTTTATTCTGATTCAAATAGCCTGCAATATCGCCCATAATCCAGTTAACAGCTTGTTTAGCGTTAGCACCCGCATTAATTGTACTTTCAAAATACTCAGCAACGGCTCTTTCATCGGTCAATACCCGCGCATCGTAAGCGGAAAGTTGGAAATCATTTTCGTATCGGCGGCGTTTGGCGGCGGGAAGTTCGGGTAATTCGGAGCGCCATTTTTCTAAGGTGGCTTGAGGGACTTCAATCGGTGCTAAATCTGGTTCTGGAAAGTAGCGATAATCACTAGAGCCTTCTTTGACACGCATACTAATAGTACGTTGGCTACCTTCTTCCCATAGCCGCGTTTCCATAACAATGGGGCTTCCGGCTTCAATTGCTTTGGTTTGGCGCTCAATTTCGTACTCAATAGCTCGTTGAATGGCATTAAACGAGTTCATGTTTTTGATTTCTACTTTTGTGCCAAACTCTTTTTGTCCCACCGGACGCACGGAGATATTGACATCGCAACGCAGAGATCCTTCTTGCATATTGCCATCGCTGACACCCAAATATATTAATATGCGGCGCAATTCTTGGGCATATTCTGCCGCTTCTACACCTGTTGTCATGTCGGGTTCAGAGACAATTTCGACTAGGGGTACACCAGTACGATTAAAGTCTACCAACGAGTAAGTAGAACCCGACAAGCGATCGCTCCCTCCATGCACTAATTTGCCTGCATCTTCTTCCATATGCAAGCGAGTAATGCCGATTTTTTTTCTTACAGGATTGCCATCAGCATCAACTAATTCAATCTCCAGATAGCCATGCTCGGCGATGGGCAGGTCAAATTGAGAGATTTGGTAGTTTTTGGGTAAATCGGGGTAGAAATACTGTTTGCGGTCGAATTTGCTATAAGGGGCAATTTGGCTATTTAGCGCAAGTCCGGCTTTGACGGCGTATTCGAGTACACGCTCGTTTAAAACAGGTAATACGCCGGGATAACCCATACAAACAGGACAAATATTTGTATTTGGCGGCGTACCGAACTCTGTCGAACAGTTACAAAAAACCTTAGTGTTTGTTTTTAGCTGACAGTGGGTTTCTAAGCCAATAACAGCTTCATATTGAGTTTTAACAGGGGTAAAAGTAGTCATATTTCTATTTTAGATTGAACACACGAGCGACAATTGGCTTTATAGGGAATAATTACATTTTTTGCTTGCGATCGCGCTACTTAAGCGCTACATCTATACAAGTTAACAAAGGTTTTTTATGTCCTGGGCAAAAAATCTCGTCCCCATTCTTGCAGTTCTCTGCTGTACAACAATCGCCACAGTAGTAAAGGCTGATTCCTTTGACCAAGATGTATCTCAATTTATTTCTGATGAAGGCACGATTATCTACTTAGGAACGGGCGCAGTTTTACCTTTGTTGTTAGATGGCAAAAATGGGAAAAATCACTCTTTAAGGGTGGTAGATTCCCTTGGTACGAGCTTACTTGTGTGTAAAGGATTAAAGGCTGTAACCGATGTCAAGCGTCCCGATTCTGACAAGCGCGATAGTTTTCCTAGTTGTCATGCGACATTAGCTTTTACTGTTGCCACAATGCAAAGCGAGTTTCAGCCAAAATATGCGTTGCTTTGGTATGCTGGGGCAAGTGCGATCGCTTATTCGCGCGTAAATCTCAATCGCCACCGTTGGACAGAGGTTTTAGCTGGTGCAGCAATTGGTTATGGCGTTGCTAAGTTAGAACTGAGTCAACGTAAAGGATTAATTTTGTTTCCTTTGATTGGTAGCGATGATGAAGGCGGAACAGTAGTTGGGTTGCAAATGAGCAAGTCTTTTTAACTATTTTTAGTTGCTACGCCAATAATATGTGGGGTAACTAAGGGAACTGGCGCTTGAAAATCTTGGTAATCGACCTTAGCAAAACCAGCATTTTTTATGGCTAATCCAGTTTCTCGATTGGGATTGCAGCCATCGCCGATAATATTCCAAACGGGCTTAACTGTATTTTGTACCTGGCGCAAAAAAGTACCTTTTGGCGCAGCAACGTGTTCGATAAATAGAAAGCGTCCACCAGGTTTTAGCACTCTCAAAACCTCTTGTAAAGTTTTATCTAAGTTAGGTACAGAACACAAAACCAAGGTACTGACAACAGTATCGATACTATTATCGAGTGCATCTATGTTTTCGGCGGAGTTTGTTTGAATCTCAACATTTAAGCCTAATTCTCCGGCGGTTTTCTGCAAATAAGAGTGCATAAACGGATTAGGTTCAACTCCAATCCAGCGAATATCGGTGGGATAGTAAGGAGCGTTAGCACCTGTACCTGCACCAATTTCTAATATAGTGCCTTGTAAGCCAGTAAATAAAGCTTGTTTGCGATCGCGTATCTTTTTTTCATATTCCACCGTTCCATTTGCCATTAACCAAGCAAATATTTTTTTGTACCAGTGAGTATTAGACTGATTTTGGGCTGCTGTAGAAGACTTTTCACTAACCATATATATTTATCTCTTAGAGGGTGTTTGAAAAGTCGGAGAGAGAGTAAAAAAGCTCTCTCAGTATACGCTGTGAATAGACAATAGACAGCACCGAGAGAGCGACATGAGTAAAGCTTACCCCAGCAATCTGACCCGT
>JAABUN010003151.1_pt1 | contig 26536 bp, 23 predicted proteins | sample 5559311 | NCBI WGS metagenome assembly JAABUN01 (sample SAMN10711877, study PRJNA513370) | rock metagenome | isolation source: Antarctica rocks | place: Antarctica: Victoria Land, Siegfried Peak sud
GTAGTAGGCATTTTGATAAAACTTTGTGTTGTAGTGAATTACAAAGTTATACACATCACTAATTGCTTACTACTTTTTTTTTAATTAGAATTCTACAGCCCTGGTATTGGTGCTTCCTTTCCGTTGCCACGTTCTAAAAGGACATGAAGTCGGTAAAATCCAAAGTTGTCATCAAATATATGATCCCAGGGATAAATGATGATGTCCCCATCCGCTTCAATCTTACGTTTATTATTATTACCACTCTGAAGGAAAAAGACGCCTTTACCTTTTATATGATCTGGTTGTTTTTCATCTTCCCTTGTTCCAGGCTCCCTTATCCAACGTTCCTTATGATCACCATTACCACTTGAAAAAATTTGTGTTGTTGTACCTAAGGGAAGCGTTACAACCACACCACCTTCTTGGCGTGCCTTGTGACCAGTTCCGGGATCTTCTCCAAAAGGGTCTCGCCGTTTAGTCTTAACCTTTTCTTCTTTGAATTTGCTTTTAGCAAAATCCGCAGCGGCTCCAATTACAGGGGCTAACTCCGGGGCACCGAAAGCAGATGCAGTCACCGATAGGCCAGCTGCAACAACTCCAATAAAAGCTCCAAAACCTTCGTTTTTTGTATCTTCAGCAAATGAGGCATTGCCGGTTGCAGACACAAATTGAATAGTATCAGTTTTCTTTACGCCGCTAATCATTACGCCTAATGGATCTCCTGCGTTAAGGAAGACAATTACTGCAAGTTTTTGGTCGTCGTTATCCCAATTTAATGTTTTGCCAAAGCCATCAGGAGCTTCTCCTATTGTAGTTACATTTGATTTTGGTTTACTTGCTCCTGGCTTGGCAAATCTGGCAGCAATTGTCTTCGAAGCGGGTAGTATCTTTAGAGGTCCAAATAATTCAACATTGTGTTTCAAATAAATATCACGGCTTGTGACCAATTGTCCCTGATTGATAAATGCTTCTTGGATTGTTTTTAGTGCTGGTATCATGTGTTAATCCTCCATTGTTTAATTTTAACTTTAAAAGCGAGTTTTACTTTATGCGCTTATTTAGCGGAAAGCCAATAATTAAGCCTTCTAACCTTAACAAATTATGATATACTGAATTGTTAGTTATATCAGATTGCATGTGCTATTCCAGACAGCATTTACTTATACAAAAATCTAAATCTTTAAAATTATAAATAGAAAAGGTGCCAGACAATCACCAATTATGGTTAGATGGTTAGAAAAATCCAGTTTGTACTATCACATCAGAAATACCGAATTTAAATTAGCCTCCCCCTTATTGCCTTACTTATAGCCTCACCCATACTAGATACGTGCAGCTTACGATAAATTGACTTGAGGTGTGTATGCACCGTATCGTAACCCACTCCTAACTTGTTAGCAATCATCTTATAACTTAGTCCGTCAGCGAGTAAACGAAGAACTTCATTCTCCTTAACAGTAAGACTGTATCCTTCTCCTGCAATGATTTTATGCTGTGCCTGAAATTGCTTAAATATTTTTGTTGCGATGACAGGTGTTGTCGGAGTAATACCAAGATATGCATCTTTTACTGCTTCGATGATAGCCAGGGGAGGAACATCCTTTGTCAGATAGCCGCTGGCTCCGGCTAGAATTGAACTGAAGAGACGCTCTTCGTCTTCAAACACAGTCAGCATAACTATAGTGATCTCGTAATTAAACTTCTTTATCTGTCGCACAGCTTCCATGCCATTGATACCCTCCATCTCAATATCCATCAATACAATGTCCGGCTTGCTTTCAATCAGTGCTTCTTCAATGTTGTTTGCATTCTCGTATATTCCTGTTACTTCTATTCCGTTATTTCTGTGTAATAAAAGTTGCAATGAATCCCTGACGTTCTTATTGTCATCAAATATGCAGACTTTTATAGGCATAAGTAGAGCTATAGGAAGAAATGAGAACGATTAAATAAAACGAGTATGTAAAGTATATTGTTTTTTTTTATTTTTAATCGCCAATACTGGTTAGAGGTGTAAAACGATTTTCGTTCCCATCAGGTGTGCAGAATTGATTTCAATTTTTCCATTCACATCTTTTGCCCTTTGCTTCATGTTGCTTAATCCATTGCCTGAGTATGGCTTTTCTTCCAAGATACCGGTTCCATTATCACTCACAGAGATGTGAAATGTTTTATTGTCTTTTTTGAACCCGATAATCAAGGTGTTTGCTTCGGCATATTTCAGGCTGTTATTGATAGCTTCCTTCAGAAACATGTAAACAACTTTTTTTTTATCAACATCAATGTTTAGATTTTCCAAAGAGAAATCGGCTTCTACTTCAAAACGGATGTCTTTTGCTCTACATAGCGGCAAAGCATACTGAGTAATGCGCTGCACTACTTTTTGCAGGTTGTCGTTGCCGGGGTTGATTAACCATACGGTTTCATTCAGATCAGCGATTACTTCCCGACTGGTCTCACCGATCCTTTGTAGAATGCTTTTCGATTCAACCATGTTACCGCTTTCAATTTTTTGGATTGCTGCCTGGCTGTAAATAGAGATACTGCTCAGCGCGGCTCCCACATTATCGTGCAGATCACGCGAGATTCTCGTACGCAGTGTGCTTACCTTGTTAATCTGATTAATGCGAAATTTATATGTACTGTAAGCAATGCCTGCAACGATCATGCATACCATGACAATGAACCACCACTGCTGATAATAAGCGGCTTTTATGTAAAGCGACAATGTAAGCGGTTCGCCGGTAATGTTTCCAGCTTTCAGCATTCCTCTGACCTGCATGGTATATTCACCGGGAGATAACTGGCTCAGTATAATCTCTGAGCCCGGTAGGATATCGACCCATCCGTCGTTGTTGCTTAATTTATATTGCAGGGTGTGATCAAGGGAAGGAAGATAGTTGACCACTGCAAACGTAAGGGAAATGTTTAAGCCATAGTCTGCTATAAAACCACGTCTTTCGTTTACCAAAGACAGTTCGCTTTTCCCGAAGAGTTCATTTCCGATCAAAACTTTTGTAATAATGGTATGCAAAGGATGAGGTGCCGTATCTTCCCAGGTATAGGGCCGTACTTGTACTATACCTTCAGTGGAGGAAAAGTAAAGTGTCCTGTTCCAGCACGACGTCTTACCAAAAAGATTAAACTCATGCGACTGCAATCCTTGTTGATGATAATAATTTGAAAACCTGTGTAGAGCTGTGTCATACACAGATAAGCCGCGGGCTGTCGTCAGCCATAATTTCCCATTTTCACCCGGCTGAATACAGTAAATATTGTTATCACAGAGGCCATCTTCGGTCGTAATTTCATTTAATACAGACAAATCTTTATTGCATCTTTAAAGCCCCCTGCTGTCTGTCGCTAACCAAAGGCATTTACCATCGTCGTAAAAATCATTCACATTAAGTTCCTCAAGAATATTACCGGTATTGCTTGTTAAGCTAACAGACCTTATATATGTACCGGTACAGGTATATACCGCTATACTACCATTTTCTGCAACCAGCATTCTGCCTTCTCTGTCTTTAAACAGTTTTGTGCATGTTTGTGTTGATATCACTGTTTTGAAAGACTTCCTGCTTAAAGGAATCGTGGTGGTTTTCCCAGATATGCTATTCATTATATACATACGATTATCGGTACCAGCAAGCCAGTAAATAGTGTCGTTGGCCTTTACCAACTCGGTACTTGATCTGCAGGTATAATGCCGGAAATACTTAAGCCGAACAGGCCTCACCAGTTTAGGCCTGTTATCTTTCATTACAAGCTGATAAATACCGTCTGAACCTGTTACTAACACATTACTGTCCACAATGGAAGCAGTTGTGAAGCTGACGGGTTGATTTTTATTGTTTAAGGCAAACAGGCTGTAAGATTGTGAGAAGTTTGTATCGCTTATCCAAACACCTTTATCCGTTGCTGCAACTACATAGTTTTTCCATAAACACAAGCCTGCAGCAATAGCAGGAATGGATTTGGCCTCATATCGTATCCGGGGCTTACGTAAGGGAAATGACTGAAGACTTTTGTGATAATTCTGTAAACCTTTCGGAGTTGAAAACCATACTAAGCCATCGGCACTACAGAAAATGTCATTGATGTGATTGCTAAGGAGAGCATGGTTATACCGCGTATCAGCTGTAACATGGTGAACGGTTCCGTTTACATCCCGCCAGTACACGCCTTTGTCCGATGTACCTACCCAGATATTTCCCCAAATGTCTTTCGTTACACATCGAACGTTGGATGTTCGCAAGGCGGGAAAGGGTTGGTGCCATTCCGAAAGGGCGCTGTTGATATTTTTTCTGGCACGCCATAATCCATTTGTCGTAGCCAACCATAACTCATTTCCTTCTTTATCAAACATCAAATCATTGATGGTAGACGATTCTATTACCGGTGGAACATTCTTTACAGCATGCATACCGGCTTTCTTACTATAGTAAAGCAACCCCTGCTGATTGGTTCCTATCCATATGAGATCTTCATTGAATTCCTCTAAAGAAGTGATCGCAAATTGATTTTTCCCGGGATGATGAACGATATTGGTAAAACGGCTGTTGTCACGGTTAAAAATACTTAAGCCGCTGTCCGTTCCAACATACACGCTCCTATCGGCAGCAAGCAGTAAGCAATGAACAGCATTGCTCGCAATGCTGTTTGAATCGAATGGATTGTGAACATAATTCTTGAAATAATCTATTTCTACATAGTAACAATTCAAGCCATTAGCGGTTACCAGCCATACGATCAAACTATCGCAAAGAACATGTTTTACCTCATTCGTAGTGAGACCGTTAACCTGTTTGCCATAAGGAGCATAAAACCGGGTGAAGCCTGTGCCATCGAATCTGTTAAGTCCGTTATCGGTAGCTATCCATATAACTCCATCGGGATCCGCATCCACACCATTTACACTGCTTGCTGACAATCCATCGCTACTGTTAAATGTAGTCAAAAACAGCCTAGTCAATTGGCCGGAAGTTTCCCGAGCCAAAAATAATAGGAGATATAGGAGAATTCCGTATTTTAACATAGTGAAATATACCAAAACAAAATGAGATTTTTCTTAACGCTTCTCTTGCTAATTTTCACCCTTGCTAACTGCAATCACTACCAGCCTCTGCATAACCCACTACAGGGTAAATGGAGATCCCTGTGGGAAAAGAAAAGTCAAAACTTAGAAATCGAACTTAATATAAGTTTTGAAAGCAATTACAGTTTCCATGTGGAAGTATTCGGAGTCGGGCAATCTCAACCTATCAAAGTAAAGGGTATCTATCAAGTACACAGCGATACGCTCATAATATTGGATAAAATTGATGAGCCTAAGCCCATGTGTAGCTATAACGATATTGGTATGTATTCATTTACACAACGCGGAGACACGCTGCTTTTTAAAGTACTCGAAGATAGGTGCGAGAGGAGGAAGATTACATTTGAAATAGGGCTTCTAAGGGCAGAATAGTCTATTGCTCTGCCCACCGGGTTGTGTCCTTCGGTGCAGAAACAAATTGTGTACAAAGTATAATCAGATATTATTTCTATGATGTTAATTATAATTGTATAAAGGATTTTAGGTATCCTTCAGAGCTTTTAAAAGGCAATGTTACAACACTATTCTTCCAACATAATTGAACTAATAAAATGAGCGGGGAAGGTACAACTGCTCATAAAACAATAGATGAGGATACATTTAATGAAGTTATTAAGGATTTCAAAACATCATTGTCTTAATATGGTATCGATTGGAAAATATTCAGTTTATGTTTTATTAACAAGTCTTGTAATAGCATGTTGGTATTTATATTTATAGCACAATAAGCTGGTTATGATTTAAATGACGGGTTATTATTTTTGTTTATTCTTATCTACAGTAGGTAGTTTTTTGTGCCTTCATATTTTAAAGTCTTATTGGAAAAGCCAGGAAATTTTCCTTAAGATTTTTTGTACTTTTTATTTAATTATTTCTTCTCCTATTACAATCATTCTTTTTATAAAAATATATTCTGTTGTAAATGGTAATTTTTTTAAATAGTTAAAGTATTGATCAAATACTTTCTATATCGTTGAATTAAGAGTTTTAAGTTTTTGTAGCACTGGATATGAAGCCAGGTATGTAGTTTCATATAATAATCCTTAGTGGCCCTATTGCAAGAATAGTGTAATTGGTTGAGCGCATTAATTAGCAATCAAAGAACACAAAAGCAGTTCAAAGCTGTATCGGATAACCTGACATACATCATAAACCTTAGTAGAAATATGAATTATTGTTTTTTCTTACTTTATTACCTTATGATGGCTACTACTTAAATTGACGTACCCTGTATTTCCCAAAAAATTAGTAAGCGATGCAAGGTTGAAAACGTAATATAAGTATATAGATTTCATTCAAATTGATAATAAGGTAATAAGGTTTAATTATTGATGCCATTATTTTCTACTAAGGTTTGTATTAGTAGGATTCAATGTAGTTGAATTAAGGATTTTGCATCATGACATCGTTCTGGTTAGGAACGGAATGCCGGTAGAAAATAATAAAAGGATAGGCTGTTCCGGTCAGGAACAGCATGTGTTGATAGAGGAATGATTATATTTTGAGTGTGCTCTTTGAATGTTATATTACCTGTTAGCAACTTACAGGTTGTTCCTGACCGGAACAAAATATAAAGATTAAATTTTTTCTACCAACATGTCGTTCCTAACCGGAACGAAGAAAATAAACCATGAACTCTCTTAATTCAACGACATTGTATGAAGATTATACAATAAATATTCATGCACCAAAGCCATCCTCTTATAATATTTATAAGAGGTAGCATTTACAGTAAAGCATTGACGACTAGAGATCCGTGTGGTGTAAGTGTGCCTGTTCTGTTGAGTTAAGTATAGTGAGTGTAGAGAATTGTGATAAGAACCGAAGCGCTCTTTAGTTTATCTTTACCTGACCGGCAAATTGAATAGCCTAAGAAAAGAGGAAAGTAATACAACTTATTATAAAATGAAAGCTTGTTAATTATAATTAAAGAAGTAATCTTAACGGTTCTAATTACTACAGGATAGTAGTTGATTTTACATCAATAATAATAAACCAACTATCCGTTAACAATTAATAATTAACCATTAATCATTATCTACACCATCTTAAAAACAATTGCGGCCAGCAATGCGCCTATGCTGGGACCAACTACCGGTATCCACGAGTAAGCCCAGTCACTATCACGTTTGCCGGAAATGGGCAATAAAAAGTGCATGATGCGCGGACCAAGATCACGTGCAGGATTAATGGCATATCCGGTTGGTCCTCCTAAACTAAGACCTATACCCAGCACTAACAAACTTACCGGTAAAGCATCTAAGGCCCCTAAGCTGTTGGCAGGAGCTGCGATATACAATACGCCGAATATCAGAACAAAAGTGGCAATGATTTCTGTAAGTAAGTTGGTAAGAGTATGGCGTATTGCCGGACAAGTACAAAATACCGCTAGCTTGGTATCCGGATCGGGTGTAGCATTAAAATGAAGCCGGTAAATTAACCATACGAATCCCGAGCCTGCCATAGCGCCAAGCATTTGTGCTGCTATATATAAAGGTACCATGTTCCAATTCAGTTTGCCGGTAAAAGCAAAAGCCAGTGTAACAGCAGGATTCAGGTGTGCCTTGCTAAAAGGAGCCGCTACAAAAACTCCTACGTATACCGCCATTGCCCAACCGAAAGCAATAGCAATCAGGCCGCCGTTATTACCTTTTGTTTTATTGAGTATAACATTGGCGACAACACCATCGCCCAAAACTATGAGTAAGGCAGTACCGGATAGTTCACCAAGAAAAGGAGTCATGTTTTTAAATTTAAATTTTACGGTTATAATTTGCCGGAAAATAATTTATTGCTATTTTTTTAAAGTTGTCTATTTCATCCTGCTGCCATTTTTCATCTTTATGCATCTGCTTAGCCATCAGCGCTGCTACTACCGGCGCCGATTCTATTGCTGCACGGGCATCTAAAAATAATGCCCTTGTTCTTCTCGCAAGAGCATCTTCAACAGTCATGCACATTTCCTGCTGAACGGCCCATACGATCTCTGCTTTAATATATGGCAATAAGTCATGGATCTTTGTTTGCAGTGATGCATCTTCATGTATCAACTGCCGGATGGCTGTTGCATCAGCACCATAATAATATAACTCTTCTCTGAAATTTATACTTTCTTTCCAGCCATGAATTTTTAGTTGTTTGGTTACACAGGTACGTTGGTCAAGCATTCCTTTTTTTATGGCGATATTAATGGTATCTTCTGCCATGCGGCGGTAGGTAGTCCATTTGCCACCCGTGATAGTTATTAAAGAAGAATCACTTAGTTGTATCAGATGATCACGAGGTAAAGCTGCGGTTGATTTTGCATCTCCTTTCACCAGGGGCCGTAAACCTGCGAACACGGATCTTATGTCTTTAACAGCAGGAGCCTTCAATAAATATTTTCCTATCTGGGCAAGAATAAAATCAATCTCTTCCTCTAAAGCAACCGGTTCCAGTGAGGCAAGTTCAATGGGTGTATCCGTAGTGCCAACAAGCGTTTTGTTATGCCAGGGTACGGCAAACAATACCCTGCCATCATCTGTGGAGGGAACCAGGATCGCAGCTTCTCCCGGTAAAAACTCTTTGTCAAGTACCAGATGTGTTCCCTGGCTTAAGGTAATAACGGGTGTCGCATTTGTATGATCCATTTTTAACAGCACATCTGTAAAAATTCCTGTTGCATTTATAACTGTTTTTGAATGTATCTCGTACTCTTTTCCTGTTATTAAATCTTTTGTGCGGATACCCGATACTTTTTTATTTTCTTTTATAAAGCCGGTCACCTGCATATAGTTGGTAAGCACCCCGCCGTTTTCCACTGCGGTCTGCGCCAGGTTAATAGCAAGACGGGCATCATCAAACTGGCCATCATGATACAAAACACCACCAACAAGTTTATCCGGATTAAGTGTGGGTGCATAATGCAGGGTTTTCTTTTTAGATAACATTTTTGAAGATCCCATTCCTAAACTGCCTGCCATCCAATCATAAATTTTTAGCCCTATACCATAAAACGGAGGTTCCCACCATTTATAGTTTGGAATAATAAATGATTGGTCTTTTACAAGGTGCGGCGCATTTTTTCGAAGCAGGCCTCTTTCTCTTAAACCTTCAAAAACTAGTTTTACATTTCCCTGCTGCAGGTAACGTACACCACCATGAACCAATTTGGTAGACCTGGAGGAAGTTCCTTTTGCAAAATCATCTTGTTCGGCCAGGAAAGTGCTGAAGCCCCTGGAAGCCGCGTCTACAGCGATGCCTAGCCCGCTGGCACCACCACCTATGATACAGATATCCCATTTCCCCTGGTGGGATTCTAGTTGTTGTATCATTTGTTCGCGGTTCATTTTTTAGCTATCAGCCGTCAGCTATCAGCTGTCAGCAATGGGACAAAGTGATATTTAATAATTTACACCGGCCGTTCCTATGGAACGGTTTAAACTTAATTGTTTAACCCGACAGGGGTAACATGATTATAGTATTGAAAGAATGTTTAAACATAACCCCGAAGGGTGCATGATTCTTCTTGTTTAAGACCCTCTATGTCATCCTTTCAGGGTTCGCGTTTTGTGATTATCATTTGCTATAATCATGACTCCCCTTCGGGGTTTTGAAATATATTACATTCCCTTATTTCAAATACCTGAAACCTGATAACTTCCTAACGGTCATCACTAGCCCAGGATATACTTGCCGATACGGCTCTTTGCCAGCCTTTGATCAATGGTACTACCTCTGCTGCGGCGATCTTTGGTGTAAACTGCCTGTCGGCCATCCATTGCTGTTGTATATCATGGGTATCGTTCCAATAGCCAACCGCCAGACCTGCCAGGTATGCCGCACCCAGTGCGGTTGTTTCATAAACGGTAGGCCTTATAACAGGAACCTGTAAGATATCACTTTGAAATTGCATCAGCAGGTTGTTTACTGTTGCGCCGCCATCAACGCGAAGCTCCTTAATGGTAATACCTGAATCTGATTCCATCGCTTTCAATACATCAGTGGTTTGATAAGCAATACTTTCAAGAGCTGCCCTGGCAATATGCGCGTTGGTTGTACCTCTTGTTAATCCGAATAAAGTACCTCGCGCATAAGGATTCCAGTGAGGAGCGCCTAATCCTGTAAATGCAGGAACTATATACACACCGTCCGTATCATTAACCTGTATTGCCAGTGACTCTATCTCAGCGGAAGAACGGATGATCTGCAGGCCGTCTCTCAACCATTGCACCACTGCCCCTGCGATAAAGATGCTGCCTTCCAGTGCATATTCAACTTTGTTGTTAAGTTTCCATGCAACAGTGGTTAACAGATTATTATGGGATGTCACAGCTTTTTCGCCGGTATTCATCAGCATAAAGCAACCGGTACCATATGTGTTTTTAACCATGCCTGGTTGGATACACATTTGTCCGAATAAAGCTGCGTGCTGATCTCCTGCTATACCTGCAATAGGAATATTTGAATTTTTAACGATTGCATCCGTTACTCCATAAATTTTACTGGATGGATTTATTTCAGGCAGAACAGATGGTGGTATGTTGAAAATTTTAAGCAGCTCTTCATCCCATTCACAGGAATGTATATTCATTAGCATGGTTCTGGATGCATTGGATACGTCTGTTATATGCAACCTGCCATTAGACATTTTCCATGCCAGCCAGGTATCTACGGTGCCAAAGGCAAGTTCCCCTTTATCAGCCATAGCTCGTGCGCCCGGAACATTATCCAGTATCCATCGAAGCTTAGTGGCAGAAAAATAAGCGTCAATCACCAGACCTGTTTTTTGCTGGATAAGCTGGTGCAGTCCCTCCTGTTTTAATTGATCGCAGTAACCTGCTGTTCTTCTATCCTGCCATACAATTGCATTATAAATTGGTTTTGAGCCGGATCTTTCCCAAACAAGTGTTGTCTCCCGTTGGTTGGTAATGCCAATAGCGGCCAGTTGCGAAAGACTGATATTGCTTTTTGCCAGCACTTCCGCAAAAACACTGAACTGTGATGACCATATCTCTTCGGGATCATGTTCCACCCATCCGGCCTGCGGATAAATTTGATTAAATTCTTTTTGCGCAACGCTGATTATATTCCCTCCCTGGTCGAAAAGTATAGACCGCGAACTAGTGGTACCCTGGTCTAAAGCAAGAACAAATTTGTTTGGCATGCAACCTTTATTATGATATAGAAAGATAAGGAGTTTTGTTAAACCCGTAAGGTTTTTTTCAGCTTTCAGCAGTTAACTGTCAGCTATCAGGAGGAAACGTATACAGCAGTGATTTCCTGATTGCTGACTCTCCTTCGCTAAGCTACGGCGGGCAGGAAACTAACTGAGGATAGCAAAATAAAATCTTGATAAATCAAAGAAATACCATTTACTTTGTTCTTCAAAGTGCTTTTTATGAAGACAACCTATCAGCCGTTTGAAACTTTGCAGGATATAAAAAGTATGATGGAACGTAGCAGCCGGTTCATCAGCTTAAGTGGATGGAGTGGAATAGCTGCTGGTACATGTGCGCTTGCCGGTGCCTGGTTAGCGGTGTCTAAAATGGCTGAATATAAAGTTTCTCATAAATCAGGATACATAGAAAGCCCGGGAACTTATTTCCAAAATGACGGACTGAACCAGTTATCGCGACAGTTATTGTTAATTGCAGCCGGTGTTTTTATAGCTGCATTCATCACTGCTTTTTTATTTACTTATTTCAGAAGCAGGAAAGCCGGAATACAGATCTGGGGTACTTCTGCAAGGCGCTTAATGTGGAACACCCTGGTTCCAATGATTGTAGGGGGAATTGTTGTTTTGCGAATGCTTGATTTAAAATATTATCTTCTTATAGCTCCCTGTTGCCTGATCTTCTACGGTCTTGCGCTTGTAAACGGAAGCAAGTATACTTTAGGTGAAGTTAGGTATCTGGGATATCTTGAAATTATATTAGGAATATTTAATTTATGGATACCGGGTTATGGTTTGATTTTTTGGGCTACAGGTTTCGGGTTGCTTCATATAATCTATGGAACGTTGATGTGGTGGAAATATGAAAGAGCATAACAGCTGACTGCTATTAGCTAATTGCTGGTTAAGAATTAACATCCATTAAAAACGTAATGAAAAATCTGATAGAGCATCTTAATAAAATTTTTGACAGCCGTATACGCCTAGGCATCATGAGTGCTGTTATGGTGAATGAAGCAGTAAATTTTAATGAGTTAAAAGAATTGATCAATGTAACGGATGGTAACCTGGCTTCACACCTGAAAACCTTGGAAGAAAGCAGTTTTATAAAAGTAAAGAAAGGGTTTATCGGTAGAAAAACCAATACCACCTATTCAGTTACCAAGGCAGGAGAAAAAGCTTTTAAATCACATCTTGACGCGTTGGAAGAAATGATAAGATCTGTTAATGAATAAGTAAAACTAATAATAATGAATTAGTAATGTTGTTTGATTAACAATAAATTGAAAGCCGGGTGAAAATTGAGAGTGGTTGTCACTCCCATTTTAGACAATGTCACAAACTTAAGTAAATATAAAAGTGAATGCTGTAAATCCCCTCCTTAGAGGCAACATTACGTCCGTAGGAAGTAACGGGGGTGGGTAAGTAGAGCGGGTGGTTAATTTTAGTTTAATAATGTGGCATTTCGGGTGTTTGTAACTAAGTAATTACAGCCGGCTACCCACCCCTGTTTGGCCTTCGGCTCAAACGTCCCCTCTCAAGGAGGGGAGAAACTACCACCTAAACTTCTAACCTGGCAATTTCATTTAAAAATAAAGCAAATATATGTTTAGTTCCATTTCTTTACGACTTGTCTTTATTGTAATAGTTTCAATACTTGCAATACTCTTCCTGGTTCCGGTGTATATGGCTATCATCAGGAATGGTCATTCGTTTTCAGATGATTTGTATCATATGTTCGTGTATACTACCTGTACCGCTTTTTGGTGGAAGTGGGTTACAAAGAAACCTGCCGAAACAAAAAATAAATAATTAAATAACGATGGATATGAACCCTAAAAGATTTTCCTGGCGAGCTAGGTTTAAAAGTTTTGTTTATGCTTTTGAGGGTTTAATCTGGTTCTTCAGGCGTGAGCATAATGCCAGGATACATGGATTTGCAACAGTATTTGTATTGTTGATTTCATTTCTTTTTAAAATTTCAGGTTTGGATCTGATTGCTATTTTATTCGCTATTGCGCTGGTACTGATTGCTGAAATGTTCAATACTGCCATTGAAAAAATAATGGATCACCTTTCGCCTGCTCAACATCCGGCTGTTAAAGTAATAAAAGACATAGCTGCAGCAGCGGTGCTCATTGCTGCAATAGTTGCCGCAATTGTTGGATTAATGATTTTTATACCTAAAATATTATGACAAAACTACTTTTGTTCCCACGGTACCTCCTTAAACTTTATTCGCTTAAATCAGAGATGGAGCGATTGATGGTAGCCTCGGTTTTATTCAGCACTGCAATGCTTGTTATCAGAGTTTTTTACACGGGTAAAATAACTTTCATTTCCCTGGAATGGAACCTTTTCCTGGCATTCATTCCATATTTTATTTCGCAATGGCTCACCGGTAAGCCATCAGTAATAAATAATAAATTGATGTTCGCGGCAGTATTTTGTACCTGGCTGGTTTTTATACCAAATTCATTCTATATTCTTACTGACCTGTTTCATCTTCAGGAGAACAATAATACGCCGCTTTGGTTTGACCTTTTGCTGATACTTTCTTTTGCATGGAACGGCTTACTGGCTGGTATTCTATCTGTCCGGCATATTGAAAAGATCGTTCAAATTTTATGGGGTTATAAACATGAATTGCTTTTTCTGTATCCAGTAATGTTGTTAAATGCCTTAGGTATATTTATCGGCAGATACCTTCGTTATAACAGTTGGGATGTTATCACGAATCCTTTCCATTTAATGATGGATATTTTTGATATGCTTGCCCATCCGATCTTATTCAGGAATGCCTGGAGCATGATAATTTTTTATTCTATTTTTTTGGTGATACTATATATGACAGTGAAGAGGGTTAGTAAGTTTGTTTAAGCTATCAGCCGTCAGCTATCAGCTTTCAGCAGTGCATGAGTGGTAAGATATATCCATAATATAAAGCGACGTAAATTTTAAACAATCACAGTTAGTAAAAAGGCGAACCAGATTTTAATCTGTTCGCCCTTTAAAATGCAGTAATGAATGTTGTGCTTAGATTCAAGCTGACAGCTGATAGCTGACGGCTAAAAATCAACTCCCATTGCAAAGTGCAACATTGGTTTTCCTTTGAAGAAGCCATTCATTTCCCATCCTGTATCAAGTCTAAGGAAATATCCGAATAAAGTGCTTCTGGCACCAAAACCATAGCCACCCACAAAAGGTCCGATACCACCGGCTTTTATAAGAACAGAAACAGGATTTCCCGTATACACTACAAAAGGGCGCTCTATCTTATTGTATGCACCATTCCATGCAGTTCCCAGGTCAAAGAACTGAATAACCTGGAAATTACGCAGGAAGGCATTATTAATCGGCCTGTTAAACAATGTTGCAAATACGGGCAAACGAAATTCACTGTTTAAAACAACTGCATTATTGCCGTTTGCAACGTTCTGAGGAAAGCCCCGCATATTCACTGCCAATGATTGAAATGCATAATCAGGATCTTGTGGTCTTGGGTTCTGGCTATACTTAGGGAATAAAGCTCCATCAGACCCGCCGAGGTAGTAAATTATTTTTTGATTGCCCCATGAGAAATCGCCCCCTGCTCTTCCCGCCCAAATGAAGTTGCGGTAAATTGGATAATAATAACGGCCATCAAACCCGAAATTGAAACTGTTACGTCCTTCCTGGCTTCCAAGTTTGCTGATCTGGCTGTTATAATCAACATAAAACTTATAGCGTAACCCATTAAGTATATTAGTTGCTTTTACTACTGTATTATCATAAACATATTCAAGGCGCATCAAACCCCATGTTTTCTTTCTGTCAGGCTCATCTAAAGGAGCAGTATCAGCCCATTTAATTACCACTTTATCAGTTCTAACACCAAGGGATAAACGAACACTCTTTACTTTGTCAAAAGGATATTTTATAACACCCTGGTATAAATTTGTATAAGACTTTGCGCCATAACCTTCTCCTGTTTGTCCCACATCTGTTTTGCGATAATAAATTGCTGCAAAATCTATTCTCTTTTTAAGGTAATCGAACCTGGCCAGGTATTCACTTCCTGCATTCAATAAAGACTGAGTTCCGGGATAAAATACATTCTCCTGTCCCAATGTAACAGGTACACCACTACCTGCGGTATTAACTAACGGATTCCGCCACATCCCCGTAAAGCGAACGTCTTCCAGCACATCAAATATAGAAACTGAAAGCAAGCCATTAGACGCTCCGTTATTCAGGTTAACAGGCAGGCTTCCCGTATATGGCTGGTAGCGGGTTCCCAATACGTCACTGTTAAATAAAGAACCAGTAACCTGGTCTATTGCAAACTTTAATTTATAATCAAATCGTTTTGCTTTGTCAAGCACTGTTAAAGGCTTGTTGCGATCTGCAGCCTCATTCATTTTTTTAAGCGCGGCAGAATCAACTTTTTCATTTCCGAACTCAGATTCAAAAATATCTTTCTTTTTAGTAGTGTCACCACCCGGGGTAGCGGATTTGAATTTTAAAGCTTCCCCACTGGCAATTCTTGAAGCTTCTAAAGTTTTACGGCGGAAATCAGTTGGTCTTGGATTTACATTTCTTTTTTTCAAGGTAGCTTCATCTACCTTCAGCTTATATAAAAACTTCAGATCCCCTTCCTGTCTTACTTCGCTTACCTGACCTAAATCACCGGCTATTTTTGTTTCTTTTAAACTGCTTTGATAGTTGGTAAGTGCGAAAACATAAGCTGAATCATTAGTGATAGAAAATGCAAATATAGAATCAGGCTCACTTTTCTTATAAGCTCTTAAAACCGAGTCAAGGTCTCTTCTTTCCGGGTTGCGCAAAAGCTCATCACCGATTTTATAGATGGTATCAACACCGGCTCTTTGCGTTTTAAAAAATCCTGCATACCTGTTACCTACGCCGTTCTCATCACTAACAAATGTAAAATGGGTAGTATTATATTGCGTTGGATTTTTTGCATTACCAAATTTAAGATAAGTTAACTGGGAGATTTGCTTGAACTCACTTTTATTCCAGTTATCAACCAGAAAAACATTGTAAAGATTATTTGATGGTAAAACAGTATCGCCTGTTTTAGCCATGGCAGAAGGCCTGTTAGAAGCGAATATAATACCCGTCTTATTGGGGAAGGCAACAAAGGATGCATCAAGATCATCATACACATCGTTTGTAATTTGCTCGGTTGTTTGCCTGTCAATTTTATAAACAAAGATATCTGACTGTCCTTTCTTTACAGCACTGAATAATAATGTGTTGCCATCAAGCATAAATTTAAAATCCTGAACCTGGTCAAAATCCGGCAGGTCCTGTTTGATGGTTTTGTATTTTGTCAGCATATCATACACAAAAAGTTTTACGGTACCTTCTTGCCAATATACTACTGCAAGGCGATTTCCTTTAGTGTCCCAGGCCAATTGCGGATAGTTAGGATTAGGTATATTTTCACTTAGTCTTATACCACTCTTAAGCAATACTTTCTTATCGCCGTAGTTGTTGTAAATGTTTACTTTTTCTATGCCTTTTTTGAATTCTACTACCGCATATGTCTGGCTTCTTGGCGCGGGGTTAGGAGCAAAGCGGAAAAAATCATGAGTGTTGCTGATTTCTTCAACAACACTCATAGAGCCTTTAGGAGCGTTACGTCTTGCCCTTATATCTTTATCATATTTCTGTCCCTGAAAATCCATAAATTCGTGAAGAAGGTCTTTGAATTTCTTTTTGGCAATTCTTTGTGAGGCACCGTTAAGATTACGATATACACGTGCCAGGTATAGGAAGTAGGTAACGTTTTCTTTTTTATAAGTTTCTGCTACATAATACCAGAAGGAATGACCGGCGAGCAGCGGCTTTTCATAAGCAAACTGGTAAAAATTTTTATACCTGCCTGAAAGCATTGCTGATTTTAACTGATCATCAAGATCAGTGCTCCAGTTTTCAGCAGCATAAGCTACATAACCATCTGTTAACCATTTTGGAAGATCCAGTAAAGCCTGGTTAGCAGCAAACTCTCCCAGGTCATCGCCAAATAAAAGATTATCCACTAATATGCGTGCAATGCCCTCGCGAACCTGGCGGCGGAGGTCGTAATGATTGCCGTTAAAATATACAATCACTTTATTGTTTACCAGCTTTGTATTGCCACCAGTGCTTTGCCAATCGTTGGTTAAACCTATATTCGATTGTTCCATTTCATTAAAGCTGTTGTAAACTATAATATTAGCCCTGCGCTGCAGGCCATATTCGGTGAAGCTTTCCAGGTCACTCAGTTCTTTTTCAGCCACTTGAGCCACAAATTTTGCAAGCGGTTCACCGTTCTGGCTGTAGTAGCTATTGAAGTTCTCAGTTTGGTAATAGGCCCACTTGAACTTTTTAAACTGTACCCTGTTCTTTCCAAATTCTACTGTATTTACCTGGCCGATAGCAGGTAAGGCAAAAAAGGAAAACACTAATAAAATACATAAAAACCAGGATTTGAGGTAAACTTTTGACATCGAAGAATTCTTCAGAACTTGCATATCCATCTAATTGTGAATTAAAATTATGTTTTTACCGCTAATCGGTGAAATTCATATTAAAATATTGTCGTATGATAACTGTGAAAGGCTTTATGTTTAATCCGGTACAGGAAAATACTTACATATTATTCAATGAACAACTTATATGCGGCATTATAGACCCCGGATGTTATTCCAGTGCTGAAAGAAAAGAACTCCGGGATTTTATTAATGAATATAAGCTATCCCTTAATTATTTGTTAAATACCCATTGCCACCTTGACCATGTATTTGGTAATAAATTTGTATTTGACACTTTCCGAACTTATTTACACATCCATGAAAAAGAAAAACCTGTATTGGACTATGCGCCAGTATCAGGTAAGAACTGGAACCTCCCTTTTGATAATTACAACGATGAGTTGATCTTGTTGAAAGAAGGAGATATTATTTTATTAGGAGAGGACAAGTTAACAGTTCTTTTTACACCCGGACATTCACCAGGACATGTTGTTTTTTATTGTGAGGCACAAAAGTTTATTATAGGAGGAGATGTTTTATTTAAAGGCAGCATCGGCAGAACAGACTTGCCGGGTGGTAATTATGAAACACTTCTCCGTAGCATTCGCCAGCAGTTGTTTACCTTACCTGAAGATGTAATAGTGTATCCTGGTCATGGAGCGCCCACTACTATTGGGTATGAAAAGAAAAATAACCCTTTTTTTAAGTAAGGCTGTGGACTATAGCAGTCGGCCATCAGCAATCAGGAAATCAATACAAGTAAACATTTCTACGAATAGCCGTTGCTTACAGCTGACAGCAAGTGTAGATTTACAGAAAACATAAGTAGTGTTAAGTTAAGTGTAAATTGACGTATTTGTTATCAGCCGTCAGGTATCAGGAGGAAACTTATACACATTAATCTGCTGACTGCTGATAGCTGACTGCTGAAAGCAGAATGCGTCACTTTAGAGTTAACATAACAGTAGTTACTTTACCAGTCTTCCTATGAAGGGTAACCGGGTATTTTTAAGGTAAGGCTTTTCAATCCTGTACATCAAATAAATATAAAACATTAGTAACAATGACGCTACCGCCAGTGATGTTGCTTTTAATGCGAATACATCCTCAGGGGAAATGATATATTTAATTATGCACCAGTAAGCTCCATAGAACAATAATGATAATACAATAATGCTTATCAATTTCCTGGTTGGATATGGTATTGGATAATACTTTTGTCCGAGCCAGTAACAGATACACATCTGAACGCCATAACAAACCATTGTTGCCAGGGCAGATCCAAAATATCCAAAGACCGGTATCCACCAGATATTCAAAACAAACGCAAGGATGGCAGTAATAATAGTAATATAGGCTCCCATGCTGGTTTGATTGCTTAATTTAAACCAGATGGAAAGATTATAATAAATACCTAAAAAAATATTAGCCAGCAACAAGGTTGGCACAACATACAAGCCCTGCCAGTAAACTTCACTTCGTAAAAACAGCACTTTCCATACATTGATGTACATAGCCACAAACAAAAACATGATGCTTAAAATGATCACAAAATATTTCATGATCCGCGCATAGGTCTGTCTTGCGTTTTGAGCTTCAGCGTGCTGAAAAAAGAAAGGCTCCGCCCCCATTCTGAATGCCTGGATAAACAGCGTAATGAGAATAGATAATTTGTAGTTGGCACCATAGATACCTATCAGGAAATTATTATGTTCAGCACTATAAGGTAAATATTTGGGAAGGAAGAAAGCCCTGTCAAGGGTTTCGTTTACCATGCCTGCCAAACCTACTATTATTAAAGGCAAAGAATATTTCATCAGCCGCTCCCATAATGCTCTGTCAATTTTCCACTCAATTCCAATTATTTCCGGTATCAGCAGGAGCCATGTAATACCACTTGCCACCAGGTTAGAAATAAAAATATAATTAACGCCTAATGCAGGATCGTAAAAATAAGAAACCCATGTAATGTTATGTTCAAGAAGCCATGGGCAGGCTTTTAAAAAAAAAAGATTAAGGCCGATGTTTACACCAATATTTATCAGTTTAACCATGCTATAACGCATGGGCCGGTTTTGAAGGCGAAGATTTGCAAAAGGAATTGCTGTTAAAGTATCGAATGCCAATATAAGTGAGAAGTAAATAATATACTCAGGGTGATTGCCTAACTCCATCCAGGATGAAAGAAAATGCCTGTAGTTAATAAGCAAGAATGTAAACAAAACCGTTGTAATTAATAAGGATACCGAACTGGCGCTTAACACTTTTTTTTGTTCAGCCAGGTTTTGAGAAAACCTGAAAAAAGAAGTTTCCATTCCATAAGTAAAAATTACACTTAAGAAAGGAATCCACGCGTAAACTTTAGTAACAGGGGCGTATTCCGCAGGTAGTAATATTGCTGTATATAATGGAACCAGCAGGTAATTTAATAGTCTTCCCAGTATATTAGTAACTCCGTAAATAGCCGTCTGTCCTGCCAGTTTTTTTAAGCTGCTCAATGATTTGAACGTTTTCGCAAATTTAATGGGTATTTATTTTGCATAATTACTTTTTTGTATCTTTAAACTATCACATAAATAGCGGATTATAATTAACACGAACAATTTATTATGAAAAAATTTTTGTTGATATTATTTATTCTTGCTTCTGCCAAATTAAGTTTCAGCCAAGCCGTTGCCGGTAAAGTAGATTATCAAAAAAGTTCACAACCTGCCACTATCATTGAATTACCATACAATCCTGATTTAGTGAATGCTGCTTTGAAGGATCACTTTTCCAAGAAAGGAATAAAGGAATCTTCATCAAAAGGATTTTCAGTTTATAAAGGCATTCAATTAACAGCAGCAGATCCTACACCAAGCGATTTGTATTTTAAGATAGACCGCAAAAGTCGGAAGGAAAGTGATATTGCGGTTGTTTATTTGGTAGTAACGAAACCAAATGAAAATCCGGCTACCCGAAGCAGTGAGGATAATTACGGAATGGACCAGGCTGCAATTTTTTTATCTGATATCGGGCCATCCATTGAAGCTTACAGCCTTAACCAAAATATTAAAGGGCAGGATGATGCGGTAAAAAAAGCTGAAAAGAAATACAATAACCTTGTTGATGAAGGCAAAGACCTGGAGAAAAGAAGGAAGAGTTTAGAAGATAAGATACAGGAAAATTTCAGGGACCAGGAAAATCAGAGAAACGAGGTGGAGAAACAAAGGCAGGCATTGGAAGCGCTTAGTTCAAAGCGGAAGCAGTAATAATGGTTATGATTAATTGTTAATGGTTAACGGGTAGTGATTGTATTGTTAAGAATATTAAAATACATACCTCATACCTCACAGCTCATACCTTTCCTTAAAGAAGCTCCGATTCATTGATCAGGTTATGTTTTAAAGCATACACCACAACGCCGGCAGTATTCTTTGCATTTATTTTTTCCAGTATCTTAGTGCGGTAGCCCTCCACTGTCCGTTTACTGATAAATAATCTGTCACCAATTTCCTGGGCGGTGCACTGAAGGCATATGAGTTTTATGATTTCTTTTTCACGATCGCCGAATACAATTGTTTCTTTTTTAACGGATAAATTGAATTTACTTTTAACAATCATAGAAGCCAGGTTGGAAGTGGTGTGTTTACAGTAATAAACATTTCCCTCGTAAACATTTTCAATGGCATCCAGGATTTCCTGTTTATCAGCATTTTTAAGTAAATAACCTTTTGCACCTGCTTCCAGCATATCAACAATGAGGTTCTCTTCATTGAACATAGATAAAGCAATGATCCTGGAAGAAGGATAATGTTGAGTAAGGTACTTCGTAGCTTCCACACCATCCATATAAGGCATCTTAATATCTGTAATTACTATATCCGGCTGGTGCTTTTTAACCAGTTCAATAAGTTCCTTTCCATCGCCAGCCTGGCCCTTCACATTTAAAGTAGGTTGTTTTGATAACATTAACACCAGGCCATCTCTGAAAATTTCATGATCATCTGCAATTACAAGACTGATATTATATTTCATTGGATGTGTAAATACCAAATTTATATCAACTTAGCGGTATTTTTATGAAATAATTTGTGCCTTCATTTGGTTTTGATTCAATGGAATATATTCCATTCATGATTTCAATGCGACTCTCTAAACTTTTGAGACCCAATCCTTTACTACTGCTTTTTTCTTTATCAACATCAAAGCCCCTGCCATCGTCTTTTGTAAAAATAAGCAGGTTACCTTGTTCCTCGCTAAGCCCTATCTGAAGGCTTTTAGCATTGGCGTGTTTTATAGTATTATGCAGGATCTCCTGTATCATCCTGAAAATGTGAATCTCTTTTTCTTTGGGAACCTTACATTCTTTTATAATAAAAAACTGGATGTTAACTATACTCTTGTTACTTATTTGAGCAATAAATTCTTTGATGGCTTCTGCCAGCCCTTTTCTTTCCAGCGTATTAGGCAACAGGTTATATGAGATTTCGCGCATGCTACCAATGATTTCATCAAGGTACTTTCCCGATTGGGCAATAACATTCTTATCTTCTGCATGTTGCATTTCAAGGCTATTGATATTCAACTTCACTGCTGATAACAATGGGCCTATACTGTCGTGCAGGTCTGTAGCAATACGTTTACGTTCATTTTCCTGGATGGTGATTTCAGCATAAATCCTGTCTTTCTGCAGTTTAACATAACGCCGGTGATAACGAACAATGCTTATAATGAAGTAAGCTATTATAATGCCTATCAGTAAAGCAGCGACTAATACCGCCTTAAAAGCTTGTGGATGCGATACGTTCATTATTATTTTCTTGTTATGCTTTACAGGTTACCTCCAATTCACTAAGCAATAATGATGCAAGAGAAAATTAAGTATTATTTCGCCTGGTAGCCCTGTTAAAGAAATCCATAATTTTCGTTTTACGTGGAATAAAACATACGGCAATTGCATATAATAAATTTACAAAAGCATTTACGAACACTTTTATACCAAAAACTTCACGAAGAATAACCTTGTCTGTACCTATCAGTAAAAATGTAAATACAATGATTGTGTAAACAAAATAAATAACCAAACCTACACAAATAATGAACATTGAATTTTTAAATAATGACCTGTTAAGTTTTATAACAATGGTATTAATTGTATAAATGCTAAGTAACGCGAGAACAAAAGAATAGGAAATAAGAAATACATAATTAAAAGAATATATTGTTGAACCAAAAAAGTTTTCTCCTAACCATATTATTATCAGCAGCACAGTTAAAACAAAAAAACTTTCTTTAAGTTTTGAAAATAACTGCCAGCAATAAAACTGTGTTAAAAAAATTAAACATTCAAATAAATTAAACACGTTCCAGTCAGCTATCTGAATTGGCTTAGGAGTATATTTCGCAAGGTAAAGCCCAACAAGTAACTCGTTTAAAAGAGATATAAAAATGTACCATAAAAAGGGCTGGTAGCTTGTATTTATTGTCTTGTATCGTATCAGCCCTATTATAGCAGCAAATAAAATGCTAAGGCTGAATAAAAATAAATATAAGTTTTCGTCCATACCTGAGCTGGTTAATTCTATTTGTTTTACTGTTCCTGATTGGAGCAGTTTACAAAACACCTGATTTGTGTTTATTATATAGCAACACCAAGTAGTATTGAAAGAATATCTTTCTATACTTTTTATTGTTGTTTAGGATCTATCAAACATGGCGGACAGGTTTGTCCGGTTTCAATCGCTTCAGCATTAGTCTCAGCAGCTGCATCCCTGGTATTGAACTTAGGCGCGCTGCTATCTGTATTAAGTTTAGTGGTTGAAGATGCAATCAATTTAGTATATATATCCTTACCTTCTTTAGTAACAGGCAACATTACTAAACGAACAACCCCTTTCTTATCTTTACCATAATAAAACCTGATTCCATCAGCACCTTTCTGGCTTAGAAGTAGCAGGAGTGCGTCTTTTGTAAATGACTCGCTGTTTGGCACATTAAAATTCTCAATTAGAAAGGTATCGGTTATCTTCCTGCCTACATCTATGCGTGTGGTTATAAAACTTTTCTGTAAAGCTATAGCTTCATTAATAGAAATAACATACCGGGAAGCTCTGGCTGTATCAAAGGTAATACCGCCTTTATTTCCATCACCCCCGTTCCTGATGTTCTCCTTACAACTCATTAATCCTGTTAATAAAAACAATATGTTGATGGCAACGGCGGGTGAGTTTTTTTTTAGCATATTAAAATTGTTTTAAGTTAAATAATCTAGCTAAAATAAACCTTCACATTTATAATGGAAAGCAGTATTAATGCTTAAAAGAACAAGTAGATATACCTGAATTATTCAGTAGTGTCATCTCTACCATAAAATGTTTGTAAATGTTGCTATCAGCTATCAGCTATCAGGACGTTAATGTGTAATGTATTTCCTCCTGATTGCTGATAGCAAAAGTGACTATTTAAGGTTGACATTACAGTAGTAGTTTATAAAATGTTCAAACAGTATTAGTGCCAGTCATTATAATCCATAGGGTTCATATAAACATCATAGCTTTTCTATATATCATTACACCCTTTCAGGGTTTTGTACCTGACAGCTGACGGCTGATAGCTGAAAGCCCGTTACAGTTGCCCGAATCGTTTATCAGCAATAAAAGAAGAATCTGTAAGCGTAGCGAGAAATATTTTAATATAATACCGTTCCTCAGTAGTAAAAAAGAGTTTGTTTTTTAGTAATGGGTCTAAGGTTGCGCTGTTCTGGATGCCGCTGCTGTAGTGATTCAAAACATTATCCAGGCTATAAAACCTTCCATCATGCCCGTATGGAAATGACTGGTAAACATTCCTCAGGCTGGGAACTTTAAATTTTAAGGAATCTTCTTTTTTCCCGGTGATGCGCATTCTTCCATAATCTTTCAGATCCTTATTCAAAGACATGCCGGTGTTGCGATAGCTGAGATCCGTAAACAATGGTTCTTTATGACAGCTGGTACATTTTGCCTGAAAGGCCGTGTAGCCGGTTTGCTCTGCATAAGTAAAGGTCCTTTCACCTCTTTTAACTTTGTCGTACTTTGAATTTGCTGAAACAAGAGAGCATACAAACTGAGTAATGGCTTTCAACATTCTTTAGCTGTTTATCTCATCATCGCCATATGCTGCTTTGAATAGTTGTTTATAGTTATTATCCTGCTTTAATTTATTTATTACATTGTTGATGTCTTCTGCCATTTCATTGGCAGCAGTAAGCGGAGCAAGCGGTTGTACTTCGACATGATTGACGCCGCCATCCCATTGAAATTCTTTTTGCCAAACCATGTTGAATAAAGCAGGTGCATTCCTGGTTGTAAACTGGTTATTAAATCCATGACTCAGGTCATGATCAAATATAGCAAATGCCGCAAATTGCTGGTGGCAGGAAGCGCAGGAGAAATTGCCATCTTTTGAAAGTTTACCATCATAAAACAATTTCCTTCCTAACTCAAATCCCTCACTCGTTAGTGGATTTCCTTCAAACTTATACTGCGGTTCCGGAAAGCCAGGTGGAATTGTAAAATTCAGTGGAGTTGTTTTATGATCAATGTCATTTTTTTTTGAACAGCTATTCATAAATGCACATGCTGTTATAAACATGCCTGTGAACAATATGATAAAACTCTTCTTCATCTGTTGTTTTCAATATTCACAAGGGAAAACATTTTAGAATAATTGGCGGCTATCTTTTTTGAGAGATCGCCGGGTATCATACAAACGGGAACCTGTGCAATGTGGAGCTCATTTGGATTATTAAACCATGCATTTACATTAGCAGTGATCGTTATTGTTGAATAAGAGTTCGCTAAAAATTCAAGTGCCGTATTGCCGGGAAAAGGCAACACCACTTTTTTCAGCAATATCAGCAATAGTTCCAGCTTGAGTGTGTCACGAAATGGAAAGAATAATAATTCTTTTCAATGCTTTATAAGAGATGAGGGTAGGCCCCTCATATACGCCTTGCAGGAGGAGTATATAAACTACTTCATGGTGCTGTAATCAAAAGTTATGGTATTGAGCGATGAAGAAAAGGCATCATAAAGGTGTCAGGTAAGTGCAGGAGAGCTGAACGAAAGTGAACCGTACGATGAAGTCTCGAAAGGAACTAAGTTGTTGACCAAACTATTGGCTTCAAGCTCCGATAGGAAAGACTGTAATGGACAAACCGCATACTGATTACAGGTCAACCGGGATTGAGGCGGCAGGAATCTTGCACAGGCTCTTATGAGGAACGTGAGAAACTATCATTACGATGTGCAAAAAGCCTTACATGTAAGTGTAATTTAAGGTGTCCCCAAGGGAAACCGAAGCGTAATGAAGTGGCGGACTGGATCGTAGTAGTGAAGAAATTCTGTAATGGAAATGGAGCGAAGGGTTCAGCTCATTCGTTTGTACTAAGAACAACAACCATTGAGAAATGGGATGATTAAGTTTAGGGCAATTGAGTAGAAGATTCTTCAACTACTGAATGAGAAGAGCCGTGTGAGGCAAGAGTCTCAAGCACAGTTCTGTGAGAGGCTTGGGCTGAAATGCCCTTGCCTACTCGACCATTATAAATTGAGCTTTAGTTGTTATCTTCATCTTTAGTAACAATATTTAGCTTTGGTTCCGGGCTTGACAAGCAATGAATACCAGCCCATCGCCAAGTTTTCCATGATTAAAAAAAATGAAAATTATTTTCTATATGCCCGTTGATAATGATAGTTTTCCACATAGTTTCTCTCATCCCTAACTACTGCAAATATTCTTTGCACCAATTTATTTCTT
>JAABUN010003153.1_pt1 | contig 26535 bp, 27 predicted proteins | sample 5559311 | NCBI WGS metagenome assembly JAABUN01 (sample SAMN10711877, study PRJNA513370) | rock metagenome | isolation source: Antarctica rocks | place: Antarctica: Victoria Land, Siegfried Peak sud
AAGCGCGCCGGCGACGTCCTGGCCTACTTCGACCGCCCCGGCACCTCCAACGGCCCGACCGAGGCGATCAACGGCCGACTCGAGCACCTGCGCGGCTCGGCCCTGGGGTTCCGCAACCTCACCAACTGCATCGCCCGCAGCCTGCTCGAGACCGGCGGCTTAAGACCACGACTACACCCTGGATTGCGATGAGCCCGTGATCGGACACGCCGGTCCTGTGTGGTGACGCGGTAGGGCCCGTGACCGCGGTGATCATGGCCGTGCCGAGCAGTTCATGTTCACGAACGTGAGGTCACGGGCTTGGTCCAGCGTGGGCATGTTCAGGATGTCTAAGGTGGGGTCGAAGACGCGGCGAGTCAGTTGTTCGGCGTCTCGGGGTGGGCCGTCTCACCATTGAGGTCGAGGCCCGGTCAAGTTCGATGAGCCCGCAAATGCGGTCGGATTCATGAGACAGCCTCCCTAGATTTCGCTTCGAAGCAGGCACGGTCATGAACCCTAGCACTGCGAAGGCAAAGCATCAGCAACAATCCGTACATCAACCCCTGACTTGTCGCTATAGCCATGATGACAGCCTGAGCGTCACCACCCGACTCGTGAACAACCAACGGGGCAACGATTACAAGCATTGTGCGGCTGATATCCCAGGATAGTTGTACGCCCTGACTCTCGGTGAGCAGCAGCAACGATGACAGGGGCGAGGCTATGAATTGCAGCAGATAACTAAGGACCAAATAGCGTGCGTACTCACCGGCGACCGCCCAAGGGTTCCCAAAGGCCACGCTGAACAACTGCGGCCCGAACAACAGGACAGCAATGACCAAGGGGGAGGCGCAGCCTGCGAGAAGCACTGCAGTGTGACGAACTCTGCGATGGAGGGCTGGCGTTGCATTCCTGATGTCTTCGGCGCTTTCGGCCTGGAATACCTTTCCGAGCGCCTGACCGATGACGGCCACAGGTGATGCCAGAACACGAATGCAGAGGGCGAAGAGGCCCACCTCCAACTGTCCGAAGAGTGCGCTCACTATCACCAAGGGGGCGTGCTGCCCTACGCTGTTGAGCAGGGCGGACCACGAGAAGACCAAGGGAAAGCGTCGATACCGGCTCAGCACGCCAACCATAAGACGAAGGCGCGGCTTAGGCCGCTTCGCCAAGCCGCCACGACCGGTCATCCCACCCAGAGAAAGAGCATAGCCGGCACCAAGGCTGGCCAGAAGTCCGGTAGTGGTCGCCCCGAAGATGCCTGAGACCAGTTGGGTAACTGTTTGTCCGAGGCCCTGCGCTCCCGCCCGGATCCCGAGACCCGTGTAGTCACCTCGACGTCCCAGCCAACTGCCCAGTATCTGCGCAAAGGCGATAAGGACTACCGTCACACACAGCAAGGGCCACTGCGCCCGCAAGTCGGGCGCGTTCATCCGTTCTGCCAAGGGTGCCGCGACGACCAAGCCGAGGACAGCCAGGAAGATCCCTATCACCGTCGATGCGCTGACCGCCAGGGCCACTGCGGACACCGCTGCCCGCTCACTTCGCGGAAGTAGGATCACACTATCCAGCCGAAGGAGGCTCAAGGTACCCAGCACGGCAGCCACGGAGGTGAACACAGCCAGTGCACCGAGCTGCTCTGGAGCGTACAGCCGAGTCACCAGAGGCGAGGCCAGCATGAGCGATCCCTGCCCGACCAAAGTGCCAGTGAGCACTATCCCGGTGCGCCGCATGCTCAGCGGTACATTAAATCGAAGCCTTGATTTCATTTGACAGGTATGGTGAAGCGAGTCAGCATTCCTAGCACGCGATCGGTCTGGTCTGGATTCAAAGCCGCCCCAAGGGGGAAAGAATACTTCGCCGCTGCATCGGCGCACTATTGCCATTACAGGCTCTGTTGTAGGACAGCATCAAGTAGAGCGCTGCGGCGACACCGGTGGCGAGGACCATTGCGGTGACGTTCTCATGTATCCCCTGCCAGCCTGCACGCCCGTCCCCCTCAGCTTGGACGGGTCGACGGGTCACAATGGCAGCCAGCAGTGCTGAGGCCAGCGCCAGCACGGTCACAGCCGAATCGATCATGAATGGCAAGACTTGCAGCAGCGCATCGAAGAGTACGACTTGGAATGCGACCGAAAGCATCGCTAATACTGCCCGAGCGTCGGAGGGAGTCCAAGATGAGGTGACCGTTCGCCACAGTAGGCACAGGAGCAGAATTCGCACGCGCACGTATGCAGTACCCCCGAGGCCGCCTGGATTGACAAAGTTGTCCGCCAACCCCCTCATAGTAGCAATCCCACCGGTCCGGTTGGCGTGCGGCCTATGTAGACGGGCAGGATGTCGAACGGGGGACGGACGCCAGTCCGTCTGCGGCACAGCGCGTTCCGCCCGGCTATATGCGTCGGCGGAACTGGGCCGTCCGGCGCTTTCCCGGTCACGCCCATGCCCGGTCGTTTCGCGGTCGCGCCGACCGCACCACCCGCTCGTACTCAGCGACTAGCGGAGACACCTCATCCGCCCAGGTGGGCAGCCCGATCCACAAGGAGCGAAACCGTGCAGCCGCTGCAGGAAGGCCGTTGCCGAGCTGGTGCACCAGGTCACGGGTGGGGTCCCGGACCAGCCAATCGTCGAACAGCGGGCCTAGCACGCGGCGCGCTTCGGGCAACTCTGTGCATAGCGGCGGGGTCCCGGCCGCGAGCGCCTCGAACAGCTTGTTTGGGGAAGACAGGCGGTACGACAAGCTCGTCGTGTCGATCAGGCAGAGCGCAACGTCCGCTTGTGCGACGATCGGGACTACGGCGCTCGGATCCACGGGTGGCATCCAGTGCACCCGTTTGCACGATGCTGTGGCGTTGCGGACGGCGTCCCCCAGGGGCCCGTCGCCGAGGAATACAATGTGCGCAGTGCAGCCCGGGTTGCTGAACGCGGCAAGCACCTCGGTGATATGCCGCCCCTCAGCAAGCCGGCCCGTGTGAATCGCTAGCGCGGCGTCAACCGGGACTCTGAACCGGTCACGGAGATTTGGCGGGGAGTCGAGCGGGGCGGTCTCCGGGATGTTGCGGGCTACGGTCGGACGGTCCATCGAGTAGCGGTCCGCGTACCAGTCGGCAATGGACCCGTTGACGCACGTGACGAGGCTGCACCGCCCGATCAGTGCGGCCTCGACCACCTTGGCCGCAGCCCGTTTGACACCGGTCATCGACGGAGTCTCCGTCTCCAACTCGTGCGTACTGTAAATGAGAGCGCATCCTGCTTGCCGCGCTATTGCCCAGGCCAGCGGCAGCACCCAGACGCTGTGTGCGTTGACCGTCGCCACCGGCGCGTGGCGGTACCTGCGGAAGACTGCGACATACCAAGCCAGCCTGCCCCTAGCCCAGCTTCCCCGGCCGTTCGGCGGCTTGCCGGTGGGCAGCCGGACTATCGTGCAGTCGGGGCTCACCGTCTCCTCATCCGGCGCACCCGACGCCGATCGGCCCACTAGGTGGGTGGCGGTGAACAATCCGCTGCGCTGGAGGCTGTTCGACAGTCGGAAGATGCGGCTCTCATTGCGCATCTCCGAGGGGTAGACGTGAAGGTTGAGCCCTCGGTTCACTTCGGGTACCAGCCTCGCCCGCGCAACTCGTTGACCATGCGCCGCAGCTGCTGGACGAACGCGTAAGAGTTCCGGTAGGCCCGAAACGACTGCACGGGTTGCGCCATCACCGCCAGGAACTCATCGCGGGTCAAACCTAGCTTTTTTAGAAACAACTGCTCATCACGACGGCGCATTCGCTCGTCGTACTCATCATGGGAGAGCTCCCGGAGCGCCTCCTCCCGGCTCATCTGCCCCGAGTTGACAAGGTCTGAGAGGTGACCACGACGTTTGTCGATCCCAAACTTCGTCGGCAGAACGTAGCCCTGATAGAAACGCGTGTAGATGGACTCGAAGTGCTTCCCGCCGTACGGGACCCAGGCGAGCTCGTCTTGGAGCTGCCGCACAGCGTCCCGCTTGTCATAGTCCAGGTAGTTCAAAATGCTTACGATCCGCACTCGCCTCACAGCGGTAGTCCAAAGCAACTCCGCGAAACCGAAGTGCGGGTACTTGCGCAGCCGGTTCTTGCCGTGCGTACGGTGGACACTCCGGAGATATCGCCAGTCGGAGTGACCGTAGGACCAGGAAGGCACGCTGATCGCCTCGGTGCGGAAGTTCATGCCCGATACAATGTAGCGGACCCCCTGGCGGCGCGCCACCTTCCACAATACGGCCTGAATGGCATGGTCGCTTGGGACGTCCCCGTCCGGGGTCGACCCGAATAGGAAAGCCCGCTGCAGGTCGTAGAACTCGCGCAAGTCAAGAACCTCCGTGTGCAGGTCAATGTTCAGCCCGCGGACCGTCCGCTCGATATTCGCTACGGCGGTTTCAGAGTTCCAGCCGTTGTCCACATGAACGGCGAGCGGCGTCAGGCCCAGCCGCTTAACAGTGCTTGCTACGAATGTGCTGTCTACCCCACCGCTGACGCCGATGATGCAGTCGTACTTGCTCTTGCCACGACGCGCCCGCATTCGGTTGGCCAGGCTTTTGACCGCTTCTGCGCCCGCTTCACCCGTGGTCACCCGCGACGGCAGCAAGGCTTCGTAGCGGCGGCAGTGATTGCATACGCCGCCGGCCAACTCAAGGTCAGGGTCGTCAACGCTGCGCATCACGCAGCGAGTGCACTCTTGAAGACCCGAGCCTGCCCGCTGATCGTTCGTCATGAGTGGACTCCGTCGAAGGTGGTGCGTAGGTCTGCCTCCCCAGGGTACGTGATGAGGACCGCGCGACGGTCCCCGTGAAACACGAACAAGCCGGCCGCGGCCGCGGCCGACGCGCCAGCGTCGACGACCTCGCGCAAGTGTTGCAAGCTGCCCGCCCCCCCATGCGCTACCACGGGCACTGAAACCGCCTCGGCGATGGACCGCACCAAATCCAGATCATAACCACGCCTGCTTCCTTCACGGGGGACCGAAGTCAAGAGAATCTCCCCCGCCCCGCGGCGCTCCAGTTCAACCGCCCAGCTCACCGCGTCGAGATTTGTTGCCCGCCGCCCCCCGTCGCGCAGAACCGTCATCCGGCGCATGAAGCGGGTCTGCCCAACGTCAATGCTTGCCACCACGGCCTGCGCCCCCTGCTCGCCCGCAACCTGCTCGACGACGCGCGGCGTGTCGAATAGGGCCGTGTTGAGCACTACCTTCTCCACACCCAGACTCAGCAGCCTCCGGGCTTCCTCCGCGGTGCGGACTCCCCCACCGTAGGCGATCGGCATGAACGCCTCGCTAACGATTTCCTCGACGAAGCGGAAGTCGGTGCTGGCCGCGGTCCGGCCGGCCGCAATGTCGAGCATTACGAGCTCGTCGGCGCCCTTCTCGTTGAAGAGTTTGACCGTGTTGATCGGATCACCCACGTAGCTGGGCTTGCGGTAGGCAGTCGTCTTCACGACGTAACGGTCTTTCAGCAAGACGACCGGGATGACACGCGGCCTCACGGCGACCACTTCGCGAAGTTACTCAGAAATCGCATGCCGAACACGTGGCTCTTTTCGGGGTGGAACTGGGCACCGCAAACGTTCATGGCCACGGCCACCGACGCGAAGACGCCGCCGTAGTCGGTTTCTGCAAGCACCTGCTCCGGCTCAGGGCACGTCATTGCGAACGAGTGCGCGAAGTAGAACTTGGGCAGCGCGCCGTCGTGATCGGTGAGCGCGTGGCGTCGCGCGGGGCGGACCCAATTCCAGCCCATGTGCGGGACGCGCATCCGTGGGTCAACCGGTTCAAGGCGGTGACAACTGCCCGCTAGCATGCCTAGTCCCGGTAGTTCGCCCTCGGCGCTGAACTGAGCAAGCATCTGCATGCCGAGACAGATGCCCAACAAGGGGACGCCCTGGTTGGCTCGGTCGACCAGGGCCGCTCCTAGTCCGGAGTCCGCCAACTTGGTCATGCCGTGGTCGAAAGAGCCAACACCGGGCAGCAATAGCCGGCTTGACCGGGCCACCTCCTGTTCAGTGGTGATCAGCGACACCTCGATGTCGATATGCCGCAGCATGTTGACGACGGATCCGATGTTTCCCAGTCCGTAGTTGACGACGTCAACCTTTCGCGCGGCCGTCACCGGGCACTTCGCCATTTACGGCGTCGCCGCGCAGACTGAACGACGAGGGCCTCGAGCACAACCTCCAACTTTCGCGCCGCCGCGGCACGTGAGAAGCGCTCATCTACCAGCTGCCGACCGGCGTCCTGCCAGCGGCGCCGGACGTCGTCGGGCGCGTCGGCCACATCTCGGACGCATTGCCCAAGCTCGGCCGCCGCGCCAAGCCGACCGCATTGGTCATCGTCCAGAACCGCTGCAAGCGGCGTCCTAGCGTTGCTTGCTACTGGTAGGCCGCTGGCCAGGTAGTCGAACAACTTGTTAGGGCTCATGCCGTGATCGAACACTGTCAGGGGGGCCACTGCATGCAACCCGATGTCGCAGGCATGCAGCAGCTGTGCCAGCTCGGACTTCGGGATGAGCGACTCAAATCTCACGTTCATCAACCCATCCTTTGCGACCCGCGCCATGGCAGGCGTCTTCGCGCTGCCCGAGCCGACCAGCAAGAACTGGACGTGTGGAACCTCGCAGGCAGCGTCTAGGACGAGGTCGATGCCGTCCTTGGGACCATGCGAGCCAGCGAACACCGCCGTCGTGCCGGTGATTCCCCATGCCTTGCGTAACTCAGCCCGGGATTGGGAGACTGCAAAGTCAGAAGTGTCGCAACCATTGGGTACCACCGTGATCCGGTCCTTCGGCACGCCAAGCGAGGCGAAGTACGCGTCCCAGCCTGATGTGACCGCGACGATGTGGTCAGCCCGCTGGTAGGCGAATCGCTCCACGGTAGAGAGCACCCGGTGCAGAGGCGACCCCGCGGCCATCAGCCCCGCTGACACCATCGACTCGGGCCACAGATCCCGGATTTCCACGATGAGAGGCGCTCGACGAAATGTCGCGACCACCGCTCCGGCCACCAAGGCCAGCAGATGCGGACTCGAGGCGTAGACCGCCGAGGGCCGCCGCACGGTCAATCCGATCATGACGGCCTGCACGGCATAAACTAGCCAGCCCAGCACCCGTGCGGCGCCGTTGTTCGTGTAGTGGGGGGTGCTCACCAAGCGGAAGCGGGGGTCGTCCGTCCGGAAGACGTCCTGTGTGGTGTGATGACGCGACGTGGCGACGATCAACGTCTCCCAACCGGTCAACTGACCGAACATTTCAACGTGCCTTGTCCCGCCCCCCTGCGAGCGGGGAAGCGCGTAATGGTTCAGCACTAGGACGAGCCGGGGCTTCATAATGGACCGCCGTCATCGACCGGAGTGCCGAGGAACTCAGGCATAGTCGCCTGACCCTGGGCGCTGACGCCTTCCCGCCGTGCCAGCAAGCGCAGCGTGCGCCAGACGATGACCAGATCGAGGGCCAACGACTGTCGGTTGATATATTCAACGTCAAGCGCCAGTTTGCGCGACCAGGACAGAGAGTTGCGCCCGGCCACCTGGGCCAGGCCCGTCAGCCCGGGGCGGACTTCGTGCCGGCGCGCCTGCTCGGGGGTGTACCGACCGAGGTACTGCACCAGTAGGGGGCGGGGACCCACCAGCGACATGTCGCCCCGGACGACGTTCCACAAAGTTGGCAACTCGTCCAGACTGGTCGAGCGGAGAAACCGGCCGAGGCCGGTGAGCCGCGAGGCGTCGTCGGTCCAGCCGCGCTCCGCGTCGATCGGTAGCATCGTCCGAAACTTGATGAGTTCGAACGGCTCGCCGCGCAGGCCTGGACGGACCTGGCGGAACAGCACAGGGCGGCCGATGGATAGGGCAATCACTACCGCGACCACAGCTTGGCTGGGGAGAGACAGGAGCAGGGCAGGTACCGCCACGGCGAGGTCGGTTGCGCGCTTGGCCCGCGCGAATGCGGTGCTGGTGCGCGAGAAAGCGGTGGTGTCCGTCACCCCGATGCCGCCAGAACCCGTCGGCACGCATCAATCACCCTGACGACGTCGTCGTCGTGAAGTCCCGAGCCGCTGGGCAGAGCGAGGCCAGTGCCGAAGAGCGTGTCCGACACTCGATTCACGAATGCCCGGGAACCGGCAAATACCGGCTGGGCGTGCATCGGCTTCCACAGATGTCGGGCCTCGATGTCGGCAGCGTCCAGGGCCTTGATCAGGAAGTCGGGCGAGCATGCCGCGGCTCGCGGGTCAAGAACGATGCTGGTCAGCCAGCAGTTGTCCTGGCTGTCGTCGCGGTCAGTTGAGGCACCCAGGACACGCACCCCTGGTAGGTCGGCGAAGGCCTTCGCGTATGCGGCCCGGATGGCGCGCCGCCTTGCGATCATCGCGTCCAGCCGGGACAGCTGCGCCCGGCCTAACGCGGCCAGCACGTTGGACAACCGGTAGTTGTAGCCCACTTCGGTGTGCTCGTACCAGAGCGCCGGCATCCGGGCCTGTGTGGAAAGGTAGCGGGCGCGGTCCAGCAGCTCGAGGTCGTTGCTGAGCAGCATGCCGCCGCCAGACGTGGTCATCACCTTGTTGCCGTTGAAGGACAGCGCCGCGGACTGGCCGAACGCGCCGGCCTGCGTGCCGTCGAAGGCGGCCCCCAGCGCCTCGGCGGCATCCTCAACCAGCGGCAGCCCGCGCTCAGCCAGGGCCGCGCTGATCGCGGCGTAGTCGGCGCACCGGCCGAACAGGTCGACGGTCATCACCGCGGCCACGGTGCAGCCCTCGGCGCGAAGCGTGTCGACCGCCTGGACCAGCAGCTGCGGGTCTACGTTGCCATCGCTGACCTGTGAGTCCACGAACACCGGCTCGGCGCCGGTGTACACGATGGCGTTGGCGGAGGCGGCGAACGTCATGGACGAGACGAGGACGACGGTGCCTGGCCGGGCGCCTGCGTGCAGCAGCGCCAGGTGCAGGGCGGCCGTGCCGGAGGACAAGGCCAGCGCGCCCGCGACGCCGACCCGGCTGGCCATCTCGGCCTCGAAGGCGTCCACGTGCGGGCCCAGAGGAGCGACCCAGCCGGACCGCACGGCGTCCAGGACGAAACGCTCCTCGACGTCGGTGACGTCCGCGGTAGAGAGGAGGATCCGACCGCTCATGCGTGGGTCCTGACTTTCACCGCTTACCTGCCCTCTCGGGCGCCGTCAGCTGATCGGTCCTGCTGAGTTCATTCGGCGCTCTCCTGTCACCGAGACTCTCCTTGATCAGCCAGTTGACGACATCCGCGTCGCGACTGAAGCGGTGCAGGTCAGCCTCTCCGCCCTCCAGAAGCAAGGTCTCCACCGGCACGTGAGAAATGAGCCGGTGCTCTGCATGGACCCCCTGCGGCTCCGAGTGCGCAAAGAGCTGCTCATGCATCTTTTCGCCGGATCGCAAGCCGGTGAAGACCACGTCGATGTCATGCCGGTCCGAGCGTTCGATGAGCATGCGCGCGACCTCGAGGATCTTGACAGGCTCCCCCATGTCCAGGACGAGAGCCTCGCCGGTGCGACCCGTGGCAGCAGCCTGCAGCACGAGCTGGCATGCTTCCGAGATCGTCATGAAGTAGCGGGTGACATCCGGGTGCGTGACCGTGACGGGCCCGCCGTCGGCGATCTGGCGTTCGAACGTCGTCAGCACGGAACCTCGGGAGCCCAGCACGTTGCCGAAGCGCACGCTGACGTACTTACCTTGAGATCGCATCGCCGCGTCCGCAGTCAGGCGCTCCGCCACGCGCTTGCTGAAACCGAGCACGCTCGTGGGGCTGGCGGCCTTGTCCGTCGAGATGTTGACGAACGTCTCGACCGACTGCGCCTGTGCAGCGTGCAACACGTTCAGGGTTCCGACCACGTTGGTCTTCCACGCTTCGATCGGATAAGCCTCCAGCAGCGGCAGGTGCTTGAGCGCTGCAGCGTGGAAGACCACCTCCGGCTGCTGATGCGCGAAGACCCGGTCCAGCGCGGCCCTGTCTCGGATGTCCACCAAAACAGTGTCCGACCCGTCCAGCATTGCCCTGCCGTACAACGACAGCTGCACCGCGTGCAGTGCTGACTCGTCCCGGTCGAGCATGATGAGCTCAGCCGGTTGGAAGCGCAGGATCTGGCGGCACAGCTCAGAGCCGATGGAGCCCCCCGCCCCCGTCACCAGAACCCGTCGGCCGGCCACCTGTGAGGTGATGGCCGCCTCGTCCAAGGTCACCGGGTGCCGGCCCAGCAGGTCGTTCACGTTGATGTCGCGCAGGTCGCCCGGGCCGACCTTGCGGCGGACGAGCTGCCCGAGCGGGGGAAGCACCAGCACCCGCAACCCGGCACCTTCAGCCCTGCCGGTGACCTCACGGATGAGCTCGGCTTCCGCTGTGGGGATGGCGATGACCACGGTGTCGGCACGCGAGCGCTCGGCGACCTTGGCGAGATCCTTCTGGGTCCCTCGCACCCTCACCCCGGCGATCTGCAGCCGACGCTTGGCGGGGTCGTCATCCAGGAGGGCCACGGGGCGGAAGCCCGCGTGCCGATCCGCCTTCATGTGTCGAACCAACTGGATGCCACCGGCCCCGGCCCCGAAGACGACCACGTTGGTGCTCTGCGCTTGCGTCTGCCTGCGGGTCGCGGTCCAGGCCCGCCCTACGAAGCGCGCGGCCAGCATGCCGATCATGGCCATCGCGGTGGCGCTGAGCGGCGTGCTGCGAGGCACCGCGATGGGCGAGAGAGCCCAGGCGTAGGCGAAGAGAAGACTCCCCGCCAGGGCGCCTGTGAACGCGATGGCAATGGCCTCGTCGAAGCTGCCCGCGATGAAGCGCAGCACGTAGATCCCCACCATCAGGCCAACTGCTGTCTGCAGCAGCACGGCGTAGAGGCCGAAAGTGAGAGCGCCATCGGCCTGGGACGGGGTGAGGCTGAAGTCGTACCGTGCCCACACCGACACCAGGACCGACACGAACCAGATGAGCGCGTCGACCGGCCACCATTTCCACGCTCGCACGAATCTGCGCACGGAAGGGGCATTTCTCATCATTGGTGTGCTTCGCCCCCAATGGACCCTCGGCGAGCCCGCAGCTTCTCCTCGACCCTAACAGCCGACTCCGCCCGCCCGGTAGGAACTCCGACACTCTGACGAGGGCCCGAACCGGCCGTGAAGAAACGCGGCGCTTCGAGCCTCCTGTGCGAGTATGACCGGGCATCGACCGAGAGCTGGAGCGACATCGTGGAGATCTCCGACTACATCCGGCTGCTGCGCAAGCGGTGGCCGGTGGTACTGATCGTCGTGGTGCTGTGTCAGGTCGTGGCCGCGGCGGGTACGTATCTGTCGACCCCCGTGTACACAGCAACGGCACAGGTCTTCGTCTCGACCCAGGCGAACGGCAGCGCCACCGAGCTGCTCCAGGGCAGCAGCTTCACCCAGCAGCGCGTTCGGTCCTACTCGAACCTTGTCAGCACACCCGCAGTGCTGGACCCAGTCGTCGAGGACCTGGCGCTCGACCAGTCCGCCCGTGAGCTGGCGGAGCAGGTCACCGCGTCAGTGCCGCCCGAGACGGTGCTGATCGATATCTCGATCACGGACGAAGACCCGGCGCAGGCGGCTGCCATCGCCAACGCCGTCGCTGCCAGCTTCGCGACTACCGTGGCCGAGCTCGAAGCACCGGCAGAGGGGGCAGCCTCACCCGTCAAGATCAGCACGGTCGAGGAAGCGGTCACCCCCGCGGCCCCGTCGTCGCCGAACGTCCCCCGGAACCTGGCGCTGGCGCTGGTCCTGGGCCTGGTCGGAGGTTTCGGCCTTGCCCTGCTGCAGCACACCCTCGACACCCGGGTCCGGGGTGAGGCCGACGTCGCCCAGGTCACCTCCGCCAGCGTGCTCGGCGGGATCGCCTTCGACCCTGAGGCCAGGGCCCGCCCGTTGATCGTCCAGGCCAGCCCGCACAGCAGCCGGGCCGAGTCGTTCCGCCAGCTCCGCACGAACCTGCAGTTCGTCGAGGCTGCCAACGAGATCCGCTCCTACGTCGTCACGTCCTCGGTCCCGAACGAGGGCAAGAGCACCACAGCAGCGAACCTGGCCATCGCGCTGGCCGACGCCGGCACCAAGGTCTGCCTCATCGAGGGCGACCTGCGCAGGCCCAAGGTGGCCGAGTACATGGGTCTGGACAACAGCGTCGGGCTCACCACCGTGCTGATCGGGCAGGCCGAGATCTCCGACGTCCTGCAGCCTTGGGGCGCAGGCAACCTGGACGTCCTCCCCTCCGGGCAGGTACCGCCGAACCCCAGCGAGCTGCTGGGCTCCAAGGGGATGCGGGAGGTGTTGAACAAGCTCGAGACGCACTACGACGTCGTCCTCATCGACGCGCCGCCGCTGCTCCCGGTGACCGACGGGGCGATCCTGAGCAAGCTGGTCGGAGGTGCCGTCCTCGTCGTCGGCAGCAACCGCATCGACCGCAGCGAGCTCGCGCGGGCCGTCGGGACGCTGGAGTCCGTCGGAGCGAACCTCCTTGGCGTGGTGATGAACATGCTGCCGACCAAGGGCCCGGACTCCTACGGGTACTACAGCTACAACTATGCGCCAGAGGAGGCCACGGCCGCGCCGCGCGCCAAGCGCGTGAGCCCGCGCCGGGCCCGCAGGTAGCGCACGGGTCAGAGCCTGACGACGACCTCCTGAGCCGCTGCGATCCCGTCGACGGTCAGCTCCGCATCTGCCGGCGTGCTGCGCCTGATCAGGGCCAGGGCGATCGGACCCAGCTCGTGGTGCCGGGCCACCGTGCTGATGAAGCCCACCGCGCGCTGAGGCCCCACCACCTGGGCGCCACGCTCGGGCAGCTGGTGGCCGGAGCCGTCCAGGTGCAGCATCACCAACCGGCGCGGCGGGCGGCCCAGGTTGTGCACCCTGGCGATCGTCTCCTGCCCGCGGTAGCAGCCCTTCTGCATGTGCACGGCGGTACGCAGCCAGTCGACCTCGTGCGGGATGGTCCGGTGGTCGGTCTCAAGCCCCATCCGCGGGCGCCACGCGGCGGCTCGCAGCGCCTCCGCTGCCCAGGTGCCAGCCAGGGCCCGGCCCGACACAGCCTCGACCAACTTCTCTCGAGGCACCAGCACCTCCTGCCACGGGCGCTCGGCGGCAGGGTGCTCCTCGTCGTCGAGCGCGCAGTACCGGACCCCGCCTGGTGCCGTCGTCGGCCACGGGTCGTCCCATCCGGGCAGCGGTGAGTTGAGCGGTTCCGCACCCACCACCGGGATCCGGCCCAGGACCGCCCAGTTCTGCGTCACGTCCTCGATCTCCACCCGCAGCATGAAACGCATCCGCTGCAGGTGCTCCAGCAGCGGCTGCTGCCAGCCCGGCTCCACCGTGATCCAGGCGGTCTGCCCGTCGTCGACGATGTGCAAGGCGTTCTCGACGTGCCCGTGCGGACTGAGGATCAACGCCTCCGCACCTCCACCCGCGGGCAGGTCTCGCAGCCGCTGGGTCGTCAGCGTGTCCAGCCAGGAGAGCCGGTCCGGTCCCGAAACCGTGACCACGCCACGGTGGGACAGGTCGGTGACCGCTGCCCCCGTGAGCAGGAGCCGTTGTTCTCGGACGGGATCCCCGTAGTGCCAGGCGATCCCTGCGTCCGGTCCCGTGGCGGCCACCGCACCTTCTCGCGCGAGCAGTGGGGACGGAGCCGCGGTCAACGTGCTGGTGGAGTCCACACCAGGGTCAGCATCCATCAGGGCCCATCTCTTCCTGGTCAGGCTGTCGGGTGCAGAGGTAGACCCTAGACGCAACGGAGCGAGGCCACGCGGTTCGCGTGACCTCGCTCCGGAGGGTGATCAGTGCTGCGTCAGGCGTTCGAGCCCCGTCGACGGACTGTCAGTGCGACCAGGAAGCCACCGACACCCAGCAGTGCCGCACCGAGCCACAGCTGCGTTGCGACGCCGCCGGCACCCGTGTCAGCCAGCGAGCCAGAGCCGACACCTGAACCAGAACCCGAGCCTGAACCCGATCCTGAACCAGCGCCCGAGCCGGACCCAGCGCCAGTTCCCGGTGCGGGAGCGGCAGCAGCGGCGACGACGGTGAAGTCCGCACTAGCCGCACCGGAGCCGCAGACGGCACGTTCGCCGGTGGCGGTCACGGTGAAGTCGCCTGCCTTGGTGGCCTTGATGAAGGCGGTGATGTCACCCGTTTCGTTGGCCTCACCGCTCGCGGATCGGGCGCCAGTGGTGCCGCCAGCCACCGTGACCATGGGGCGCCCCGGACCGGACACCGTGACGGTCACCAGTGCGCCGGGCTGGAAGCAGTCGGCGACGAACGTGACGGTCTCGCCCGCGCGGACGGTGCTGTCAAGCACGGCCCCGTCCGGGTTCTCACCGACGTACACGGCAGATGCGGGAGCAGCACCAACGGCCACCATGCCGAAAAGGAGGGCGATAACGCCCAGAAGCTTGTGCATGAATGTGATCCCGTCGTTGCGTTGCCCCCAGATCGCCCAGCGGCACAATGGCGAATCGGCAAATGTCTCCCCGACCTTGAGCCCAAAGTAGCAGTCAGCTCGGGCAGGCGGGAAGTTGTTCCGCTACATCTCTGCTTTCCACCTCCACCGCCGCCCCCTGCACGGTCGGCGTGGTGCGCAGCACCGGCGGCACGTCCGCGCTCGCCGCCGGCAGGAACATGTCCACCGACACGGTGACCGTCTGACCGGGAGCAAGCTCCGCGGTGGCCAGCGCGGCGGGATGACCTGCGTCCTGCGCGCTGCCGAACGGGATCTGTTCACCGTCCCGGCGCACCTGCCCGAAAGATCCGCCTGGCGGCGCGTAGAAGACCACCTGCGTTCGGTTGTGCCCTCGCGGCACGATCCTGGTCGTACCGGTCACGTACTCCGGCAGAGTCGTGGCTGCGTCCGCAGGCGCGGTCGACGTCAGAATGACGTCCAACGTCCGCTGGACGGACCCGCCCTGTTGGCACAGCGGAGCCGAGAGCGCCACCTCTTGCCGCAGGTAGTAATCCATCTTCCCGGCCATGGCTGAGTTCAGGAAGACCCCCAGCACGGGGTCACCCTCCTGCGCGGCGTCCGGGTCCCCACCGGTACCCGCGGGACGCAGCGGGCCGGCCAGCGCGGTGCTCGCGAGGATCTGCTGCTCGGCCGGATCTGCGGACCACAGCAGCAGGCGCCCCTCGTCGACGCCGCGATCCAGCGCCTCCAGCGTCTCGCGCGGGTCTCCCTGGCCGGAGACCACCGCCTCGAAGGCGGCCCTGGCCACCGCAGCCGAGGCCTCGTCCTGGCCCTCCGGGTCCGCGGCGATGAGCCGGTAGGCCTCGCTCAGCAGGAAAGGCACCACCTCCTGGTCGTCGAGGGTGTTCCCCGTGGGCAGCACGACCGGACCCGTCGCCCCGAGCAGGTAGGACAGCGCCACCGGGTCCACGGACGCGACACCGTCCACGGTCACGCCGGTCCGCAAGCGGTACATCTCCTGCGCGAGCTCGGCGCTCAGCGCCCAGTCGGCCGTCAGGTTGACGGCGGACGGAAAGAGCGCCGGTCTCTGGTCGAACAAGGCCTCCACTCCTGTAGGCAGTTCCAGCACCGGCTCGGCGAAGGTACCCAGACCGGCGGAGACGGTCTCCTGCTCGATCATCTCCAGCCGTCCGGTATCGGCCCGCAGCACCGCGTAGGCCCCCACGATCCCCCCTGTGGTTCGGACCTCGGCGTTGTTCTGGAACAGCACCATGTACGTGCGCGGCCCATCCGCGCCGAGCATGCCGGGCGCCAGCGCCGTCGCCTGCGCCACCGGCCGCAGCACGCTCTGCGCATCCTCGAGCTGGCCCAGCAGCTGCGCGTGAGCATCGCGCACCGGACCCAGCAGCCCTGCGGTCTCGATGTCCGCCACCGCCGCACGGCTGGTCTCCAACGAGGCCGAAGCCGACTCCAGCAACGGAGCCGCCTGCGCCAGCGGAGCGAGGTCGATCGCGCCGTCGCGGGGCTGCAGGGCAGCCGGGTCGAGCGCCCGCGCCGACTCCACCACCGGCAGCACGCCGGTGGCCAGCCGGTCCACCTCGGTGCTGAGGGACGTCACCGCCCGCAGGTCGTCACCGAGGTAGGGAAGCAGGTGCGCCGCACGCCAGACAGGGTCTGAGGTCAGGGACCGTGCACTGCCGGTGTCGTCCTGCACCTGGGTCAGAGTCTGTGCGGCAGAGTCGATGTCACCCGCCAAGGCCTGCTCCTGCAGGTCAGCGACGCCGGCCTGCGCCTGGGTCAGATGGCCCTGCGCCAGCCAGCCCCGTACACCCAGCCACACTCCCACGGCCAGAACCCCCACCAGCAGGCCGAGCACGACGTGCCGCAACCGCAGTCGCGGCACCCGACTCAGACCCTCTTGAGCTGGGCAGAGGCGTGCGGGGTGAGCGGGTGGCCCTCGGCTGCCATGTCCATCGCCCACATCAGGTCGCCCTGCACGTGCCCGTACAGGCGGGTAGCGGCGGTGTACTCCTTGGCCGTGTGCGTCCGGGCCACGACATCGGTGGAGAGGTCGACCCTCGCGCCGGTCGCCCGTCCGGTGTAGATCTCCACGAACCCGGTGGGATGGGCGAGCAGCAGCTCGACCTCTACACCAGGCGCCTCGCGCGCAGCTGCCTCAGGGTCGGCCGCCTCGACGACGCGCCAGTACCCGGTCTCCGTCCCCAGCGGACGGCCGATCGTCCCGTCCTCCTCCAGCAGATAGGCCTGCGAACTGTAGTGCAGGAAGGGCCGCCCGTCGTGGCGGAACTCGACCTCCTGGCCGAAACGGGTCTGCTCCATCGTGGGGTAGCCCACCACCCCAGCACCTTCCCAGCGGCCGATCATCCAGGCCAGCGGCACCAGCGGCGGGGGAAGGTCAGCGGGGATCTCCAGCGGCCTCGAAGACGGCACGGATCAGCGCTGCCCGGCGAACAGCCGGTACAGCACGTACACGGAGAACCACCCGATGGCCAGCGACGACAGCACCAGCAGCAGGATGAAGAAGAGTTCCAGGCCCATGAGGCCAGGGTATCCCCCGCTCCTGGCGGCAGGGCTCCCTGGAGTGGGTTACGAAAGTCGGGAGCGCAGCGTCGACTCTCCGTCGCCGCTCAGCTGGTCGAGCGCTTCGGTGCGTCCAGTGATGACCAACAGGAGGGCCTCGGCATTCCCGCTGACGGTGGGACCGCTGCCGTGAGCCCAGTCGATGTCGTCTGCTGCGAACCGCAGCCCGTCCAGCGTGTTCTTGGCAACGACGCCTCGCGCGGAGCTGCCGGTCACGAAGGTCAGCGACTTCCGCAAGCGCTCCTCGGGGATGTCCCGGGTCAGCCGCAGCGGCCAGCGGATGTCCAAGCCGTGTACCAGCAGATCGGTGAGGGGCGCTTCCGGACCGGACCCAGGAGGGGTGAACCGCGACTCAGCTTTCCGATGCAGCACCTCGATGATCTCGTCGAAGGGCCGGCGCGCCTGCTCACGGGTCAGGCGCACGTTCGCTCGGTCGAAGCTGCCGCGGCACGCCAACATGGCCAGCAGGAACGTGGGGCCGCTCACCTTCAGGGGCAAGATCAGATGCGCGGCCACATCGTGCACGCTCCACTCGTCGCACAGGCTCTGCGCCGTTTGTTGCTCGCCGCTCAGCCCTCGAAGCAGGTCAGCCAAGCCTCGACGCTCGTCGGCGATCTCCGCGAAAGTGTCCACCACGGCATCGTCGCACCACCGGTCACGCTTGGTGACGACGCAGCGTCCCCGTCCCGGCGGCAGCTTCCCGGCACACTGGTCGGGTGGAGCTGTTGATCGCAAGGAACCCGGAATCGGACAGCTCGCTGCCCTACCTGCTGCGGTTGCCGCTCGGGAGTGGGCTGGTGTTCCGGACCAAAGGCACCTGGCCCCGAACCTCTGCCTTGTACTGCCACCCGGTGGACGCCACGGAGTGGCCTGAGCACCCGGATATCGTCGAGCGGGTGCCGCTGCGTGCCTGCGTGCGCCGAGGCGCAGCGATCGACGTGATCGCCGACCGCGGGCGCGAGCAGCGCTCCCAGATCGTGTTCACCCGTGCCCGGGGACGAGAGATGGTGTTCTGGCAGTCCCCGCGGACCCGCAAGCAGGCCCGCCCGGACGTGCGGCTGCCCACGGCGCGGGCAGCCGGGATAGCCGAGCTCGAGATCGTGGTGGACGCTCACGAGCGCTATCCGTACTCGTTCACGGGTCAGCAGGTCCGCACCGTGCGCCGGGGCTTGGCGTGCGGGGACTACGCGATCACCCACTCCGGGCAGGTGATCGCTTCGGTGGAACGCAAGACCATGCCCGACCTGATCTCCAGCCTCATCAGTGGCCGGCTTCGGTACGCCCTCGGCGAGCTCGCCACCCTGCCCCGCGCCGCGCTCGTCGTCGAGGACCGCTACTCGCAGATCTTCGCCCAGGACCGGGTCCGTCCCGCCCAGGTCGCGGACGGGCTCGCAGAGCTGCAGGTCCGCTGGCCGACCATCCCCCTGGTCTACTGCGACACCCGCAAGCTCGCCGAGGAGTGGACGTACCGCTACCTGGCCGCAGCGCACACCTGGGCTCAGGCCGAGCTGCCAGCTCTGGCACGGATCGGGCTGGTCGACGACGCCCAGCACAGCAGCCCCGCACCGCAGCCCTCGACCCGCGAGATCCGCGACTGGGCCCGGACGTCCGGGCTCGTCGTCTCGGATCGGGGTCGCCTTCGACCGGAGATCATCGAAGCCTGGCGGGTCGCCCACGCCGCCGGCGCCGACTCTGGCGACGAGCTTTCGACATGAGCACGCCGCTACCGGGAGGACCGATGCCCCCGACGCCCATGACCCCTGAGCCAAGGCACGCCTTCTACGCCGACCCGGCGAACCAGGTGCCGCAGGGCCCACCGGTACGCCGAGAATCCGAATTGAGTGAGCCGGTGCCGGTCCGCCTTCCCGAGGACCTGCTCAACGTGCTGCGCTGTAGCCGGCGCGCGTCTTCATCCCAAGGAGTGTCTGCAGGTACTTGGCTGAGCTGGGGTCCGCTCTCGTGAGCAGCTGCACTGCCTCGTTGTGGTTCTCTCCCTGCGCGATCTCGCCAAGCCTCGTGCAGCAGATCACGTCGGCTGCGGCGATGCCGGCGTGGACGCACAGCGTGACGTAGGCGTCTCCGACCTCGTCCGCGAAGTCGAGGATGAAGTCTGCGGCTGCGGCGAACTGCGTCATCTTCTGGCGGCGACCGGCGCGAGTTCCCGAGTCGCACGGGCTAGTCCGCATGGCTTACCTGGCTGCGACTCTGGAGAAGTCGCCGTAGAAACATCGTCGGGCCAGCGACCGTGATGCCTTCGTTGGCGACGGAGGCAAGCACGGGGTCATCGAGAGGTCGAACAGCAACGTCGCTGCGGCTGTACTCCAGCACCCTCGCATCGTTGCCGGTCCAATTGCTGACGGCGTGCGAGAGGGAACTGACCTCGTCGTCCCACTGCACTCGGGGTGCTTCGTCGGGGCGGACCAGCAACAGGTCGATGTCACTGCCGACGTGCATGTCCCCACGGGCCGCCGAGCCGAACAGCGCTGCGTATACCGGCTGCACCGGCCATGCACCAAGGCGTTCCTCCAGCCTCTGCAGAAGTGTTCCTCGCTGGTTCGCGAGCTCGATGATCGCACTCGCTGCCAAGTGCTCCTGGTTCAGGCGATATCGGTAGATGTGGCTCACCCGCTCGGCGCGGACGACTCCCTGCTGAGTCAGGCGGGCCAGGACCTTACGTACTCCCGCTTCCGAGTACTGGCCCAGCATCCGGTGCAGCTGGCCAGGGGTGAATGCCTGGTCCACTTGCGCCAGGATGGTCAGGACCGGGCCATCCAGCGTGGGCGTCACAACGCCTAGTGGTTCATGCAGCAGCATGGCGGCCTCCATCCTAGACTATAGTTGGGGATCCCCTACTTTGATCAAGATACCCCCGTCGTCCGGCGCGCCCAATAGGGTCCAGGGGTGACTCGATCCCTGCTCATCAAGTGCACCTGCGGGCTGGACTCCCCTGAGCGCGCCAACCAGGCGCTGACCGTCGCTGCGACAGCCGTCGCCTCTGGGGCAGCGGTGTCGTTGTGGCTCACGGGAGAGGGCGCCTGGCTCGCCGTACCGGGCCGGGCCGCCGGCCTCATGCTCGAGCACGCCGCACCTGCCGCCGACCTGCTGGCCGCCGTCCTCGCGTCCGGAGAGGTGACGGTGTGCACGCAGTGCGCGGCGCGCCGGGGCCTCATGCAGGGTGACCTGCTGCCCGGCGTGCGGATCGCCGGTTCCGCCGCGTTCGTCGAGGCGGCCCTCGCCGACGGCGTCCAGGCGCTGGTGTATTGACGACTTCGTGGGTCAGCGGCGGGACGGCTCAGCTCAGTGCTGCTGCGAGGGCGTCGATGCCTGGCAGCATCTGGGAAGCCGCGGTGGCATACGTCGACCGGCTTGCGCGATAGGGGTCCACCACGTCGTCCAGCTCGGGGCCGCTGAGTGCCTCGAACCCACGCTTGGCGGCTGCCGCGGCGATGACGGCCTGGACCCGCTTGCGGGGATCATCGCCGTCCGACAGCTCGAGTTCGGCGGCGGCCAGCGCGAGCAGCCGCTCGAGCTGGCGCAGCGTGAAGGTGTAGCGGTTGGCACGCGGGAACATCTGCACCGCAATCGTGCGGTGCTCGCGCGTCAGGGCCAGCACCAGGTCGGCCTCTTCCACCATGGCGGGCACCAGCTGGCGCGAGACGAAGCCATCTGGCTCTGCGTCATGGTCGGTGACGAGCCGGCGGGTGGGCTCGGTCATCGGGTCGCCGACCATCGCCTGGGTGCCGGCGCTGCGAACCAGGACGAGCGACTCGTCCAGGCCGAAGGCCCGCAGCCGCGCGGTGAGAACTCGTTCGGTGAACGGGGACCGGCACACGTTGCCCGTGCAGACGACCAGGATCCGGGCTGGTTCCATCCTGACCTCTCCCCCTTTCGGTTCCACTACTGGGCTGCCGGTGCCACGCTAAAGCCCGTCAGCCGACGATGATGCTGACGAGGTAGGTGATCGCCCCGGCGCAGCAGACCCCCGCAGCGCCCACGGCGACGCCGGACTGGCGCGAGGTGATGGACGGCAGCACCGTGAACAGCCGGTCGAAGCTGACCAGGACCACCGCGACGAGCCCGCCGAGGGCGACCGCCGGAACGGTGGCGATGCCGTGCAGGAAGACCGAGGCCAGGGCACCGAAGACCACGCCCGCCGCCAGGCTGACGGCTCCGGTGACACGCTGCGGCCACGGCAGTGCCAGGGCCAGTGCGGCGGGGACCAGGGTCGCTACCCCGGCGAGCACCACCTCGAGGTCGACGACCGCGGCCGCCAGCCACCCTGCGACCAGCTCGACGACGACGACGCCCGAGACCACCCCGGTGACCGACTCCACCAGGCGGGGGCGCATGTCGCGGCGCAGCAGCTGGTGCGTGAAGGTGGCGACGATCGACAGCGCCAGCACCGGTGCGAGCCATCCGAGCCGGTGGCTCTCGTCGCCGTCGTCAGCCAGGAACACCACGACCACCGCAGCGGTGCCGCACAGTGCCAGCACGCTGGTGGAGCCCCGCTGGGTGGGAAGCCCGAGCAGGGTCGGCCATCCCGCCGCCAGCGCCACCACCACCACCAGCAGCGCCGCCGCCAGCACCGTCGGCCCGGCGAGCGCCGCCAGGGCCAGCATCAGCCCGAGCACGGCTGAGGTCGCTGCGGGTACCAGGCGGATCACGTCCGCATCCTGGCAGACCGGCGACCTCACCGACGCGGTCGCCCTATCCTGCAGGCCTGCCTGCGGGTCGCCTGCGGGTCGGCCTGCGGGCGCAGTCGGGTGAGGAGGAGCACATGGCTCAGCTGCTGCTGCTCACAAACGCCCTGGCCCCCTCCAGCGAGGTGCTCCCGGCGCTCGGCCTGCTGCACCACCAGGTGCGCGTGCTATCCGCGGAGCCTGCCGCCCTCGTCGACGCCCCGGTGGCTGACGTGGTGCTGGTCGACGGGCGGCGCGAGCTGGCCGCAGCTCGTTCCCTGTGCCGGCTGCTGCGCACCACCGGGCTGTCCTGCCCCCTGATCCTCGTCCTGACCGAGGGCGGCCTGACCGCGGTGGCCGCCGACTGGGGGGTCGACGACGTGCTCCTGGACACCGCCGGGCCGGCCGAGGTCGAGGCCCGGCTGCGGCTGGCCGTCGGCAGGCAGGCCCTGGCAGCAGGCGGGGACGAGGAGCCGGACGAGATCCGCTCCGGCGACGTCGTGATCGGGGAGAGCACCTACACGGCTCGCGTCCGGGGGCGTGCGCTGGACCTGACGTACAAGGAGTTCGAGCTGCTGAAGTACCTGGCCCAGCACCCGGGCCGCGTCTTCACCCGGGCTCAGCTGTTGCAGGAGGTGTGGGGCTACGACTACTTCGGCGGCACCCGCACCGTCGACGTGCACGTGCGACGCTTGCGGGCCAAGCTCGGGGTGGAGCACGAGCAGCTCATCGGCACCGTGCGCAACGTGGGCTACCGCTTCGTCCCCGCCGGGCGTCCGCGCGACCCCGTCCCCGCCTGACCCCCCCTGGCACTTTCGGGGGAAAACGACGTCACGCCCGCACGCCCGATGCCGCTATCCCCCGAAAGTGCGGGGTGGGGGGCCGCCTGGCCAGTTGCTCGGAGATCGCCGCACGTACCTCTATCTCCAGCTGGGCGTGCCGCCTCAACGTCGAGGCGGTGACGTGGACGATCTCCCAGCCGGCCCGGCGGTACATCGTCCAGCGCCGGCGGTCCTTCTCCTTCTGCTCCCCGGCCTCGTGCCATCGGCCGTCGTAGGAGATCGCGATCTTCAGCTCGGGGATGGCCAGGTCGGCGCGCTCGATGTACCCGCCGGCCCGGTCGGTCACCACGAACTGCGGCACCACGGCGATGCCCGCCAGCGTGAGCCGGACCCTGCAGCGCGACTCCGGCACCGACTCGGCGCGTGCGTCGGCCAGGCTCGCGGCCAGCCGTACGTGCTCGACGTCGTTGTCGCGCCGGTCTTCGAGCCACCTGCGCAGGCGAGCCAGATCCAGCAGTCCAGCATGCGCCGCGGCGTCCAGGTAGGCGACCGACATCTCCAGCGGACGGCGGGCGGCCAGGTCGAAGCCCATGCGCAGCGAGTCGGCCACCACTTCGCCACCCACTGTGGAGCGGGTGGCCGACATCTGTGAGACGGCTCTGACGTTCACGCCCTTGAGCGGCCCGAAGTGGTCGACCACAGGCACGATCATCTCGACGTCGTGCCCAGGCTCCGCAAGTGGCACCCCGCGCCACGTCGCCAGGGACAGGCCCGTGATGAGTGCGCTCGGCGGACTGATGAGGATGGCCGCCCGGCACTGAATCTCAACGGTGAGCGGTACCCACGACGGCCTGTACACGTCGCGAAGCACCTGTTGTACGGAGCCGCCTCGGAGATGGCGCGCGGTGAGCAGGCCTCCAGCGACCGCTTCGCTACCTCGGAACAGGTCGGGCAGGTCACTTCGGAAGGTCATCCCGGCAAGGTTCCCGAGCAGGGCAGCGTTCGGAGGCGCTCGCGTCCAGGCTGTGGATGGTTCCTCGTCCTGGGCGTCCTGTGGATAGCGCACTCTCCCCACCACCGCGCGGCACTTTCCCCCGAAAGTCGCGCTGTGGGGCCCACCCGGCGGCGCTATCCCCCGAAAGTGACCCCTGGGGCCCCCAAGCGGCGCTATGCCCCGAAAGTCGCGCCGTGGGGCCTACCCGGCGGCGCTATCCCCCGAAAGTGGCCCCAGCGGTCCAGGGGGGCGGGGCTAGCCTGGCCGGATGGACACCAGCGCGCCCGTGCTACCGCTGGACCCCGCAGGTCAGGACGCCGAGAGCATCGCCGCGCTGCTGCAGGCCGCGACGACGGCGGACGGGGTCCGCCCCCTCTCGGAGCAGGCCGAGCTGGCGGTCCGCCATCCACGGCAGGGCGCCGCGCACCTGGGCATCGTCCGGGACGGGCAGCTCGTCGGCTACGCGCAGGTGATCTTCGCGGACGAAGAGGTGCCGGCCGCGGTCGAGGGCGTGGTCCACCCGGACCACCGCCGGGGCGGGCTCGGCTCCATGCTGCGCGACCGGGTCACAGAGGTCGCGGGGTCGCCGGGGTTGCTGGCCTGGGCCCACGGCGGCCACCCGGGGGCGCACGCGCTGGCTGCCGCGTCCGGAGCGAGGCGGGTGCGCGAGCTGTGGCAGATGAGACGGCCGCTGCCGGAGCCCACGGTCCCCGCGACAGGCTTGCCGGCGGGGGTCCGGCTGCGCTCCTTCGTACCCGGTCAGGACGAGCAGGCGTGGCTCGAGGTGAACGCCGCGTCCTTCGCGCACCACCCCGAGCAGGGCCGGACTACCCTGAACGACCTGCGTGAGCGGATGGACGAGCCGTGGTTCGACCCGGCCGGCTTCCTGCTGGCCGAGGACGAGACGTCCGCAGAGCTGCTCGGCTTCCACTGGACGAAGGTGCACCGCAGCGAGCGCGCCGGCGAGGTCTACGTGATGGGCGTCGCACCGGCTGCCCAGGGCCGACGTCTCGGCGGGGCACTGACGCGGGCCGGGCTGCACCACCTGGCCGGCTGGCGCGACCGCGACGGCAACCGGCTGGACGAGGTGCTGCTGTACGTCGAGGGGGACAACGCCGCGGCCCTGCGCGTCTACCGGTCGCTCGGCTTCGAGGTGAGCGCGGTGGACGAGCAGTTCTCGACGATCCCCGATCAGCAGGGGCTGACATAGTGGAACGATGAGCACCCCCGCACGGGTTCGAGCCGCCGCACCACGGGCTGCCGTCCCGCCCCGCCAGGCCGAGCCGCCCCCGGCCACGACCCCCGCGGTGGCCGGCGACCGGTTCCTGGACCGCGAGCTCAGCTGGCTGGCGTTCAACGAGCGCGTGCTGGAGATGGCGGAGAACGAGAACCTGCCGCTGCTGGAGCGGGTGCGCTACCTGGCCATCTTCGCCTCGAACCTGGACGAGTTCTTCATGGTCCGGGTGGCCGGCCTCAAGCGCAGGATCGCGACCGGGATGGCGGTGACGGCCGCCTCGGGCATCGAGCCTCGCGAGGTCCTGGAGGCCATCGGCGCCCGCGCCGAGATCCTGATGCTGCGTCACGCCGCCGTCTACTCCGGTGCGCTGCGGCCGGCGCTGGCCGAGGAGGGCATCCACCTGGTGACGTGGAGCAGGCTGTCCGAGCACGAGCAGCGCCGCCTGCACGACCTGTTCCTCGAGCGGGTGTTCCCCGTCCTGACCCCGCTGGCCGTCGACCCGGCGCACCCGTTCCCCTACATCTCCGGGCTCTCGCTCAACCTGGCCGTGGTGGTGCGCAACCCGAGCACCGACACCGAGCACTTCGCCAGGGTCAAGGTGCCGCCGCTGCTGCCCCGCTTCGTGGAGGTCAGGATCGACCCGGCCGACCCGGACGTGGAGGCCAGCGGGCTGCACCATCCGCGCGGCTCGCGGTTCATCGGGCTGGAGGACCTCATCGCAGAGCACCTGGACCAGCTGTTCCCCGGCATGGAGGTGCTGCAGCACCACACCTTCCGGGTCACCCGCAACGAGGACCTGGAGGTCGAGGAGGACGACGCCGAGAACCTCCTGCAGGCGCTGGAGAAGGAGCTGCTCCGACGTCGCTTCGGTCCTCCCGTACGGCTCGAGCTGGCCGACGACGTGGACGACCACGTCCGGGACCTGCTGATCCGCGAGCTCGGCGTCAGCGAGCAGGAGGTGTACCGGCTGCCCCAGCCGCTGGACCTGCGCGGGCTGAACACGGTGGCGGACGTGGACCGGCACGACCTGCACTACCCGCAGTTCGTGGCCAAGACCCATCCGCACCTGACCGACGGGCGGGAGACGGCCAAGCCGAGCAACATCTTCGCCGCGATCGCCAAGGGTGATGTGCTCCTGCACCACCCCTACGACTCGTTCTCCACGTCGGTGCAGGCCTTTTTGGAGCAGGCGGCGGCCGACAAGCGCGTGCTGGCCATCAAGCAGACCCTCTACCGCACCAGCGGCGACTCCCCCATCGTCGACGCCCTGATCGACGCCGCCGAGGCCGGCAAGCAGGTGCTGGCGCTGGTGGAGATCAAGGCCCGCTTCGACGAGCAGGCGAACATCAGCTGGGCGCGCAAGCTCGAGCAGGCCGGCGTGCACGTCGTGTACGGCATGGTCGGGTTGAAGACGCACGCGAAGCTCTCGCTGGTGGTGCGGCAGGAGTCCGACGGGATCAAGCGGTACTGCCACGTCGGGACCGGCAACTACAACCCCAAGACGGCCCGGCTGTACGAGGACGTCGGGGTGCTGACCTGCGACCCCGAGGTCGGGGAGGACCTGACCAAGCTGTTCAACCAGCTCTCCGGCTATGCCCCCAAGACCGCCTTCCGCCGCCTGCTGGTGGCGCCGCGCTCCCTGCGCAGCGGGCTGGTCGACCGGATCGGCCGCGAGGTGCGCCACCACGAGGCCGGCCGTCCCGCGCGGGTGCGGATCAAGGTCAACTCCATGGTCGACGAGGAGATCATCGACGGGCTGTACCGGGCCTCGCAGGCCGGCGTGCCGGTCGACGTCGTGGTCCGCGGCATCTGCGGGCTGCGCCCCGGCGTACCGGGCCTGAGCGA
>JAABUN010003154.1_pt1 | contig 26526 bp, 20 predicted proteins | sample 5559311 | NCBI WGS metagenome assembly JAABUN01 (sample SAMN10711877, study PRJNA513370) | rock metagenome | isolation source: Antarctica rocks | place: Antarctica: Victoria Land, Siegfried Peak sud
CTGAGCGGAACTCCGCCAGATATTGCTGCTTCATCGACTCAAGGTCGAGGGGATTGTTTTTCTTTTCCATTATCTGTGTTTTGAAGTTAAGATTTTAACTTCTGACACAGTTCATTTTACAGTCTCGCCATTTTAAGATCGGTTATTTGATACTGCTATTAAATCCGGTCAAAATGTTTTGAACGCTTTATCTCTTATCGCTAAATTGGGTACTGAATAGTTCCGAATAACTTTACTGTCACTTATTGTTACTACTTATTCTTAACCTTAATAATAACATTAAGCTTACCAAACACATCGGTATAAAAGCAAATGCTTATAAAGCTTATCTTAAGTGCGGTTCAATTGCATCACCATTAACCTTGATGCGAGATACTATTCTTAATTGGATATTCTGGTACGCTGTTTTTTATTTAATTGGTGGATATAACCTTGCTATCACCATCTTCGGGATTACATGTTTTTGGGCTTTAGGGGTAAGAACATTCAATTATAAAGGACACGGCAAAGGGAAAGACAAAAGAAGAGAAGGCATAGATTATAATAGAACCGACCTGTCAGTAAACCAGCTTTGGCCTGGTTTTATAGCAGGCGAATGGCATAACAATCCCACTTATATCCTGCCAGTGCAAGGTCTGGTTTTTTACCCTACCAGGTCGATTTTGCCTGGTATTATATTAAAGCCTTAAGCAAGATTGGCGCTGTAACATCTTACCAAGATTCTAAAAACCTGTTTATAGAAAATTACCACAAGCCCTTTTCAGAAAAGCGTGATCAAAGCGAGACATTGAGAACTAATAAAAAGATTGTTTCGAATGAGTTAAGTGAGACTCTATCTAAAAGGAGTAATAGGCATAATTAAGATTACTTCTATTTCGCCTGCTAATTCAAGTCTTAAGGAATTAAGAGGTGAGGAGGCTTTAGAAAGGTATGTACTTATTTGTTCAAGTTTATCCAAAAACGCTCACCCTGCTGCTTAATTAACAGTCTTGGAGTTCGACAGCACTTGTTTTTAAGGCACCTAAAGAATTAAAAAGTAGCACATTATAAATACAGCGGAGACTGAGGGATTCGAACCCTCGATACCCTTTCGAGTATACACACTTTCCAGGCGTGCTCCTTCAACCACTCGGACAAGTCTCCATTTTACAAGGGTTGCAAAAATAAGATTTGAAATCTAGCATTGGAATATTTTTTCTGCATTAGACGTAGTTATTCTGGCTATCTCTTCAACAGGTAAGTTGTGTATTTCAGCTAACTTTTCAGCCACTTTAATTATGTAACTACTTTCATTTCTTTTGCCTCTATATGGGATGGGGCTTAGATAAGGAGCATCAGTTTCCAACACAATATGCTTTAGCTCTATATCTTTTAAAGCTTCGGCGAGATTTGCTTTTTTGTAGGTAAGCACACCTCCAATGCCTAAATAAAAACCCATACTTATTATTTTCTTTGCTGTTTCATTACTATCACCAAAACAATGAAATATGCCGCTTAATCCTTTTTCAGCAAATGGCTTTACTGCATCAATTGTTTCTTTCATTGCATTTCTTGTATGTATTACAATAGGCAGATTGTATGACAAAGCAAGTTCCATCTGCATATTGAAAGCTTCAAATTGTTGTTTTATATAAGTTGTATCCCAATAAAAATCCAAGCCTACTTCTCCCACTGCAACAAACTTTCTTTTGTGTAAATAGTCTTTCACAATGCTTAGTTCATCTTTATAATTTTCTTTTACAGAACCTGGGTGTAATCCCATCATTGAAAAAAAATCGCCAGGATAAAGTGCTTCCAATCGCAGCATATCATCTATCACTTTACTATCTATAGCTGGAAGATAAAACCGTTCTACGCCTGCATTTCTTGCTCTCTCAATAACCTCGGGCAAGTCATTCTCAAATTCCTTTAAATACAAGTGACAATGTGTATCTATTAATCTCATAACTAATGTTGCTTTAATGTCTAATGCCCTAGCTTTTTAAAGAGTTGTTTTACTGTTATTTAACCTGTATTTGCTTACACTTCCACCCGTTTGAGTCGAAATGTTGTAATGCTTTTGGCAATACATATTCAAGTCTTGAAAAGGCTTTTTCGTTATCATGAAAAACAACAATAGAACCCGGCTTTGCATTTTTTACCACATGCTGCAAACATTGTTGCGGCGAAAGTTTTACATCAAAATCGCCACTTAAAACATCCCACATAATTATAGTAAACAACTTCTTTAGCCGCTCAATTTGAGACCAGCCTATTCTTCCATAAGGTGGACGAAAAAGGTTGCTGTTTATTACTGCTTTAGCTTTTATTATATCTTTCAAATAAACTTCATCATTAGTTTTCCAGCCATTTAAATGGTTATATGTATGATTGCCTATGCTATGCCCTTCATTTAAAATCTGCGAAAATATTTCCGGGTTATTCTCCACATTTTTACCAATGCAAAAGAACGTTGCTTTTGCATTATAAGTTTTTAAAGTATTAAGCACAAAAGGTGTTATGGTTTTGTGGGGGCCATCGTCAAAAGTTAAAAAAACATTGTTTCCGACAGAAGGAACTTTCCACGTAAGTGAAGGATAGAAACTTTTTAACCACCAAGGTGTTTTTACAAAATACATAGTGCAAAAGAAGATAAAAAAGCCGGATTACTTTTAGCACTTTTTGAAAATATTGCTTGAGTGGATTTCCACTTTTGCATCTGTAATTAATGTATCCGCTAAAGCTATCTTTGCACTCTTATGGAAAAGAAAGTTAGAGTACGTTTTGCTCCATCGCCAACAGGCGGCTTACACCTTGGTGGTGTGAGAACGGTTTTATACAATTATCTGTTTGCAAAGCAGCATGGCGGAACTTTCATTTTGCGGATCGAAGATACAGATCAAACCCGTTTTGTTGCTGGTGCTGAAGAATACATACAGGATTGCCTAAGTTGGTGTGGCCTGCAGCCGGACGAAAGTCCGTTACATGGCGGGCAGTATGGACCGTACAGGCAAAGCGAAAGAAAAGAAACGTACCGGCAGTATGCAGAGCAATTGGTTAAGCAGGGCAATGCATATTATGCATTTGACACGCCAGCCGAATTAGATGAAATGCGTGCAAAATTTAAAACAGATGAAAATATCCCGCCACAATATAATTATGCTCTACGTTCAAAAATGCGCAACTCACTTACATTAAGTGAAGATGAAGTGAACCGTTTGCTAAATGAAGGAACAACATACGTTATACGCATTAAAATGCCGGATGATGAAACGGTTTCGTTTACAGATATGATTCGTGGTGAGGTGAGCTTTAATTCTTCGCTGGTTGACGATAAAGTGTTGCTGAAAGCAGATGGGATGCCAACCTATCATTTAGCTGTTGTTGTGGATGATTATTTAATGAAGATAACACACGCTTTTCGTGGCGAAGAATGGCTGCCAAGTGCACCTGTTCATATTTTGTTATGGAAGTATTTAGGCTGGAGTGAAGATATGCCGCAATGGGCTCACCTGCCTTTAATAATGAAACCCGATGGACATGGCAAGCTTAGTAAAAGAGATGGAGACAGGTTAGGCTTTCCTGTTTTTGCAATGAACTGGACCGATCCTAAAACAAATGAACTAATTAAAGGATTTCGGGAGTTAGGTTTTTTGCCCGAAGCTTTTGTAAACATGCTTGCAGTATTAGGCTGGAACGACGGAACCGAACAGGAAATTTTTACTATCAAAGAATTGACCCGAAAATTTTTGTTGGAAAAAGTTCATAAGGCAGGGGCAAAATTTGATTTTGAAAAAGCGAAATGGTTCAATCATGAATGGATAAAAAGGTTGACAGTTGACAGTTGGCAGTTGACAGTAAGAAAGGATTTTGAAGAAAAGGGAATTATGATAAGAGATGATAAAGAGTTTATAAAGGTTTTAGAACTTGTTAAAGATCGCTGTACTTTATTAACTGACTTTTACCACCAGGCTTCCTTCTTTTTTAGAGCACCTGAAACGTTGGATATTGCTTCAGTAAAACCAAAATGGAATGAAGACAAAGCAATGTTTTTTGATATACTTTCAGAAAAATTTACAGTGCTTGAAGAATGGAACGCTGCAAACATTGAAGCTACTTTTAAAGAAACTGCTGCAGAAAAAAACATAAAAGTGGGTGAACTGCAATTACCTTTTAGAATTATGCTGGTAGGTGGAAAATTCGGACCAACAGTATTTGACATCGCAACTCTGTTAGGGAAGGCAGAAACAATTAACAGAATTAAATATGCGCTTACGAAATTTTAAAAAATATGCCTTATAATATTCCACGGGTTTTGAACTATAAATTATTTATTAAAACCTCACTGCCGGGCATTTTAATTCTTTCGACTTATCAATCAATCCCTGCTTTACTATCGAAACTTCGTAGGCACCACGTGTAGCATTATATTTACTTAATGACGAAGTTGTAGCATCGTAACTAAAGGTAAGCCTGTAACCGCTTTGCTGAAATCCTACCATTGGTATAACTGCATCGCTTACCCGGTAATAAGCGCCCACGATTACTTGTGTATTTCCATCGCCACTCAGGTCTCTTTGTGCATTTACACCGGCTACATATTCCATTGCAGTGCTCATTTTGCTTACGTACACATTTGGGTTTACAATCCATGCATCGCTTGCCCTGAAACTGCCGTTTAAGAACAAGGTATATCTTCTCGCTATCCTTGTATCCAATACATCTGTTGTAAAAAAAGACTCTCTGGGGCGGTTAATATTCGAAACACTAACACCTGCATTAAGATAAGTATTTTCGTTGGGAAAATAAGCATAGTTTAAACCTGCCTGCAACGATACATAATTGATCTGGTTGGTACTGAAAGCTTCGCCGCTGGGTGCTGTAAGATCAAAAAATTTACCATTCCATTGGTTGTCAAAAGTAAGTTTGGCAAAGTCGACTCTTTTATTAACCCAGCCTACATTAAATCCTGCACTTAACAAACTTCCTAACCCCAATGCCTGATGATAAGCAACAGATCCAAATGCCCGTGTGCTTGTAAGATTTCCTGAGCCTGCTGCATCTCTTAATAATGCACCCCCAACACCAACCCAGCCATTTTCAAATCTGTCGCCAAACAATTGAACATCTCCAAAAGCACTCATCGTTTTATAAGGGTTATTGGTAATGCTGGCCCATTGGTTCCTGTAATTAATTCCAAGTCGGTAATCCCCATCGGGTATAAAACCTGTATTGGCAGGATTGATTAATAGTGGTGAATTGAAGTATTGCGAAAAATGAAGGTCTTGTGCTGAAGCAGTTTGAAAACCAATCATTATTATGAAAGCAATACGATAAATAAGTTTCTTTTCCATTCGCTTCGTTATTTCAATCTTTTATAATAAAGTTATGTCCCCTTTTTTCGTGAATGAGGTTCCGTCGCCAAATTCTACATCAAGTACATAATTGTAAACCTCTTGCGGCTGACGGGCGCCTTTATAGGTTCCATCCCAACCCTGGCTGCGGTCGCTTGTTTGAAATACCAGTGTTCCCCAGCGATTATAAATCCTCCAGGTCATTTTGGTAATGCCATATCCCCGCACAAACACTTTATCGTTAATACCATCGCCGTTTGGCGTAAAGGCATTTGGCACATCCAGTAGAGGAATAACTTTAGCCTGCAAATCCTGGCAGGTTGTATCCATACAGCCAATATTATTTATTGCAACAAGGCATGTGGTAAATTTTTTGGTTTCGTTAAAAATATGCCTGATTGCAGTTGTTAATGTAGTATTTAGTGTATCCCCATCTCCAAAATTCCATTTGTAGAGGGATGCTCCTGTGGAACTATTAAAGAAATCAACAGGCGTATTTTCCTGCGGGGGATTAGGCGAATAGGTAAAGGATGCAACGGGTTTACCACCTACGCTAATGGTTAAGCGTGCACTGTCTTCAACATTACAAGTGGCGGAGTCAACAGCTTTTAACCTGATGGTATATATACCGGGAGTGGAATATAAATGTGAAGGGTTAGTTGCAGTGGATGTAGTTCCGTCGCCAAAATCCCAATAAAATTGCTGGCCGCCTGCAGAGATATTATTAATAATTGCAGTGTAGGGCGCACAACCGCTTGAAGGGGTTTTGAATTGAGCCTGAACATTAGGAGATATTCTTACCTCTTTAACGATTGAATCGGGTTCGTTACAAAAGTTTGTATCAATCAGGGTAAGTCTTACATTATAAGTTCCAACACCGGGGAAAGTATGTGTTACCGGCTGAAGCCCGGTAATTACAGGCGGTGTTTTATCACCAAAATCCCAACGGAAAGATGCGTTGCTAAAAGGCTTACCCGTTGCCACTGTAGTATTATTAGTAAACTGGTATGCAGTAGATTGACAGGGCGGTAATTTAACCGGTGTAAAACCAAGTAGTGCTTCATCGTTTCGTACTCTTATTGTTGTATAAGCCGAGTCGGAAATATTACAGCTTGAGCTATCTAAAGAGACGAGTTTTACAAGGTATGAGCCTACATTATTATAAGTATGGCTGGTTCGTGGGTTTGTAGTGGTAACATCAGGAGTGCCGTCTCCAAAATTCCACCTGTAGCTTTTTCCACTTGCAACTGTGTCAGTAAAATCAACTGTAAGAGGTACACAACCGCTGGTATCGCGCGGCACCCCATTAATAGTTGACTGAATGCTGGCGGCAATACCTGCAAGATTAAAAGCTATTTTAATAGCTGCAAGGTTACAACCGCTTGATCTGTTGGTAGGGGACCAAACACCCGGCGTGGTTGGAAAAGTTGCGGTGCGTTCACAGTTGGCACACATTGCCTGGTAAATAATTCCTTGCCTGTCAAACCTGCTGGTGCCTCCATCTACGTGTTCGCCACCACCACCGGAACCGGTGTAAAACTGGCCAAAGAAACTTCCGTATAATTGGCGTGTAGCGTTCTTTTCTAAAACAAAAAAGTAGAAGTCACTTCCGTCAGTAGTTTTTTGGATTGCATCAGGGGTAACCGAAAGACCGGTAGTGCCTGAGTTAGGGTAGGTTTGACTAGTATTAATTGATCCGCCCCATCCTGAAACATACACATTCTCACATCTGTCAACTAAAAATGCAATGGGAGAGATGTTAGGAGCGGGGCTATTGGTACCATAAACAGTTGAATATTCGTAACCTGAAAGATCGGGCTTCAGCTTTGAGATAAATTGCTTTCCCCCAGCCTGGGAAAAGGCAGCATTTAAAACAGGCCACGATCCGGTAGTAGCTCCCATTATATAAGGAAAGCCAAATTTATCGAACTGGATGCCATATAACATATCTGCACCCGGTGTGCCAAAATAGCTTGTCTTAGTTAAACTGCTTCCGTCGTTGCTGATTATTGAAACAAAGCCATCGCAAATACCCCCCTGAAATGTGGAATTTATAACACCGGTTTTATCACCCGGCATGTTTGTGCTAACTGTATTACCGCCAACATAAATATTATTGGTTGTAGGATTAAGCGCTAATACAAAAGCAGCATCGTCATTATTGCCCCCTAAAAAGCTTGAAAATAAAATACCGCTAAGGTCGGGAGTTGCTTTTATCACTACTCCATCCTGCCTGCCACCGCCATAAACGGGTTGAAAAGCGCCCGGCGTAACAGGAAAGTTTTGAGATTGGGTACTTGAGGCAAGGTAAATATTACCTGCGCCATCTAATATAACTTCACTTCTTGCGTCGTCGCCATAATTGCGGCGAATGGATTCTGCACCTGGAGGAGCTGCATATTTAGGACGGATATTTACCCCATCACTTGCAGTTCCGCCAATTTTACGGGAGCCAATTATAGCACTGCCGGCAGCATTTAACTTGGTAAGAATAATGTCGTAAGAGCCACCACTGCCAACGGTTGGAGCAGTAGTGGGATAGTTTATTGAGTTGCTTCTTCCCCCAATAACAAGGTTTCCCTGGCCATCTACTATTAAACTATGGGGTTGTTCGTTTCCCGATCCGCCAATGTAAGTGGCATAAATACGGTTGGTGCCATTAGGAGAAAATTTCATTATTCCAATGTCATATCCCGGACTTTGATCTTCTTGTGTTCCGCCCGCATAATTTGTTTGAAAAGCGCCGGGGTTAGTTGGGAAACCTGAACCAAAAACAATTCCGCCGGCATAAAAACTACCGTCAGGGCCGTAAGTGGCAGTATAGCCCCAGTTATCTGCAGTGCTGCCGGTAAAGGTTGAAAAGATAAGTGTAGGGTCTATAACAAGTATTGCATTCTTATTATAATCCGCTACTGAAAATTGTACTGTTTTGCCCGTTACTTTAAAACGGACGGCCACTTCTTTTTTTACGCCGTTTATTACCTGGTAAGCATAAGGCGCAAGTTCGCGGGTTTCGCCAATGGATGTTTTAATTACCAATTGTTCGTTCTTTACCTGCAGATCTTCTACACCGTCGTACTGCATTGCAATGCGGCTTATGTCTGCGGTAGGGTTTACTATAATATCGTATTTAAGCTTTTCATTGTTTGTATAGTAGCGTACATCAACCCCCTGGTAAAGATTATTATAAGTAACTGCCTGGAAAGTTTTGACATTAGCCTTCCATTGTGCAGGATCGTTACCGATAAAATAATTACTGTAAGTATCAAGTGGTTTATCGGGGGAAATAGTGGGAGTGGTTGCATTTAAAAACTGAACATTGTATGCATGAGAATGCACCGTTATCGCCTCATTTGTTTGCACAGCAGCGGGTACATATATTTTTGTAGCCGGAGAAGTACGTTTATGGATAGTTTCTTTCTGTTCGCTTTGGGTAGAATGATAATACGCATTAAGTTTATCCAGATCTTCGTTCCGGCTTTGTACAACTGTAAAGCCTTTCTCCTGCAGGAAGAAAGCGCCGTTATTCATCAAACCCTTAAACTTTATTTTTTGATCCCACTGTCCTTTGTTCTCAACAAATTCAAGGTTACCGGATTGACAAAAAACTGAAGGGCTGCTAAAAAGCATAGCAATTGTGCAAACTAAAGAGAGTATTCGTTTCAATCCGAAATTTTTTTTAAGGTACAATAATAAATAGAAATAAAACTAATTACTGTTTGGCAGCAGGTATTGTTAAAGTTGAACCATTATAAAAAATTATGAAATCTTACTCCAAACAGTTTTACCTTTTTGCAATAACAAGTAATTCTTCAACTGCAAATTTTCATCCAATCTAAAGTTCTCATCTTGTTGAAGCAGAATTTCTGCCTCTTTTTTTGCTATTACCAAAATATCTTTATCATTTACGATGTTGGCAAGTTTAAAGTTCATAGCACCGCTTTGTCTTGTTCCTTCAATATCGCCGGGTCCGCGCAGTTCAAGGTCTTTTTCGGCTATTTTAAAACCGTCGTTAGTGGCGCACATTGTTTTAATTCTTTCCCTTGCTTCGCTGCCCAGTTTATTGCCGGTAAGTAAAATGCAATAACTTTTTTCGCTTCCGCGGCCAACTCTTCCGCGCAACTGGTGCAATTGAGAAAGGCCAAATTTTTCTGCATTTTCAATTACCATGATTGATGCATTAGGTACATTTACGCCAACTTCAATTACAGTTGTGCTTACCATTATTTGCGTGTCGCCTTTTACAAACCGTTGCATGTTGTTGTCTTTTACATCAGGCTTTTGCTTTCCGTGCAACATGCTTATCCAATATTTAGGTTCGGAAAAGTAAGCTTTTATATGCTTGTATCCATCCATCAGGTTTTCATAGTCCAGCTTTTCACTTTCTTCTATTAACGGAAAAACGATATATGCCTGCCTGCCTTTATCAATTTCCGATCGTATAAAATCCATCACCTTTAGCCTATGCATTTCACTACGGTGAACGGTGGTAACAGGTTGCCTTCCCGGCGGAAGTTCGTCCATTACACTATAATCCAAATCGCCATAAGCTGTCATTGCCAGTGTTCTTGGTATAGGCGTTGCCGTCATTACCAAAACATGCGGATGAATAGCTGCTTTAGCCCAAAGCTTTGCCCGTTGTGCAACTCCAAACCGGTGTTGTTCATCAACTATTGACAAACCCAGGTTTTTAAATTGAACAGGATCTTCGATAAGCGCATGGGTGCCAACAATCATGTGTAAAGAACCATCAGCCAGTTGTGGTAAAATCTCTCTTCGTTCAGTGGTTTTGGTGCTGCCTGTAAGCAGGCGAATGTTTACCGGCATATCTTTCAGCAGTTCTCTTAAACCGGCGTAATGTTGTGCAGCTAAAATTTCGGTAGGCGCCATCAGGCAGCTTTGAAAACCATTATCAACAGCCAGCAACATAGTTAAGAGACCAACAATTGTTTTACCGCTGCCTACATCACCTTGTAATAAACGGTTCATTTGTTTGCCACGGGCAGTATCTGCTCTTATTTCTTTTATAACCCGTTTTTGTGCGCCTGTTAACTCGAAAGGCAAATATTTCGTATAAAAGGTATTAAAGTATTCTCCAACCTTTTCAAACAAAACCCCTTTGCTGTGCTTATGCCTGTTTAACCGTAACAATCCAAGCCGTACCTGCGCTATAAAAAATTCTTCAAATTTTAACCGGTGCACTGCTGTATCATAATCCTGCTGGTTTTTTGGAAAATGAATAAGCGTATAAGCATCGAACCTTGATGTTAAGATGAGTTTTTTGTGGATTGAGTTGGGTATATTCTCGGGAATATCTTTTTGCGAGATCATCGCCATTAACGCGAGTGTTAACTTGCCGATTTGTTTTCCATTAAGGCCTTTGGCTTTTAATTTTTCTGTGGTTGGATAGATGGGTTCTAAAAAGCTTTTGCCTTCAGTTAAAGATGCATTCCAGGGTTCGATTTCAGGATGCGTGATCTGGGCTTTTCCATTAAAAAAAGTAACCTTACCAAAAATAAGGTATGGCTTTCCTTCCTGCAAATTCTTTTGTACCCAGTTTATTGACTGAAACCAGCAAAGTTCCAATTGCCCGGTCTTATCTCTTAAATGTGCTATCAGCCGTTTGCTCCTTTTTTCTCCAAGGATTACCATGTTTTCAATAACACCTGCAACTTGTATAAAATCTGTTTCAGCACCTATGCTATTGATTGGGTAAACAGCCGTTTTATCCACATGACGAAGGGGAAAATGTTCTAACAGATCGCCGAAAGTATAAATGCCTAATTCTTTTTTAAGAAGATCGGCTTTTAACGGGCCTACACCTTTTAGGTATTCAACAGGGTTTTCTAATATGGAAGGAGAAGATGTAATGCGTTGCTTGTTTGCAGCAAAAGTAAAGGGAATTAGCAGTTTTAGTGAGAGGGATTGGGAGCATGCGCTTTTGTTCTTGTTTACTTTTTGGCCGAAACCGCCACATACCCCGGAATGGTTAAAAAAGATGCTTTTTTATAGTGAGTGAAGCCTGCCTGTTTTTGCCATTGTTTAATTTCATTTAAACTCCAGGTACCCGAAGTACTGCTGAGGGCAAAAAAGAAATCTCCGATCGAACTAAGCATATCTCCGCCATATTCAATTTTATCTCTTCTTAAAATTTCAACAATAGTGTAAAACCCGCCTGGCTTTAAAGCCTTGAATGCCTTTTGTGCAACCACCAAATTTTCTTCATTGGTAAAATGATGGGCGACGCTTGCCATTAATATACAATCGTATTGTTCTTTTCCTAAATCTTCGAGCAATATATTTCCTGCTTTATGTGCAACTGTACTGCCCATATTATATTTCTCTAAAATAGGTTTTGCCTTTTCAACCGCAGCAGGAAGATCTAGTATAACAGAAGACAGTCCATTATACTTTTTACATAAAGCAACGGAATATAGACCATGGGAGCCCCCAATATCAAGCATACGTTTAGCGCCGGGTGGAACCGGGATTTTTCTAACAGCTTCTTTAGATGTTGCTGAAGCTGCAGCTTCCATTGCCTTTTGATAATAAAACCATTCTTCCTGGTTAAACGTTTCGTGATATTGCAGGCCTTTACCAGTTTGCAAAAATTCGCCTACGTAATCCATCCACTTTATACAAACCCGGTTATCAAACATCAGTAACCAATACAACGAATCGGGACTGTTTTTAAGCAACCACTTTTTTGATTGTGCTGTTAAATAAAAGAATTCATTTTTTTGGTTCACCAATTTCATGGAAGCTAAAACACCCAGCAAACTATGCAATGCTCTTTCATTCAGCTTACATGCTTCCGCTATATCCTTCAATAAAACTCTTTTACGACCAATCGCTTCAAATACTCCTTTGTCTGTTGCCTCTAATAAAAACTTGCTCATCATAAAACCAAAATGAGAATAAGCAAGGGGCACAGGCACAAGGCCGGACTTTAAGGCAATCCATTCTAAAGGGTTTTGGGCAATAGGAACAAGTTTCATCTTATGTTAATGAGACAATTTTGGAATTTTGGAATTTGGCAATTGGTTGAATGGCGAAAGTTAGAAAGAATTGATCTTATAAGTATAGCAGAAGTATAGAAGAGAAATTAAACAATAAAACAATTCAGCGATATTAAGGAGAACCCTGCATTTTTTCTAAAGCTTCGCCTGGTAACGACGCTTTCATTTTTGTGCTATAATCATAACACAGCATTCCTGTTTTTACTTTACCTGCAACTGAAAATTCAATTCCCTCGTTAACTTCTAAAAGGTAATAAATATCAAAGCCAAGCCTGTTGAAATTATTTGCCGCTACAGAAATTTTCACTTCATCTCCATAGTTCAATTCACGTTTGTATTCTATTGCAGAATCAACCATTATTAAACCCACTCCGGCAAAATTTAATTCTGAATATCCATATTGATTTAAGAATTGTTGCCGTGCCTCATGAACAAGGGACAGAAATGTATCGTTACCAACATGGCCGCCATAATTAAGATCGGTAATGCGGATTTTAATGATAGTTGAAAAGAAAAATTTTTCAGGAAGCACAACTTTAATTCTTTCCATAGCAAATAAGTTTGCCCGAAAATTACAAAAGCATAACTTCTCTTACATATTTTCTTTTCGGTTCTGTTTTACTTGCAGGCCCAAACTAAACCAGCAAGTGCAGTAACACTTACAGCGGCTACATAAAAGCTGAACCGACTTTTAGTTTGAGTGAAGGGGTGGAAAATAAAATATTAGCGTACTGGTCTTTTTCCTGCTGGTTCAATATTTTTTCTATCTTTTCCCAAACGCGGGCTGGTGGTACAACAAATTGTTTAATTAGTAGTAAATCAGCAATGTTAGGGTTAGATAGATAGTTTTTAGAAATCCCATCATCTTTAAGAGGTGTTTTTGCAGGGTTGGTATTCATATCAAGTGTTTTTCCTTTGGTGCTAACAGGTTCATATTGAGTATCAATTAGCAGAAGGTGGTTATACAAAATAATGCCAGTAAAACTGGGTTATTAATTTAGACGTTTGTATCTATAATATAGTTGCAGTTTCTTTAGACCCTCTTAAATTCTTTCATCAGTATAAAGAAAGAAACGCCAATAATTGAGCCGTTGCCTTCTTGCGATGGCTGTATTTATTTTTTTCTTCTATAGTCATTTCTGCAAAACTTTTTGTTGCTCCGTCTGGTACAAAAACGGGGTCGTAACCAAAACCTTTTTCTCCTTTTGGCACGGTTAAAATTATACCTTCACAAATTCCGGTAAACTGGTGTTCGGTGGCATTTAAAATAAGAGAAATTACTGTTCTGAAACGGGCTTTACGATTAGGCTTATCTTTCAACGCTTCTAACAGTTTATTAATGTTGTCGTTAAAGTCTCTTCCCTCGCCTGCATACCGTGCGCTTTTTACACCTGGTTCTCCATTTAAAGCTTCTGCTTCAAGACCGGTATCTTCGCTAAAACAATTTTGCCCTGTTAGCTTAAAAATCGTTTGTGATTTTTCGCTCGCATTAGCTTCCAATGTTTTGTGAGGTTCGGGTATGTCAATATTAATTCCTGCCTCCTTTAAAGAAATCACATCAAACAGATCATCTATCAGTGTTTTTATCTCTTCAACTTTGTGTTGGTTATTGGTGGCAAAAATTAGTTTATCCATAGTATTAAATTTAGCAAGAGGATTTTCTCTGTCAGCTAATATTAAACAGTAGCTTCAGGCTCACCCAAAGTTGAGACTTAAGCAAACGGCTTTGTTGCATAGGTTGATTTATTATGGCAAATGCAGGAGCGCTTATAATAGTGGAACCGGCATACTTTTGAACCTGGAAAAAAGGAATTGAAAAAGGTAAATTTATAGAGGCCGGTTCAACATCAAACAAGAGAAGCTTTTCTGCATCTAATTGTTCTTTAATTACTGAAAATGATATTTCCTGGTCATGTGTATTAATGATCGCAATATCGCTCATACTTAAACTGCACGCTTTTAAAACATTTGTTAGAAAAGCAAGGTCGGAGTCATTTATTACAGCCGCTTCAGGATCGTTAACAATTACAATGATGTTTTTTTGATTTTGTCCGAGGTATTTAATGTTATGCGTATAATTAATAGCAACATCTTCACTATCAGAAGGCAGACTCTCAGCATTAGTATTTACAACTTCTTCTTTGATGTTTTCTAACTCAACCAGGCAATCTTTATATAAACTTGCAATCAAAAAATGCGGTAATTGAATTTTTTCAAAACTCATGTGACGCTTTTATTTATTGCCCCAAAGCAAAGCATTTTTGTTTTACTTTGTATAAATTTAATACTATGATTGCGGCTTTGGATATAAACGTACAAAAGGCAGAAAGAAGTAAGTTGCTTTCGATGTCGTTAGAAAATATTCCTTTCGGAAAATATTTTACCGATCACATGCTGGAAGCAGATTACGAAGATGGTGAATGGAAAAATATTGAGATAAAACCTTACCACCCGCTATTACTTGATCCGTCAACAGCAGCCATACATTACGGCCAGTCAATTTTTGAAGGAGTTAAAGCTTATAAAGATGATAACGGGGATACATTTATTTTTCGCCCTTACAATAATTATAAGCGTTTTAATATTTCTGCTGAAAGAATGCAAATGCCTGCTATACCCGAAGAAATTTTTATAGAAGGCATGCGCCGCCTTGTTGAATTGGATAAAAACTGGATACCCGATCAGGAAGATCACTCTTTATATATTCGCCCGTTTATGTTTGCTACCGATAATGTTATTGGTGTAAAGCCTTCGGACAGGTATAAGTTCATGATCATTCTTAGCCCAACCGGCCCTTACTACAATAAACCCATGCGCATTTACGTAGAAGAAAAATATGTGCGTGCCGCTGCCGGTGGTATTGGTTATGCAAAAGCTGCAGGAAATTATGGAGCAAGCATGCTTGCAACAGCCGAAGCTAAAAAGAATGGTTACGACCAGGTTTTATGGACGGATGCTTTTGAACATAAGTATGTGCAGGAAATAGGAACGATGAACGTGTTCTTTATTGTTGGGAACGCAGCCTTCACACCCGATTTAACTTCGGGCACTATACTTTCGGGAGTAACGCGTGAAAGTGCAATGACTCTTTTAAAAGAAATGGGATTTGACGTAATTGAAAAACAAATTAGTATTGACGATATTATTGATGCACATCGTGCAGGTGTGCTGTACGAAGTTTTCGGAACCGGAACTGCAGCTACCATTTCGTTAATAAGAGAATTGAAGTATAAAGATTATGTAATAGAATTTGATACAGAGAAATGGAGAGCCGCCCCCGAACTTAAAAAACGTTTAGATGAAATAAGAAGCGGAAAGGTGGCCGACAGGTTTGGCTGGATGTATAAAGTATAAATTACAGAATATTAAACTGCCCTGCCATAAAAAAAAGGGCGACCCGAAACACCACGCTTCTTAAATATTCCCACCTGTGGTATAAGGAATTCCCCCATCACTTTCAAGTAAACGATGTTCTATTGAGCCATTGGGATGAACTTCAAAATATTTGTTCTTGCTTTTTGCATCGTTTTACAAAACTTTCTTCATTACCGTACACCATGCCGCCAAACTGGTAGGGTCTTTTAGTTTCAAATAGGTCGCGAGGAATTCTTACAGTTTGCATTCGTAGCTTTTTGCTTTATCGTACATCTGCCTTCGTCCGGTTTTTCAAACACCTCACCAAAACTATTGTATAAACTTTACTTCTATATAACACCTTTTCGCTATGGAAGCAGTTGAACAAAATGGCATCTACCCATGAAACTTTAAATTTAGTTTCTGCTTAAAAGCATTATTATGGCGAAAAGATTTTTCGAAGCTTATTATAATCAATAAACGCTTAACACTAAAACAGGGCAAGTAATGTCATAAAAACAAAAGAGAGTGCTTTTAAAAAAACACTCTCTTTTTATATATACTAAAACAGATTTTATTTATTCTCAGGCATCAATATCAATTTAACTACATTATTCATGTCGAAGTATTTGTTTGCCAGTTCTTTTGTTCGGTCAACGGTTAATTTTCTAACCATTGACGGATCGTCCAAAATAGTTTTTGGGTCTTCATTGTAATAATACTTTTGCTGAAGATTATATTGCCAGTAATTATTGTTTCTTATTCCGGTTTCCATTGCACGTGTATCTTCTGCAATTATTTTGTCAACATTAATTTGTGGAGCCCCTTTTTCTTTCAAATTTTTCACTTCATCCATTACAAGGTTCACCAATTTGTCAACGTTCTCAGGAGCACAACCAAATGAAATTGTAATACTATAACTATTTACCGGTTCGCGGTTAATGTTTGCGCCAACTCCCACACCATAAACTCCTCCCTGGTCTTCCCGCAAACTTTCTCTCAGCCTTATTTCCAACACCTTTGCCAACTGGTCGAGTTGTGTTGCTTCCAGATCGCTGTAAACAGTTATACCGGAAAAGGTTAAGCGAACAGAACTTTTGTTTTCCTGTCCTTTTCTAATCACTCTGTTTATAACCCCTGCAGGGTAGCGGAGACCTACATCTTTCCAGGTTTCTTTTCTTCCAGTTGAGGGCAATGAAGCAATATATTTAGCTATATACGGTTTAATGCTGTCCACATTAAAGCTCCCAACGAAAGTAAAGATGAAATCACCGGCATCAGCAAACCTGTCCTGGTACATTTCAAAAGCCTTATCCAGTTTTATTTCATTTAATCTTTCGATAGTTAATGGCCTTCTTCTTGAATTGTAATTGCCCATAAGATAACTAACAGAATCGCTAAAAACTGCTTCCGGATCTTTGCCTTTATTTACCAGTGATGCATATAATTGTTGCTGCATTACTTTAAACATACTGGTGTCTTTACGTGGCTGGGTAAAGTAGCCGTAAATAAGCTGGAAAGCTATTGGTAAGTCTTTAATACTGCTTGTTCCGCCAATGCCTTCGGTGTATTGACTAATGCTTGGCGCTATAGAAACCTGCCTTCCTGCAAGTTCTTTTTGTAAACTCATTATATCATAATTACCTACACCACCAAACAAGGCAACAGTACTGGCATTAGAAGCAGACAAATAATCTTCGTCGCTATACAAAGAAGCGCCACCTCTGCTAATTGCAGAAATATTAATCTCGTTGTTTTTATATGTTGTTGGCTTTAATATCACTTTCGCTCCGTTAGATAGTGTAAGTTCTGTAACGCCTATTTCGGGTATCTTTTTTTCATCTGTAATTCTGCCTGCCACAGGCTCTTTTACCAGCAACGCACCTTTTATCACCTTGTCTTCAAAAGCTGTTAATTTTCCTATAGGTTTATTAACAAGCGCCAGCATTTCATTTGCTGATATTAGCTTACTCTTTTCTGATTCAGGCGCCATTACAATAATTGCCCTGTCAACAGGCTTTACCCATTGTACATTCAGCAGGTTTACCTCGCTTAGTTTGATAGTTGGCAGAAATCGCTTAAATAATTCATATTCGACTTCTATTCCTGGTATGGGTTCTTTATGCAGGTAATTTCTTATCATCTCTTCGAGAAGCTGGGCCGATTTTGTTTTATCTCTTTCGGTGTATAAATTCTCTATATAAGTTAGCACCGAAGATTTTGCACGCTCTAATTCTCCCTGCGTAAAGCCATGCTGCCGAATCCTTTCATTCTCTTCGAGCAATGTTTGGGTTGCCATAGGGATTGAAATACCATCTTTTGCAACTGCCACTAATGTAAAAGCATCTTTATCGCCTATAAACTTATCGTAGCTGCTGCTGGCGAATAAAAACGGGGCATCGGGCTTTTGAGCAATTTCCTGAAGCCGGCTGCTCATCATACTGTTAAATAAACTGCGCACAATGGTAGCACGATACTCAAGATCGGTTTGCGCTTCAGGTATTTCGGGCTGCTTGTAATATATCTGAACTGTGTTATACGGTTGCTCGGGGTCGGTAATAATAACAGTTTGTGTTTCTTTTTGAGCGGGAATGCTGAATTTTTTGCGGGGCTTAGGAGCGAGCGGTTTCGGAATTGCAGAAAAATGCTGTTTGATCAAATTCTCCACTTCCCTCACATCAAAGTCGCCTACTGCAATTACTGCCTGAAGGTCGGGACGGTACCAGTCTTTATAAAATTCTCTTAGTGTTTCGTATTTAAACGTTTCGAGATTTTGTTTAGTACCTATAGGTATGCGGTTGGCATATTGCGAACCTTTTAAAATTACAGGGAAGTATTTTGCTCTTATCCGCTCATTTGCGCCCTGGCCTAACCGCCATTCCTCAATTACTACACCTCTTTCTTTATCAATTTCTTTGTCGTTAAAAGATACATTATGCGCCCAGTCTTCCAGTATCTGAAACCCCTTTTTAAAAACTGACAAGCTATCAGTGGGCAACTGAAGCATATAAACTGTTTCGTCGAAAGAGGTGTAGGCATTAAGATCAGCCCCGAATTGCACACCACTTTTCTCAAGAAAGTCAACAAGCTCCTGCTTATCAAAATTCTTTGTTCCGTTAAAAGCCATGTGCTCTGTAAAATGTGCCAGGCCCAACTGCTTTTCATTTTCTAAAATGGAACCCGCATTAACCACTAAGCGAAGTTCAGCCCGGTTTTTAGGCTCATCGTTATGACGGATATAATAAGTTAACCCATTAGGCAGCTTTCCAACTTTTACATGTGGAGACACCAGCATTTTTTTACCGGCACTTACCTGAGAATGTGCAAAAAAATCGGATGTTAGCACAAAACATAATAATAAGAGACGTAACGCATTGCCATTCATACAAAAAAATTTAATAGCGAAGTAAGTGAATTAGCGGAAGCTTTTCAAAAAGGGGGTTTATGTTTTTACGTGTTATTATCATAAAATTGATTGTAATCCAATTAATATTTAATTTGGTATATGGCTCTTTGACCGATAATTGTTCTGCATTTGCCGATTTATCTTAATCCACTTGTAAAAATCTAACCCCCTGTTTCTCATAGAAAAAGGTAGTAGTGAGTGGAGCTAAATATTACAAAACGATCAATAAAAATAAATGATACCAATTATAAAACAGATTTGATTTTTGCTTTTAATTAACTAACTTACTTTCAAATTACAATCAACTATTATGAAACCTACAATTCTATTTACCTTCGGGTTTGTTGCGCTGGCATTTATAGCAAACGCCCAACGTCTCACCTTCATGCCACAATTAGGCATTCAAAATTCCAGAACCGCAGTACAGTACAACAACACTCCTTCTTTTTTGCCTTTAGGAGGTGCGCTTTCACCTTACGTAGGTGCACGAGTTGATTACAAAACTAAAAAAGGCCATGGCGCTTTCCTTGCGGTTGGCACAAACCGTTCTATAGTTTCCTACGATTTTGCCAACCTTGAAACCGGGATGAAGACATACCAGGCCGCTACAGGTAATTTTAAAATGAACTTGCAGGGCGGATACCAGTACAGCACTAAACCAATGTATTTTAAGAAACCGGCTGCCACCACTAAAAGCGTTAAGCAGGTGAGCGAATATAGAAGTGAATATAGCGAGACTAAACGGAGTAGCTGTGGCGGATACAGAAGCCATTGCTCAAAATCAAATAACAGTACTGCAAGCCAAAATAGAGTTGCCGAGAATAACGATAAAGGCTTGTATGTAAGTGTTCAACCTTCAATTGGTGCAGCATATATTCCTTCTGTTGGGGAATCAGTAAGTATGAAAACAGCCGGAAGCCAACCGATGTACAGCTATAAGGCAGGGAATTACAATTTAGGTATTGTATCAGGTGTAGGCTTTGAGTTTGGAAAAAATGCTGATAGAAGATTAACTATCAGCTTAAATTATCTTAAAGGCATCAGCAATCTTGATAATGAGAAGTTTGTTTCTTCATCCGAAGTAAAACCTGTGGTAACAAATCTAAAATCAACATCTTCAACCTGGACTCTCTCAGCAGGTATTCCCCTCACTTTAGGTAAAAAGAAGGCAGTTGTAAAACATCTTCCTCCTCCCCCACCTCCAACCCGTTCTTATGAAGGAAGATGCGGAAGATACCGTTCAGCATAAGCATAGTTTTTTGAAGATTACTTTTAAAATGCGGACCTTACTAAAAATTGTGTAAAGCATATAACATAAGTTCAGGACAAGAATACTTTTCGATACTTTGTGCCTTTATTGTAGTGCCTTGCAGCTACAATAATCGATACAAAAAAAGTTTTTCTTCGTATAAAGTATGGTACTGCCGCAACGAACTTATTACCTAAAATCCATAAGCTGCATAAAAATTGTGCAGCTTTTTTTACTTATTTCATTTGCTTCTTTAGCAGCCTGTGTAAGCACAACCGGCAACGATCCTGAAAGAACAACTGCCCGGCTTTTACAGAAAGGCAAAATTAAAGAGGATACGAGTTGGGTCTATTCGCTGCCGTACGAAAAAGGGACTTCGCATTTATTAGTGCAAGGTTATTTCAGTTCTTTGTCTCATAAGAACCGGGCAGCTTTGGACTTTAAAATGAAGCAAGGAACAATAATTTGTGCTGCCCGCGATGGTGTGGTAATAAGATTAGAAGAAAAAAATAACAAAGGAGGAAGAAACAAAAGTTATCGCCAGTATGCAAACTTACTTGTAATAGAACACGCCGATGGAACAAAAGCAGGTTACTGGCATCTGCAGCAAAACGGTGTGCTGGTAAACCTTGGTGATAGTGTAAAACAAGGACAGGTAATTGCATTAAGCGGTAAAACCGGCTATTCTGCTTTCCCGCATTTACATTTTTTAGTATGGACAAATAAATATGGATCCTGGCAACAGGTTCCTACAAGGTTTATGACGTCAAAAGGACCAGGATACCTGCGTCCAATGAGGTGGTGGCGAAATAAATGAAGTTTTTCTATCGCTAATCATCGTCATATTAATACTGCTGGGTAAGTATTTCAACGCTTTAATACAAGCAACATCATTTATCTTTGTACAATTCCTGTCTTCAACAAACAACATGAAACAACTACTTCTTATCATCTTTTACTGTATCCTCGCGTTTAATGTTAACGCTCAAGCAAAAACTAAAATTTTTAATGGAAAAGACCTTACGGGCTGGACAATTCATGGCACCGAAAAATGGTATGTAGATAAGGGTGAACTTGTTTGCGAAAGCGGACCGGATAAAAAGTATGGCTACCTCTCTACAGATAAAAATTACAAAAATTTCTTTCTTACCCTAAAATTTAAACAGGAAGCAAATGGCAACAGCGGGGTGTTTATAAGATCGGGTATTGAAGGAGTGAAGATTAGCGGATGGCAGGTAGAAGTAGCACCTCCTAACCTGTTTACAGGAGGAATTTACGAATCGTATGGGCGGAACTGGCTGATAAAACCTAAGCCGGAAGATGAGAAAATTTTAAAGCCTGGCAAATGGAATAAGTTAGAAATAAAAGCAGTTGGCGATGAAGTAACCACCTGGCTAAACGGACACCAAATGGTATTTTTTAAAGATGAAAAAATAGGAAAAGGCGAAGGCTTTATTGCTTTGCAAATACACGAGGGCGGAGGCATAAAAGTAAGATGGAAGGATATTAAGATTAAAGAACTTTAGATTATAGCCGTACACGTTTGCGCAGGCATAATTTTTACAGCCGTATCAATCTAATTTACCCTAAAATTTCTATATGGAAAACAACAACCCCAATAACATGAGCAATGAGGATTTAGAGAAAGATACTCAGCAGTTGAGCAGTGAAAATAATTTAAAAGGCAACCAGGAAAACGCAAATAAAAGCACAGCCACAGAAGGTACTTTGATAGAACCTGAAGAAGATATACATTCCAAAGGAACAAACAGCGGTGAAGATGGAAGTATGCCTGATTCGGAAGAACTGTCGCTTGAGGAAGAAGAAGACGGATATGATGATCCTGATAAGATTTCGGGTTAAGCTATTTGTGCTGTGGTATCTCAACTCCCTTTAACTTCCTGTATAATTCCGTCGCATAAAGATCTGTCATTCCAGAAATAAAGTCGAATGCGCACAATAATTTGTCATAGGAAGAAGAAGTGTCCTTAAACGCTGTAAACTGCAACGGAAACAATTTTAAAATCTTTTCATCTTTATGATCCGGCTTCTGTTTTAAAAGAGCAGGAACAAACAGGCTCAATAATTCTGACATTACATTGTAACCTGCTATTTCAATCTCTAACACGGTATCATGATTGTAAATCCTTTCGTTTGAAATTTCCATTACCTGTTTGAAAGCCCCATGGCTGCTTTCGATATAGTCTAAAAGGGTGTCGTTGAAAGTACCTGCTAAAATTTGTTGCCTGTTTTCCCAAAAAACATTTGCTGCAGTTAGCGTTAAAAGGTTAATTGCTTTCGCTCTCAGGTAACTTATCTTTTCATTTAGATCTTCAATTTGAGCAAGATTTTCCCTCGTTTTATTTTCATCTTCCCCTTCAGCATGTAAGCTGCTTATTACATCCAAAAAAGATTCACTAACGAGGTCATGTGAAAGAATTCCAAGACGATGGGCATCTTCCATATCAATAATACGATAGCAGATATCATCAGCAGCTTCAACAAGGTAAACGAAGGGATGTCTCTTGTAAGAAATGATATCTCCTTCCTCCTGAAGCATACCTAATTTTTCGGCAATTAATTGTATAGCCACGCTCTCCGACTGAAAGAAACCATACTTTTTACGATGCTTGTATTGCTTGTTGACTGCAATAGACTCGCAGGGATATTTTAAAATGGAAGCAATAGTCGTATAAGTAAGCCCTAAGCCAGCTATCAGTCTTCCTTTAAAGGTATGTGTAAGAATTCTAACCGCGTTTGCATTGCCTTCGAAGCCGGATATGTCTGCCCATTCCTTTTCATTAAAAAAATCCTTCAAGGCAATGCCTTCAATTTTGGTTGAGGCATTATTGATGAAGTAGGCAGAAATTGCTTTTTCGCCTGAATGACCAAAGGCGGGGTTTCCTATATCGTGAGCCAGACAAGCGGCAGCAATAACATTTGGTAACTCATATTTGTAAAACTCGAAAATATCTCCCGATTTATCGTCAATCCCATCGCTGATCTTTCTGCCGACAATGCTGCCTAAAGAGCGCCCGACACTTGCCACTTCTAACGAATGTGTAAGCCTGTTATGAACAAACGTACTGCCCGGCAGTGGAAACACCTGTGTTTTATTCTGCAACCTTCTAAAAGCTGAAGAAAATATAATCCTGTCAAAATCCCGTTGAAAACCAGAACGGGGGCCTGGTGTTTCTTTTCGTTGCCCAATTCTTTGTGTGGTGAAGATGGTATCCCAATTCATAATATCCATAAAATAAACATCCATTTTATAGTATATACTGTTGAATTTTAATAAAAATAAAAAAATAATAACCAAAAGCCCCGCTAAATAGCGAGGCTTTCATTCATATATTTAACTTCTTCAAGTCCTCCTTTACAGCGAGGGTTTAGGAGGTTTAATCTTCAACTTTCAACTTACCTTTTTGCTTAGCCATTACTTCTTCCGCAACGTTATTTGGTGCAGGGTTGTAGTGACTGAATTCCATGGTTGAAGTTGCACGACCGGATGACAATGAACGCAATTGAGTTACATAACCAAACATTTCACTCAACGGAACTTTAGCTTTGATAACTTGTAAATTGTTACGGCTATCCATACCTTCCAGCATACCACGGCGACGGTTAAGGTCTCCAGTTACATCTCCCATATATTGGTCGGGTGTAGTTACTTCAACTTTCATGATTGGTTCAAGCAGTACCGGCTTTGCCTTACGGCCAGCTTCACGGAACCCCCCCCTGGCACAAAGCTCAAAGCTCATGGCGTCGGAGTCAACGGCATGAAAACTACCATCATACACACGCACTTTCATGCTTACTACCGGGTAAGCAGCCAATACACCGGTGTTCATTGAGTTCTCGAAACCTTTCTGAATAGCAGGAACAAACTCACGAGGAATAGATCCACCAAATAAATCATTTACGAACTGGAATGTTCCTTTACCTTCTTTCAAAAATTCTTCATCAGCAGGCCCTATTTCAAAAAGAATATCAGCAAATTTACCACGACCCCCGGTTTGCTTTTTAAGCGTCTCCCTGTGATCAATAGTTTTGGTAAATGCTTCTTTATATGCAACTTGCGGCGCACCCTGGTTGATTTCAACTTTAAACTCACGGCGCATACGGTCTACAATGATCTCCAGGTGGAGTTCACCCATTCCACTTAAAATGGTCTGACCGGTTTCTTCATCGGTTTTAACTCTTAAAGTCGGATCTTCTTCAACCAGCTTTGCAATGGCCATACCCATTTTATCAACGTCTGCCTGTGTTTTCGGTTCAATTGCTACCGAGATAACTGGTTCAGGAAAGGTCATGCTTTCTAAAGTGATCGGATTTTTCTCATCGCAAAGCGTGTCACCAGTTTTGATATCTTTAAAACCAACAGCAGCTCCAATATCCCCGGCTTCAATATAATCAACAGGGTTCTGCTTGTTGGCGTGCATTTGCATTATACGGCTGATACGCTCATTTTTACCGGTACGTACGTTTAAAACATAAGAACCGGAGTCTAAACGGCCCGAATAGGCCCGGAAGAATGCAAGGCGACCAACAAACGGGTCAGTCATTATCTTAAAAGCCAAAGCACTGAATGGCTCTTTAGGATCGGCATGGCGAAGTACTTCTTCACCATTATCAGGATTTATACCTTTTATAGCTTCAATATCTAATGGTCCTGGTAAGTAACGTACGATTGCATCCAGAGCCGTTTGTACACCTTTATTCTTAAAAGATGATCCACACATCATCGGGATGATAGAAAGATCAATAGTTGCCTTACGAATAGCTTCATGAATTTCATCTTCTGTAATCGTGTTAGGATCATCAAAAAATTTCTCAAGCAATTTATCATCGTAATCAGCAACGGCTTCAATCAATTCCTGTCTGTATTGATCAACTTCTTCCTGCATTTCTGTTGGAATAGGAACTTCTTTATAAGTCATACCGCGGCTCTCTTCATCCCAAATAATTCCTTTTAAAGTTATCAGGTCAACCACGCCTTTAAAGCCGTCTTCAGCACCAATTGGTAATTGCAAAGGCACTGCTTTAGCGCCCAGCATTTCGCGAACCTGCTTTACAACATTTAAAAAGTCGGCACCACTGCGATCCATTTTGTTTACGAAACCAATACGCGGAACTTTATAACGGTTAGCCTGGCGCCAAACAGTTTCTGACTGCGGTTCTACACCTGAAACTGCACAAAACAAAGCTAATAAACCATCGAGTACCCGTAAAGAACGTTCAACTTCCACAGTAAAATCCACGTGACCGGGAGTATCAATAATGTTGAATTTATAAAGTTTTGTATCAACATTTTTAGCTCCCTGTGTAGTAGGAAAGTTCCAGAAACAGGTAGTAGCAGCCGAAGTAATGGTAATACCTCTTTCCTGCTCCTGCGCCATCCAGTCCATAGTAGCAGCACCATCGTGCACCTCACCAATTTTATGGTTCACACCTGTATAATATAAAATACGTTCTGTAGTGGTGGTTTTACCGGCATCAATATGCGCAGCAATACCAAAGTTCCTTTGAAATCTTAAGTCGCCCATGACTTGTTTATTTGTAATTGTTAATAGACTTATTTTAATTTAAGTGACAACTTCTGTTCAAATTTGCTAAACTGGTATTCACTCTTTTATTTTTTCACCTTTTCTTCAACTCAATATCATTCAAAATCAATTTAGAACAGTTAATTAGTTAGGTAAAATTTGAGGCGCGAAGGTAAGGAAATAAAACGTTTGAAAGAAAGGTTAGGCAATTATTAACGAAGTCAAAGGATGATTAAATGTTAGTTACTGCTTCGCTAAAAATAAGAATTTTAAAAAATTATAATAAGCATTTAAAAATAAAGAAATTATTATTCGTCAGAAAAATAACGGTAATAGTTATTCAAAAAAAATCTCCATCTATAGATGAAGATTTTGCAGAAACAATTTTATCAAGAATACCAGGTGCCTAATTATTCTTAATAGCCAGGATTTTGTACAAGTGTATTTCCCGCTATTTGAGCAATTTCAATTTCCCTATTGGGTATAGGATAATACTCATTTTTGCCTTTGGTAAATCCGCCGGAACCCCTCTTATAAGTTCTTCTATCTTTTTCTTTTGATAAATAGGTATTTAACACCTGATCAGCAATTCCCCATCTAACAAGGTCGAAGAACCGGT
>JAABUN010003155.1_pt1 | contig 26519 bp, 26 predicted proteins | sample 5559311 | NCBI WGS metagenome assembly JAABUN01 (sample SAMN10711877, study PRJNA513370) | rock metagenome | isolation source: Antarctica rocks | place: Antarctica: Victoria Land, Siegfried Peak sud
CGTAACCTGGCAGGTACCGGTATCGGCACCTTCAACGACCGCCTGCGCGACGCCGCGCGGGGCGGTACCCCCTTTTCCGGGCCGCAGGAACAGGGCTTTATCACCGGGCTCTACACCGACCCCAACGAGTCGCCGCAGGGCACCGAGGGCGAGCAGCTCAGCCGTCTGCTAACCGCGAGCGACCAGATTCGTGTCGGACTTGCAGGCAACTTAGCCGACTACACCTTTGAGAGTGCGACCGGCGAGACGGTGAGCGGCGCAGACATCCCCTACGGCGACGCGCCCGCCGGTTATACCCAAGACCCGCAGGAAAATATCGTCTACGTCTCGGCGCACGACAACGAAACCCTGTTCGACGCGGTGGCGCTTAAAGCGCCTCTGGAAACCCCGATGCGCGAACGGGTGAGGATGCAAAACCTCGGTCTGTCTCTCGTCGCGCTCTCGCAGGGCGTCCCGTTTTTTCACGCGGGCAGCGACCTGCTGCGTTCCAAATCGCTCGACCGCAATTCGTACAACTCCGGCGACTGGTTTAACAAGCTCGACTTTTCTTACGGGACAAACAACTGGGGCGTCGGACTGCCGCCCGGCGGCGAAAACGAGGCTAACTGGCCGCTGATGAGCCGCCTGCTCGGAGAGGTGCCCGCACCCACCGAAACCGACATTCGCCGGAGCGCCGAACACCTTCAGGAGGTGCTCGCCATCCGCAACAGCTCACCACTCTTTCGGTTAGGGACCGCCGAGGCCGTTCAGAACCAACTGAGCTTTTACAACACCGGCCTCAGACAGGTTCCGGGCGTGATCGTCATGCACCTGACGGCGGAACAGGGTACAGCAGAACAAGGTACCGGGGACGAAAGCATCATCGTCGTCTTCAACAGCACCCCCAAGATACAAAGGCTTACTGTACCGGAACTCGGAGGACGTTACCGGCTCCATCCGGTGCAGCAGATGGGCAGTGACCCGCTCGTCAAATTTGCGCGGGCGAGGGCGGACGGAACGCTGATCGTACCGGGGCGGACTACAGCGGTTTTTGTCAAACGAGGAGAGTAGTATATGTTAAACCACAAGAGTACTTAACTCTTTCAATGTAAAAATGAAGCTGTTAAGCTTAGGTCAGCTACATGATTGGTAGCTGACCTTCTCTTAGTGTCGAGGAATGAACATTTTGGTTCCAAGCACCGGATTGCGTCTAAGGTCAAATTGATATGAATCCACTTTTTGTAGACCCGCTGGGTGTCGTCAGTCTCGTCAAAGAACTCTTTTCTGCTGGTGATCAGTGGAGAGTAAGTTGGTCGAAAGACCGTCGTGTCTTGAAAAAAATCGAAGACTTTATGAGATATGATGGAAAGCTTTCCAATCAGGAAAGGCGACGAACTCTCAAAGCACTCAAGTCTGACTCACAACTTCGTCAGTACATTTTGCGCCCAAAGCAAACTGGTGATCTACAGAAGTATTTACTACTGCTAAACATAGATGAGCCCGCCTTTGGAAAGATCGCAGAACCCTTGTGTCAACTGGTAGAAAAACTTGCTTTTGAGGAACATGCATCCACTATTGAAGGATTGACAAACGAGCGGATTCTGAAACAGGGTGATGTTCAAGATGAAACGCTCACTATCGTAAGAGAGATGCGTGAACCGTTACGAAAGCAGCGTGAGATAGAGAACAACCCATTGGGAAGCATGAAAAACATAGCTCATGACAAATTTCGCGGATACAACATAAGAGCGATTAGCATAAGTCCAGACACCAGAGAAAGCCAGATAGTCTTCGATAAACCTTTTGAGATTTCACTTGAGGGTAGCGGCCCCACAGCTCACAGGCTTCAAAAGTTTGCAGAAAAAGTGCTTGCTGGCGAAATAGCTTCCCTCGAATTTACGCCCGAAGATGATTTTCGTGTCAGCGTAAATCCACCAGTGATGGAAAAGTTAATTTCTCTGAACTTCACCAAAATCGAGGTAAAACCAACACCGCAGGTAGTAGAGCAAGTCATAAGGTGTACAGTAGGAGATTTTTCCAGAGCCATAAACACACAGATTATTTATGACCGCGCCGCGAGACGCACCACTCTCAAGTTGAAAACCCAGCAACCGAGCTTGAAGTTCCAGATTTCGTGGAGTGATGAGAGCAAGAAAAGCACCTTCACCATATCAATGAGCTTGGAAGACGGTCAACGTCCTAGTTTATCAGATTTATCCATTCTACATCTGGTTTCACGTCTTAACGACAAGAGAGCTATACTCGACTTAATAAATGAAAACTCAGGGGAGCGATTCGCATCAATGGACCTATCAAGTTCGCACCCTTATGAAAATTTCGTGCAGCTATCCTACCTCGCTTATTTCATGGCTCTATATCTTGAAGCAAACTATGAATTGCGAAGAGCCCAAATTATCGATACTGACCTCCCGTGGCCTGATGATGGTGACTGGAATGATCCAGAAATGAAGCTGATAAACCTCCTCGAACGCATACGTGATGTTCTAAAAAACGGGAATGCGACATCGTCGGTCTCAGGAAAAGCAACACTGGTAGAAATCTACGACGATGCACCGGATGCAGATATAGAAGACGGGATTTTGAAAGGAAACGCGACTTTAAGTGAACCCGTCTCCTTTGGAGAGCATTCCAAATTCACTCAGAGTTTCACCTTTGACAACCCCCGCATCAAACTCTGGCAGGACAACAAAGAACTGAAAGCAAAATCCATTCGAGAAGCTTTTGAAACGTACGGTGGGCCTATCACCCTCGAGCTTCAAGACGATCAGGCCGTCACTACCTTTGCAAAAAAGGATTAAGGAATCAGCAATCTGATTGTGCGCGGACGCTACGCCCCCTCCCCTACCGGACACCTTCATTTAGGCAACGCTCGCACCGCGCTTCTCGCCCTCTGGCACGCACGGTCACTGGATGGGCAGTTCGTGATGCGGGTCGAAGACCTGGATAGGCAGCGGAGCCGTCCGGAACTTGTAGCGGCAAATCTGGACGAGCTGCGCTGGCTGGGCGTGAACTGGGACGAAGGTCCGGACGTTGGTGGCGCGTATGGCCCTTACCTTCAGAGCGAGCGGTTTGGGCTTTACGAGCGGGCGCTCGAGACCCTTCACAAACGAGGCCACCTCTTCGAGTGCTACTTGTCCCGCAAAGACGTGCAGGGTGTAGCGAGCGCCCCTCACGGTGCAGGGGCAGTTTATGGTGCAGCGCAGCGAAGGCTGAACGAGCAGGTGAGCGAGCGCAGGCAGCAAGAGAGCAAGACGCCCAGTCTGCGCTTCCGGGTAAAGCCGGAGACCCTGAGCCTTTACGACGAAATGTTAGGCCACGTCACGCTGAACCCCGCCGAATCCGGCGACTTCGTGATGCGGCGCGCGGACGGGGCGTGGGCGTATCAGCTCGCGGTGGTAGTAGACGACATCGCTATGAACATCACCCACGTGTTGCGCGGCGACGACCTGCTGCCGAGCACCGGCGCGCAACTGCTTTTATATAGGGCGCTCGGAGCCGAGCCGCCCACCTTTGCCCATGTACCGCTGCTTCTAGATACAGACGGCGCGCGTATGGCGAAACGCAAGGGTTCGCTGACGCTATCCGCGCTGCGGGGGGCGGGGGTGAGGCCGGAACGGGTAGTGGGGCTTTTAACTTTCACCTTGGGTCTGACGGACGGACCTCTTGAGGTCCACACCGACGATTTCACTAAAACGTTCGAGCTGAGCGGCATTTCTAAAGAAGCGTTCAGATTAGAAGAGAACCATCTGGCATGGCTCTATGCGTAAGGGCGCGCCGGATATCAGAGTCGTCACCGCCGCCGACCTCAGTACCCTCGAGCCCCTCTTCCGCGCCTCGTTCGGACGGGGTGACTTTGAACTGCAAGACGAACTCGAGGCGTTCGCAGCGTCCAATCCTAAAAACTGGTTCGCGCTCTATGACGGCCTGCCGCAAGGTTTGATCCGCTACTTTCCTATATCCAAAAATCTTTACGCCGGTGAACTCTACGTCGTTCCCGATCCGGAGCGGGCAAGGCGGCTCGAGCACCTTCTGCGCCATTTCGTCCGGCATCACAAGCTACTGGCAGCCGCGACACTGCGGCTGGACGTACTTCAAACCGACGCTGAGCTCACGAACGCGCTGGGGTCGCTTTTTCCGGCTGCACGAACGAAAACCTTTGCTCACTATCAGCTGAAAACGCCTGCTCGAGTTCCGAAGGTCGCGCTATACCCGCTTACAAAAACCGACCTCGAGACGACTCAAGCCGTGCTCGCGCAACTCAAACGCTACAGTTTGCGTGAACTCGAGCATCTAGCCCAGACCGAACAACTCTACGCGTATAAAGACAACGGCGTCAAAGCTGCCCTGCACGCGGCACCGGATGGGCACGCGGGGCTCGAGGTCGTCACTTTGGCAACCGCCCCGTCATACCTTCGTCGTGGATACGCAGCGGCGCTCCTGAAAACTTTTTTGGACGCGAATCCGGACACCAGCGTCGTCCTCAAGGTAAACGTCGAAAACACCGCCGCCATCAGCTTATACGAGCACAACGGCTTCACCCGTCAAAACGACCTGACCGAAGTGTGGTGGTATCTTCCGCTATGAACCTGCCTGCACCGCTAATCCAAACCCTCCGCGATATTCACGACGACGCCGACGTATGGTTGGAAGCGTTGCCTGAAACGCTGGCGAGGCTCGAGGCGCTTTGGCAAATCCGCGTTACCGGCCTCGTCCCGCAGCTTTCGTACAATCTCGTCACCTACGCCGAACGTACCGACGGAACACCCTGCATCCTCAAACTGAGCCCGCCCTCGGACGAATTGGGCCGCGAGGGCGAAGCCCTGAGCTACTACGCGGGGCACGGCATCTGCAAACTTTTGGAGCGGGACGACAGCGTGAGCGCGCTGCTTTTGGAGCGGCTGTCACCAGGCGTTTCCCTGCAAGAATTGTGGACGCCGGAAGATGACGAAATCCACACCCGCATCACCGCCGAGCTGATGCAACGGCTCTGGCGCAGGGTGAGCGAACCGCACCCGTTTCGCCCGCTGACAAGTTGGGCACGAGCGCTTTGGGAAGAATACGAGAATATCCCGACACACTTACGCGAACGCGCGCAGAAGCTGCTGTTCGAGCTCGGCCCCGACACCGACACCGTTTTGCTCCACGCTGACCTGCATCACGGCAACATTCTCACCGCGACAAGCGAGCCTTTTTTAGCAATTGACCCCAAAGGCATCATCGGCGCAAAAGGTTATGATGTAGGAACCTACTTTCATAACCCTATGCAGGCCACCGCCGAAGAACTCATCATACTGTTGCCGGGGAGACTCGAGATATTCAGCGAGATACTAAAGCTAGACCAGCAAGAACTTGCTAAGTGGGGTTTTGTGCACATGGTTTTATCTGCCTGCTGGGACGCTGAGATGTACGGCGACTGGGAGGTGCGGGCCTTGGCAGTAGCAAGGGGACTCGAAGCGTATTTATAACGCTCTACAATGGGTTTCGATCACCAAACCACGCCTGATAAACGCTGAGGGGTTGCTCGAGCTGCCCAGGGGTCGGGTGCGCCGCGAACTCACAGAGGGAAACTTAGAGAGATGGCCCCAGCCGGACACGAACATGGACATATCGCCCACGAAATCGCGCTTTCTCTGGGTACACACGTTAAAGCAAACGAACTAGGCAGGGTTTACCCGCTGAAACGGGGTTCAAGCTCTCGTTGAGTCCCGACACCGTGCGCGCGCCAGACGTAGCATTCGTTTCTCAAGAACGCTTGCAGGGGGTGACGAGCAGCACCGGCTACTTCCCCGGCCCGCCCGACCTAGCGATAGAGATCGTCTTACCCAACGACCGCCACAGCGAGGTCGAAGGAAAAGTCGAGACATGGCTGAGTTACGGCGTCCGGATGGTCGTGACGCTGGACCCGCAGACGCGCGCGGCGACGGTCTACCAGGGTCTGGAAAGCATCCGGATAATTCGGGGAGAAGGGCGGCTCGAGGGCGATGATGTTGTACCCGGCTGGATGCTGCCGCTCACGGAGCTTTTTTCGCAGTAACGAACAGGGTCTGGCGCGCTTCGGTCTCGGTAGTTTGACTCGAGCCCACCTATCCTCATGCGCGCAGATATGCTAGACTCGTCTTTGGTCTCGCGGCTGGCCTCCCCACCCATCATCGGGCTGGCGCGCGAACAAGTGCGAACTAGAAGCTCAGCTAACAGTTAGAGGACGTGACAGACGTGAAAACCTACTTTCCCAAAGTACCCAGCAGCGGTTGGGTCGTAGTCGACGCCGAAGGGCAAACCGTCGGCAGGCTGGCTACGCAGATCGCTTCGGTCTTGCGCGGCAAACACAAACCCGACTTTACCCCGAACCAGCTCGGTGGCGATTTCGTGGTCGTCGTCAACGCCGAAAAGGTCGTCTTTACCGGCAAAAAGCTCGACCAAAAGGTCTACACCCGTTACAGTGGCTACCAGGGCGGTCTCAAAAAGACCTCGGCGCGTACAACGCTCGAGAAACACCCCGAGCGCGTGTTAGAGCACGCCGTCTGGGGAATGCTCCCTAAGACCCGCTTGGGCCGCCGAATGATCCGCCGCCTCAAGGTCTATCCGGGCAGCGCGCACCCGCACACCGCTCAGCAACCCAAGGAGTTGAACGTCTAATGGAACAGTTTTACGGTACAGGCCGCCGCAAGGCCGCTGTCGCGCGCGTTTTCTTGCGCCCCGGCGGGGGCCGCATCACGGTCAACGGCAAAGATTTTCAGGACTACTTTCGCGGTATCCTGGTCGGCGTGCAGGCTTTAGAACCGCTTAAAGTCACCGGTACCGCCGGACGTTACGACGCGTTCATTACCGTTAAGGGTGGTGGCCCGAGTGGTCAAGCCGACGCCATCAAGCTCGGCGTAGCTCGCGCGCTTATCGGCGTCAACCCCGAGTTCCGGGTTCGCCTCAAACCGGGCGGCTACCTCACCCGCGACGCGAGAGAGGTCGAGCGCAAAAAGTACGGTCTCCGCAAGGCCCGCCGCGCGCCGCAGTTCAGCAAGCGCTGAGCGCAGTCCCTACATGTTTCAGGTTGAGCCGCTCCGGCTCAACCTTTTTTGATGGACCTTTTCAACCCAGCTTCAACCCGGTACCTATACGTCATCTGCTCCCCATCTTCCGGGAGTATGGTGCCTCTGGACCGTTGACGGTTATCTCCCGCTTTAGGACACCCTATGACCACCTTTCAAGCGATTGTTTTGGGCATTTTGCAAGGGCTGACCGAGTTCTTGCCGATCTCGAGCAGCGCCCATCTCCGCGTCTTCCCCGCCCTGTTCGGCTGGGATGACCCCGGCGCGGCTTTTACTGCCGTTACGCAGCTCGGCACGCTCGCCGCTGTGATCATCTTTTTTGCTCGTGACCTGCTCCGTATCGCCGTCGCCTGGGCGCGCTCACTGTTTACGCCGAGTCTGCGCCGCGACCCGAACGCGCGGATGGGCTGGTATATCCTCTTGGGCACACTGCCTATCGGCGTCCTCGGCCTGCTCTTCGAGACGCAGATCGATACCGTCGCCCGCGACCTGCGCGTCATCGCTTCCACGCTGATCGGTCTCGGTATCGTGCTCTGGATTGCAGACCGGTCTGCAAAGCAGCGTAAGGAAGCAGAAGAATTGACGCTGCGAGACGGCCTGGTGTTCGGCTTCGCTCAGGCGCTCGCGCTGATTCCGGGAGTATCACGCTCGGGCGCGACCATCAGCGCCGGACTTTTTATGGGTTACTCGCGTACGGCGGCGGCGCGTTATTCGTTTTTACTCTCGGTCCCGGCTATCTTCGCGTCGGGTCTTTTCAAGCTTCAGGACATTTCGGCGGGCGACGGCCCCGGTCTGGGTGTAACGCTCCTGGCCACTCTGCTGGCGTTCGTATCCGGCTACGCCTCGATAGCGTGGCTGCTGCGTTACGTCAGCCGCAACAGCTACCTGCCGTTTGTGGTCTACCGCGTTGCGCTCGGGCTGCTCGTCGCCGCGCTCGTGGCGTTCGGCGTCCTGCATCCGACCGACGCGGCGTTGTAACGCTGCCCAACTAGAGCGAGAAAGAGTAGGAAGCAAGAAGTAGGAAGCTTGGAAAGCTTCGGTATGTTGCGTATGGCGCGACCTCGAGCATATCTCCTAGACAGCAAGGGTTGACAACACCCCCGAAAAGCGCCTGACAACCCCTACTGAAGGGCTGCGTTAAACTGGAAAAATTGGGAGGAACCTCCATGACGGTTACACGAATCGCCCCCTCACCCACTGGCGACCCGCACGTCGGCACAGCCTATATGAGCTTATTCGACTATGTTTTTGCCAAACAGCAAAGCGGCACCTTTATCTTGCGGGTCGAAGATACCGATCAGAAACGCTATCAACCCGAAGCTGAAGCAAAAGTGCTGGACGCGCTCAGCTGGCTCGGCTTAGAACCCGACGAAAGCCCCGTTTCGGGCGGTCCCAACGCACCCTACCGGCAGACCGAACGTAAAGCCGTCTACGCCGAGCACGTTCAACAATTGCTAGACGAAGGCAAGGCGTACCGAGCGTTCGAGACCGCCGAAGAGCTCTCCGCTGTTCGTGAAGAGCTTCAGGCCAAAGGGCTTGGTTACGGTTACGACGGGCGTGGGCGGAGCGTCGCCAAAGACGAATCCGAGCGCCGCGCCACCGCCGGAGACCCGTTCGCGGTAAGGCTCATCACCACGGACGACGGCGAAACGGTCGTCAACGACCTTCTGCGCGGCGAAGTCCGTATCCCCAACCATGAGGTACCGGACGCTGTGCTTATGAAAAGCGACGGGCTGCCGACCTATCATCTGGCGGTCGTCGTAGATGATCACCTGATGAACGTCACGCACGTCGTCCGTGGTGAGGAGTGGTTGCCGACCGCACCTATTCACGTGCTGCTTTACAAGGCGTTCGGTTGGGCCGAGCCGGTCTGGATTCATATGCCGGTGCTAAAAAATGCCGCCGGGAAAAAGCTCAGCAAACGCAAGGACGACACCAACTTGGAGTCGTACCGCCGTCAGGGATTTTTACCCGAGGCGCTGCTCAACTATTTGGGTACGATGGGTTGGAGTATGCCGGGCGGACGCGAGTTTTTTACGGTAGCCGAGATGACCGAGCACTTTTCGTTCGAGCGTATTTCGCTGGGCGGCTCGGTCTTCGACCCCAAAAGGCTCCGGCACTATAACGCCCACTACCTCCGCGAGCTACCTTTGGAAAAGCTTGCAACGCGCGTCACACCCTTTTTACGTGAAGTGGGGCTCGAGTGGGACGACGAGGACTATCTCCTCGACGTACTCGAGGTGCTCCGTCCACGCGCTGAAACGCTTAAAGATTTCGCCGACCACGGTTACTTTTTTACCGAAGGTTTTACCTACGACGACGGGGCAAAAAAGAAACTACGGGGCGGGCAGGGGTATCTCGAGGGGCTAGAGCGCACCTTCGCGCAGCTCGACTCGTTCGACGAAGATTCTGTAGACGACGCCCTCCACGACTTTATGCAGGCGCAAACCGGCGTCAAGATGGGGGCTGTGTTGCAACCCCTGCGGGCCGCCTTGACCGGCAGCACCCACTCGCCGGGGATGACCCAGGTGGTGAGCATTCTGGGACGGCGGCGCGTGACAAGCCGTATCGGACGGGCTTTAACTGCAATCACCAAGGGGTTGCCCGACGACAAACCGGAAAAACCCGCAGCGGACAAGCTGACCCAAAAACCAGCTAGAGACAAACCAGCCAAAAACAACCCGCCCCGAGCTAAGGGCGACCAGAGCGGCGAGGCCGCCTGATGGCGTGGTTCGACCGGCTCAAGCAGGGTCTCGGTAAAACCCGCGACCTCCTGACGACCGATGTCCGCGACCTCAGCCGCAGTTGGGAGATGGAGTGGGACGACCTCGAGTTCGCCCTGATCGGGGCGGATACCGGCGCGAAGATTGCTGCTGAAGTCGTCGCCGACGCTAAACGCGAACGCGAACGCGGGACGAGCTTCCGGGAGTCGCTGGAAAAAGCCTTGATGGATCAGCTCGAGCCCGACCGGATGCGCCAAAAGTTGCGCCGGGTGGGGTTCAGCCTCGATGTGTCGCGCAACGCAGTCGAAATCAAAGGCAAGGTGGTGATGGTCGTCGGGGTCAACGGCGTCGGTAAAACCACGACGATTGCCAAGTTGGGCCAGTACTACACCGAGCGTGGGCAACGGGTGATGTTCGCCGCTGGCGACACTTTCAGGGCGGCGGCGACGGCGCAGTTGGAAGTCTGGGGTGGGCGTCTGGGTATCCCGACGGTCTCCGGGCCGGACGGTTCGGACCCTGGCGCGGTCGCCTTCGACGCGGCCCACGCACGGCGGGCGCGAGGCTTGGACCTGCTCTTCGTCGATACCGCCGGACGCCTCCACACCAAACACAACTTGATGGAAGAGCTTAAAAAGGTCAAACGCGTAATCGCCAAAGCCGACCCCGACGAACCACGTGAAGTCTGGCTGGTTCTGGACGCCGTAACCGGGCAAAACGGTCTAGAGCAGGCCAAAAAGTTTCACGAGGCGGTCGGCGTCACGGGCGTGGTCGTGACCAAACTCGACGGCACTGCCAAAGGTGGCATCTTGCTGCCCATCGCGCGCGAGTTGGAGCTGCCCATCAAGTTTATCGGCGTCGGTGAAAGGGCTGAAGACCTGCAACCCTACGACGCCGCCGCCTACGTGCGGGCACTGCTCGACATGCCGGAAACCGCCGCTGCCTGACGCTACGCGCGACCTCGAGTACGACCGGGCGTTCCGATTTTGGCGACTCCTAGCCGAAACCAGTGCAGCGTTCGGGCGGAGTAAGGCGCTCGTAAACACGTCGGCCCCCATCGTCCTCAGCAACGCACTCTGGTATCCGGAAGGCGACAGTATCGCTGAAATGAGCGACTTTTACCGAGAGCAGAGCGTCCTGCCTTCGTGTTTTTTGTCTCCCATATTGGACGACGATCTCTCCCAAACCCTAGCCCTCACCAACGCAGGCTTCTCCCGGGTGGCGCAGTACGGCTTTGGTGCGGTTACGGCGTCACATTCATCTAAAGTAGGCGTCGAACAGGTCGGCTGGGCGCAAACGCGTACGCTCGGCGAGGTCATCGCCGCAAAATACACGCTTAGCCCGTATGCGGTCGCAGTAGGTCAAGCTCTGGCACTCGCGCTGCAATTAGAAAGTGCATTAGGTGCGTTTGTAGCTTATGACGGCAAGCCTGTCGGAGCGATGGTGATGCTCGAGGCCGAATCACTGAACGCGTTCGTACTCGAGACCCTTTCAGCTGAGGCCGACGCCGCACTCCGGACAAGACTAACTTTCGAGGCCAAGACGCGGGGTAAAAAAGCCTTTGTCTTTGAACAGGTTGAAACGGGGGCATTCGAGCTGTGGCAGTAACGCTGCTAGTCACGGCGACGGGGCTCGAGGCTGCGCCCCTCAAAAACGCGCTCCCCTGGCAACCTCTCCCCTTTCCGCTCGGCGAGCTTTCTGAACTGCCCGCGCGAGGTGTCTATCTGGCGCACCTGGGCGTCGCCAAGGTCAATATGGCGGCAGGGCTGGCACTGGCGCTGCATACGCTCTCACCGGAGCGGGTGGTGCAGTTCGGTATCGGTGGAGCTTTTGCCGGGTCGGGTCTCGAGCTAGGGCAAGTTGCCGTAGCGACGCAGGAGACGCATCTCGATACCGGCGTGCAGCTTGAAAACGACTGGCACGACATGACGACGCTAGGTTTCCCGCTACTGGGGCCGTACTATAACACCTTTCCGACCGACGCCGAACTGACTCGAACGCTTGCGGCGCTGACGGGCGCAGTTCCCTGTACTTTCGGTACGTCAGAAACCGTCACCGGAAGTTCTTCCGGTGGGGAGGTGCTGCGTGAACGTTTCGGCGTCGCGGTCGAGTCGATGGAGGGGGCCGCCGCCGCGCAGGTCTGCGCGGCCTTCGGCGTGCCGTTTGCCGAACTGCGCGGCGTCAGCAACGTGGTCGGTGAACGCGACAAAACCCGCTGGGTGCTCCCGGAAGCGGTGCGTGCAGTCAACCGGGCGGTGCTGGGTTATGTGGGGACTTCGGGTTAGTTGTGAGGCGTCTAATGGTGTGGTGAGGGAGAAGTCAGAATTCAGCAGTTTGTGGCGGGTCGGTTTGGATTTCGCAATGTTCCGATCAAGAGGGCTCGAGCGGCACGACAGCAAACTGAAGGAAATAAGGGTGACGCGCCGCACCCTCACCTTTCCCCTGAAACTGCCGCCACACCCCGTAAAGGCCGGTCAACAGCTCTCGCGCCTCCGCGTCGGTCAGCATCAGGGTGTCGCCTATCATCTCGGTCAACGGCCCCCGGTAGTTCGCCATGTATGCGCCGTAACTCGCCGCGTCGTACAGGTCGAAGGGTGCGTAGCTTTCTCCAGCCGACTCCTGCCACACCTCGCCGTTGTCACGCCGCCGGTACACACGCCTCCCCTCACGTTCCATCCGCCTGAGCGCCCTCGCCATCGTCGGAACGACCAGCGCCTGATATTCGCGGAACTGCAAAGTCAACCGTTCCTCAACCTCTGCGTAGGGCGTCAGTTCAAAGGGAACAAAGTACGCGTCGTGGACGCTGCGGTAGTGTTTGACAGGCCGACCGGCACGTTTTTCCAGACGCGAAACGTCCAGCAACCCAGCCTTTAGCAACGTTTTGACGCGGTAGAGCATGGTGTCGAGCTTGCAGCCGACCTCTTCAGCGGCGACAGTAACGCTCAGTTCGCGGGCCACGAACGGCTCGAAAAACCTGAAACTCGCAGGATCCGACAACAGCCGCGCCTGTTCGGGGTCGGTAACAGTGTGAAACGCCTCGGCGGGTGGTCTACCGGAATCTAGTGCTGCCATTTCAAGTAGCAGGCTATCACACTGAAAGCATGAACGAACCGGGACTACTCAGACACGCTCGCCACACCGCCAACGACTACCAAAAGGAGGCTGCGCGGCAACGCCTCGCCAAAGTTGCTGTTCGTGCTCACCCGATTTATAGGCTCGAGCGTATGTACTACCTCATTAAAGGACTTTTCTGGTTTGCCGCCGCACTACCGGCAGCCCTCTATATCTTGCTGCTCCAAAATCGTGGCGTGACGCTCGGGGAAATCGGTCTCTTTTACGGCCTTTACGCAATTATCGTAGCGTTTTTGGAGGTGCCCTCAGGTATGCTCGCCGACCTCTGGGGCCGCAAACCCGTCGCGCTCTTAGGGTACGCGCTCGCCACCGCCGCGCAACTGGCATTGTTTTTTGCCTTTACTCCTGCCCTTTTACTGCTTTGGGCGCTCCTAAGCGGAAGCGGTCGGGCTCTCACCTCGGGGGCACTAGAGGCTTGGTTTGTCGATGCCGTGGAGGAGGCTGCGCCAGGAACCGAGATGCAACCGCTCTTCGCCAAAGCGGAAACCGTCGAGTTGCTCGCCCTCACGCTCGGCACACTGATCGGAGGCGCGCTGCCAAAACTCTTCGCAAGGCTGCCAGAAGGGGCTGTCTTGTCGCCGCTGTCGGTAGTGCTGTTAGTTTCTGTAGCGGTCGGAGGGGTGCTCTTCGTGGTGGCGTTGTGGGGTGTCTGCGAAACGCGACCAGCACAAACGAAGCAGCAGGTAGTTCGCGCGAGATTTTCTGAACTGCTTACCACCGCATTCAACCTGGGCCGTCAACCCGTACTGCGGTTGCTCTTTGGCGGGGCGCTGCTGGGCGGGTTTGCACTCGCTGGCCTCGAGACCTTCTGGCAACCCCGTTTCGCCGACCTGCTGGGGCCGGATACGCCCCTCCTAAGTGTGATTCTAGCGGGCAGCTTCGGGGCCGGGATGCTCGGCAATCTGGCGTCGACTCCGCTCTGCCGCTTTTTGGGCGGGCGCTACGCGCTGGTCTCGGCGCTGACTCAGGCGCTGGGCGGCGCAGCCTTTGTCGCTCTGGCGCTGCAAACGCGGTCCGTCCCCGCCGTGCTGCTGTTCTGGCTCGTGTATCTGACGCTGGGCATATCGAGTTCGCCGCGGCAGACGCTGCTCAACCGCGCGGTCTCGAGCAGCGCACGCGCCGCCCTGCTCTCGGTCGCCTCACTGATGACGTATCTGGGCTTTTTTGCGGGCAGCGTGGTGCTCGGGAGGATTGCCGAACAGGTGTCGGTAGCGGCGGCTTGGGGCGTTGCGGGTGTGATCTTTACGCTGGCAGTGGGGTTTTATGTAAGGCTCGAGCAGCTGAACGTGAGGATTTCTTCTCACGAGCAACGTGTGTAGAGACCAACTGGCTCAGGTAGGAAACCTTATCAGCGCCCTTACCCAAACGCGTGAACTCTACCTGAAATCTTTTGAGTCGCCAACGTACTGCTCCGAAAAGCTGTTAAAATCATGTGGTGGAGAGCAGACTCCCCGATGAAGCACGCGTTGTCAGGGGTGGGCAAATTCGACCCGAAGATATCGCTTGAGCTGTAGGAACGCATCCAAGCGGCATTACCGCGGTCTCTGTCGAGTGTGCCCTCGGCGTATCCTTGGATGAACTGGCGAAGATGATCCCTCACGGTCAGGTAGGAATGACGACACTCGGCAGCGTCCGAGAACTTGGCGGCGACGTCGTTCGGACAACCGGCAGAAGCCCCTATCACGCTACCCTTTCAGGTCTCTCTCCGGATGAAATCAGCAGACTTCTCACGCCCACAGAGGCTAATCCGGCACGAAAACGATATGCTGCGCCCATGAACGCGCCGCGTGTTTACGCCGATTTTCACAGTGCCGACACGAGCGGTCGTCTGCGACTCGGCTGCGTCGGCACCTTGCAAGACCTGTCACGCCAGCAGGTTGTTTTGGAAAAAGGTCTTCGTCTTACGCTCTATAGCGAGAACCTCGAGGTGGAGGGCCGCGTCCAGTTTTCAGCCGCAGAAAACACTTGGGTTGCCGTTATCGACTGGGACGCTATTCACGAAATAGAGTCGGCACCCGGCGATCTGTCTCTACCTAAAAGTGCTTGACGCCGCCCTGACTTTCCAATTACAAACTGGGTTGAGTTAGCTTCACACACGGGTAACATCTGGTTTGTGCCCTGCTCAGTAAAGCAACGTTTCGCAGAACCCTAGTCCATACAACTGCCTCGAGTTCTTCCCTATCCCTGGTTTCTCGAGCAAGGTAAGCTTGAAAGAGGGAGAGAATTTGAAGTGAACCGTCATCACATCGTTCACACTGACCGGGGTCTGATTGAGTACACGCACAGCGGTGAGGGCGAGGTATGCTTGCTCCTTCACGGCGGACATAGCAACTGCTTTGAGGTTTTCGGCACCGAAGAGATAAGGCGCGCCGGAATGTCTGCTTTTATCCCTTCCCGGCCTGGATACGGCAAGACGCCCGCTCAAACCGGCAAGACGGCAGGTGACGCGGCAGAAGCACTGGTTTCCCTTCTCGACACACTCTCGGTTGATAAGGTGTCGGTTATAGCCGTTTCCGCAGGCGGACCGACCGGGCTTCACCTCGCAGCTAGGTATCCAGAGCGAGTCGATAAATTGGTCCTCGAGTCCGCCGTATCACGAAGATGGCTACGACCGGATGACGCGCTCTACCGAACTGCCAGAAGAATATTCAACCCCACCGCTCAAGGGCTGACCTGGCGGATGCTCAAAAATTTGTGGCGTTTTTCGCCCAACACCGTACTCAAACAGATGATCCCGTCATTCTCCACTTTGCCGACAGCGCAAGTTTTGCAAATGCTGAGCGCCGAAGACTGGGCCGCTTTTGGGGCGATGTTTGAGCGTCAGGCTTCAGGGTCTGGCTTCATCTTGGATATCGAGCACAACGTCACCAAAGAGACGTTACAGAAAATCGACGTCCCTACCCTCATCGTTCACAGCCGAAAGGACAACTCGGTGAGTTTTGACCATGCCGAGTATGCTCGAGAGAACATCGCCTACGCCGAGCTATTTGAAGCGAACACCTGGGGACATCTCGTCTGGTTGGGTCCTGGAAGCGACGAGGCCAAGATAAAAGTGGCGGAGTTTTTGCGGGCACGCTCTGTCTGATGTTCGGGTTCAGCTTGTAATGGCCGAGTTGTAAAAAGCTCAGAGATAGCGACTTTCGTGACAGCAGTATGCAAGGTAGAGCACATCGCTGCGTCAGGGTAAGCTAAACACCGTGCTCCTGCGCGCCCTGTCCCAGCTCAACTTCCGCAACCTCGTCACGCCCCGCATCACCTTCGGCCCCGGCGTCACGGCGGTGGTAGGGCGCAACGCGGCGGGTAAGTCGAACCTGCTCGAGGCTGCCTACTTGGGCTGCACCGGCGAGCTGCCCTACGGCAAGATCGCCGAGACCGTCCGGCTGGGCGAAACCGAAGGGTACGTAAGCGTGAGCATAGAGCGGGACGACGGGATTGTGAGCACCCAGATCGGCCTCGCACCGGGTAGAAAGGTGATCCGGCTCGACGGGCAGACACTCCGCACCTTCGAGCTTGCCAAGGTTTCGGCGGCGGTGCTCATCACCCCCGAAGACGCCGACCTCGTTCACGGCGCTCCGGCGCTCCGGCGCGCGTACCTAGACGCGCTGCTCGGCAAGCTCTCGCTCCGTTACGCGCTGCTGCACCGCGAGTATACTCGGGTCGTGGATCAGCGCAACGCCGCCCTCAAACACCGAGACCCGACGCTCGAGGTCTGGACGGAACGGTTTGTCGAACTTGGCAACGCGGTTCAGGCGCTTAGAGCGCGGGCGCTCGTCAAGGTCGCGGCGATTGCCGCCGAGACCTACGCGGAGGTGTCCGGCGACGACCAACCGCTCCGCGTGGCGCTCTCCGGAGCCCATGAAAACCTGGCGGACGCGCTCGCTGAAACGGCGCTCGAGGAACGTGCGCGCGGCGTCACCGTGGTCGGGCCGCACCGCGCCGACGTGCTGCTAACCTTGGGTGGTCACAGCGTTCAGGCGTACGGTTCACGCGGCGAGGCCCGCACCGCCGCGCTATCGTTACGCGTCGCCGAATATCGGCTCCTGAACGAAAAACACCACGAAGCGCCCGTGCTGCTGCTCGACGATTTTACCGCCGAACTCGACGCCGGACGGCGTGAGTTTTTGCTCCGGCTCGCCGCGCGCGCGCCGCAAGCTATCGTCAGCGGGACCGAAGCGCCGCCGCACGCTCAGGCGCAGCTCTTTATATCCGGGGGGCAGGTTCGTGCGGAACCGTAGCCCCTCGCGCGACGTGTCCGAACTGCTCGCCGAGGTGTTTAAGAAGGGCGGCCTGAAGCGGGGGGTAAAGCGCGCCGAGGCGGTGCTGCTGTGGCCGCAGGTCGTCGGGGCGAAGGTCGCCAAATTTACCGAGGCCAAAACGCTGCAAGACGGCGTGTTATTCGTCGAGGTACCGGATTCGGAGACCGCTATGCACCTGAGCTTTCAGCGGCAAAAGTTTGTCAATGTTTACCAGGCAAAGTTCGGTGTCCGCGACGTGAAAGACGTGCGTTTTCGGACGGGCCGGAGGCCGCTTTTAGAGCCCCCCGCACCACCCGAAGTCACGGCGCAACCCGACCCCCGGGCGCTCGCCGAACTCTCGCGCACCGTCTCCCGCGCCGAGCTGTCCGACGAGCTGACCCGGAGCGCCATGCAAGCAGCCAAAGCGATGCTCACGTGGCGGGCCGCTAGAGAAGCCGACGGCTGGGTACCGTGCCCTATCTGCGCGGCGCTGACGCCCGTACGCGGTTTTTGCACCACCTGCGCGCGTTACGCCGGGTTCCCCAAAGTTCGCACCGCCAGCCGAACGCTAGCCGTCGCACCCGAACAGGCGACGCCGCTCCTCAGCGACGACGAGCGAGCTGTCGCCATCTTTCAGGCCAGAGCGTACCTGACCGAAAAGCTGCAAGAACTTCTCCCCCAAGTCCTCGCCGACCCCGCGTATAAACCCCACTTAGAGTTCGCCGCCCGCTGTTATCTGGCGCATCTGCTGGACAAACCTTTAGCCGACGTTTCTGAAAACGACCTCAGCCGCCTCGACGCCCGCATCGCCCGCGCGCTGGGCCGCTGGCACTAGAAGGAGTCTGCACCACCTTGCACCTGATTCTCCCCTTTCCCGAAGCCCTCGAGCTCGCCACCGCCGAGAAACCGCTGCCCGCGCCGGTCGAGCGCGTCAGTTGCACCGGCAGCACGGTTTTTGTCAGCATCAACCCCGAACCGGTTATGTCCAAGCTGCCCAACATGCTGCGCGCCGCCGTACCCAAGGTAAGGCTCGAGCTACGTTTTTTGACCTTTCACGCGGGCATCGCCACCTTCGAGCTCTTCACCAACGTCCTGTCGCTACCCGTCCACCGCCTCATCAACTTGATTACCACCGCCATCCCACTGCCGAACGGCGTCAAGATCGAAAAAGGCGTCAGCGCGCCGCACGTTACTGTCGATATTCAGAGCTTTATCGACAAGCAAGTAGGCGGCCTGACGTTAGACGAGTTTTACCTCTTTGAAGGCGACATCGTTGCGGTCGCCACGCTGAACGCCTTTCGTACGCGTCCTGCGAAATTCCGTTAACCCGGAGGTACGCATGTCCCAACCCGTCACACCCAAACCTGTGATGCTACTGATTTTAGACGGCTTCGGTCTCGCGCCTGAAGGCCCCGGTAACGCCGTCGCCCTCGCGCACACCCCCAACTTCGACCGACTCCGGCAAACCTACCCGCATACCGAACTGCAAGCCTCGGGCCGCGCGGTCGGGCTACCCGACGGGCAAATGGGTAACTCCGAGGTAGGACATCTAAACTTGGGCGCGGGCCGCGTCGTCGAGCAGAGCCTGAGTTATATTCAAAACCGGATCGACGATGGTACCTTTTTTGAGAACCCAGTTCTAAACACCGTTTGTGACGCTGCCGCGAAGTCGGGCGGGGCGCTGCACCTGATGGGTCTGGTCAGTGACGGCGGCGTTCACAGCGACCTGCGGCATCTGGTGGCGCTTTTGGAGCTGGCGACGCGCAAAGGTACTGCGCCCGTTTATATTCACGTCTTTACCGACGGGCGCGACACGCCGCCGCAGAGCGGGCTGGGTTTCGTCACCGAACTTCAGGCTGAGATCGACGCTCTTTCACACGGTACCGGGCAAGACGTTCGTATCGCTACGGTGTCGGGCCGTTACTACGGCATGGACCGCGACAACCGTTGGGAGCGTGTGCAGCTCGCCTATGACGCGGTGGTGTGCGCCGAGGCCGAATTTAGCGCGGATAGCGCCGCAGAAGCGGTCGAGAACGCCTACGCCCGTGGTGAAACCGACGAGTTTATCCGGCCTACAATCATTTCAGGTGGAACGGAGATTCGGGACGGCGACGCAGTATTTTTTTTTAACTTCCGCGCCGACCGCGCCCGCCAGCTGACCTACGCGCTGCTCGGTGACGCGACGTGGCAACATTTCGTTCGTTGCCGGGTTCCGAAGGTTCACTACGCCTCGCTGATGGAATACGACGCCAAACTGGGCGCGCCCTATGCGCTCGCCGTACCTGAGCTGAAAAACTCCCTGGCCGAAGTGCTGAGCGCCGCCGGTAAAACGCAGTACCACACCGCCGAAACCGAAAAATATCCGCATGTGACCTACTTTTTCGACGCCAAGATCGAGGTTCCTTTTGCGGGCGAAGCGCGGCAAATGGTCCCTTCGCCCAAGGTGGCGACTTATGACCTCAAACCTGAGATGAGCGCCCCGGAACTGACCGAACTGACGCTGAAGCGGCTGCGTGAGCACGACGACGACTTTATCCTGATCAACTACGCCAATCCCGACATGGTGGGGCACACGGGCGTGTTGGAGGCGGCTGTCAAAGCGTGCGAGACGGTCGATGTGGAACTCGGACGGTTAGCTAAGGCGGTGCAAGCCAAAGGCGGTGTGCTGATCGTTTTGGCCGACCACGGTAATGCCGAAGTGATGATCGCGCCTGACGGCGGCCCCCACACCGCGCACACGACCAATCCAGTGCCGTGCCTCGTGATCGGGGCAGGCGACGTAACGCTGCGTTCCGGTGGCGTGCTAGGTGACGTTGCGCCGACGATTTTGGGGCTGTTGGGCGTCGAAGTGCCCCTCGAGATGACCTGCACTTCGCTCATAAAGTCACCGAAAGCGGTAGGGTAGCGTATGGATTACCGCACCGTAGGACGCACCGGCGTCAAGGTCTCATCCCTCTGCTTCGGCACCATGTCGTTCGGCGACACCGCCGATGAAGGGGAATCCGCGCGGCTTTTCGGGGCGGCGCGTGACGCGGGCATCGACTTTTTCGACTGCGCGAACGTCTACGCCGGGGGCCGCTCCGAGGAGATTTTGGGCGGGCTTATCCGCGAAGGCCGCGACGACCTGGTGCTGACCAGCAAGGTTTTCGGCAGAACCGGCGAAGGCGTCAACGACCGGGGACTGTCGCGGCGTCACATAACCCGCGCGGTAGAGGCGTCTTTGAAGCGGTTGGGGACGGATCGGCTCGAGTTCTATTTCGTGCATCAGTTCGACCCCGACACGCCCATCGAAGAGACCTTGCGCGCGCTAGATAATCTTGTAGAGCGCGGCCTGATCCTCTATCCGGCGGTGAGCAACTGGGCCGCGTGGCAGATCATGAAGGCGCTCGGCGCGTCCGCGCACGAGCAGCTCGCCCGTTTCGAGCTGATCCAGCCGATGTACAACCTCACCAAACGCCAGGCCGAGGTCGAAATCCTGCCGCTGGCGCTTTCAGAGCAGCTGGGTGTGATCCCGTACAGTCCGCTCGGCGGTGGGTTGCTGACGGGCAAATACGTCAACGAGAAACCGACGCAGGGCCGTCTGGTCGAGAACAAAAACTACACGGCGCGTTACGGCGACCCACAGCACCACGAGACGGCGGCGCGTTTTACGGCGTATGCGGACGCCCACGGCGTCCACCCGGCGACGCTGGCGGTCGCTTGGGTCGCCTCGCATCCGGCGGTGACCGCACCGATTATCGGGGCGAGAAGTTTGGAACAGTTGGGACCTTCACTCGCAGCAGCAACGTTTCAGATGACCCCGGAGATGCGCGCGGAGATTACGGCGCTCTCCCCTGCCCCGCCGGTAGCGACCGACCGGAGTGAAGAGCGGAGTTGAGATGGTAACGGTGATACTCGGACGGTAGTCTTGGTGAGCTGTACCGCTCCCTGCTATTTGAAGAGCGCGTTTAGGCTCGAGGAAGACGCCGCAAAGTTATACACTCTACACCTTTCTGATTGCTGACTTCTTATCAAGTTTGTTTGGTACGGTACAAACGCTCGCGGGCGGAACAGAATCCGGTGATCTCAGACGAGGGACGCAAGTTCCCGTCTCTGACCAAGTGAAGCCGTCAGCGCAGGCCACGAAAATCATCGAGGGCAGCGGTCATCGCTTCAGGGAAGCCGACCCCGCCATGACCGGCGTCGTCCAGCACCACCAGCTGGCTGCCGGGCCAGACGCGGTGCAGCCTCCAGGCTGTGTCCAGCGGGCCGGAAACGTCCCAGCGTCCGTGAATCAGCACCGCCGGAATACCTGCCAAGCGGTGTACACCGGTCAGCACCTCGCCGTCGGTCAAAAAACAGCCGTGGCTCCAGTAGTGGGTGACCAGCTGCGCGAAGACGAGACGGAACTGCGGGTCTTCGTAGCGTGGGCTCGGTACCCGTCCCGGCATCAGAGAAACGTGGACATCCTCCCAGCGGCACCACTCGAGGGCGGCGCGTTCACGCACTAAAGGGTCAGGGTCGACCAGCAGCCGGGCGTAAGCGGCTGCCAAGTCGCCGCCGCGCTCAGCTTGGGGGACGACAGCGGCAAAACGCTCCCACTCGCGGGGAAAGACCCGGCCCATATCACGGGTGACCCACTCTGTCTCGCGCCGGGAGCCGGACGTGACCGCGCCCAGCACCATGCCGGATACCCGCTCGGGGTGACGTTCAGCGTAGACCAGTCCGAGCGTCACCCCCCACGAGACGCCGACGACGACCCACCGCTCGAGCCCCAAATGCTCACGCAACTGCTCGAGGTCGGCAACGAGGTGGTCGGTGGTGTTCGTGCTCAAATCGGCGTAGGGGTCGGAGGCCAGCGGACGGCTGCGCCCACACCCACGCTGGTCGAAGAGCACGGCTCGGTAGGCGTCCGGGTCAAAGTTGCGGCGTGCGCCGGGGGTGCAGCCGCTGCCGGGACCGCCGTGCAGATAGACCGCCGGGGTGCCGGAGGGGTTGCCCACGGTCTCCCAGTACAAGGCGTGAGCGTCACCGACCCCCAAAGTTCCAGAATCGTACGGCTCTACTGGCGGGTAACGCTGGGCCATCTACCTGGTCCTGTGCCGAAGAGCGCGTGCAGAGGCGAGCGGCTGGAGTCGGGCAGGTGTCATCAGAACTCCTTTCGATCAGAAAAGCTCATGTCAACAGCTAAGCACCGGACTTGAAGAACAACAGACACTTACTCGAGCGGCAGCAAAGGATTACAGCGCCGCCACAACCCCGTACCCGGTTTCGGCAAGCTGCTGCTCGAGCACCCCCTGCATCGTCTCCACCACGTCCCCATACGCTGGAACCCCGATGAGGTTGTGCAGTTCCAGAGGATCGCCCTCCAGGTCGTAAAGTTCGCTTATATCGTCCAGCTCGGGATAGGTGACGTACTTCCACCGTTCCGAACGCACCCCCAGGATACTCGGAACACCGGGGCCGTACTCCTGAAAGTATTCGTACAACAACGCGTCACGCCAGGGGACAGCGGCGGGCGTCGGCGCGCCGGTCAGGAGGGGCCAGAGCGAACGGCCCTGCACGGTGCTCGGCACCTCGACTCCAGCGAGTTCCAGAATCGTGGGCGCAAGGTCGAGGCTCGAGACCAGCTGTGCTTTCTGAGTCCCCGCCGCGATCCGTCCCGGATACCGCAGCGTCAGAGGAACACGGATCGACTCCTCGTGCATCGTGCGTTTGTCGAACAACCCGTGCGCGCCCAACATAAAACCGTTGTCGCTGGTAAAGACTACGAGCGTGTTCTGAAGCTGCCCTACACTCCCCAACGCCGCCAGCAACACCCCCATCCCGTCGTCTACCGCCAGCAGCGTCCGCAGGTAGGTGAGGAGGCCGTCGTCGTGAGGGTTCCAGCGTTCGCGGGGCAAGAGCGCCGGAATGTCCGCGTCGTTACACGCGTCCCAGGTGTCGGGGTGGAGGCCGCAGAGCTTGTAACGGCGTTGCCACGCCGGTTTACCCTCGAGGGTATCGCCGAAGTTTTCGGGTTCGGGCAACGACGCTCCGGCAAACGCGAAGCGGTGCCGCGCCGCCGCCTCGAAAGGCACGTGCGCGGCCTTGTGCGAGACCACCAGACAAAAGGGCCGCTCACGTGGGCGTTGAAGCCACGCCGCCGCATATTCGGACAAGATATCGGTCACGTAACCGCGCGCCCTGAATTCGCGTCCGTTTTCGTTTAGCAGCGGGTTCTTGTAGACACCCTGACCGGCAAAACTCAGCCAGGTACCGAAATCCAGCCTTGGCCCCGCAGAGGCGTTGTCCATATGCCATTTGCCGACAAATCCCGTATCGTAACCCGCAGTTTTCAGCAGCGCCGGAAAGTTCGGTGGCGCGTCGCCCAAATCCTGTACATCGTTGACCCGGACGCCGTGAGTGTGCGCGTAGGTGCCGGTCAATAAACTTGCGCGGCTCGGCGAACAAACAGCGGTGGGTACGAACGCGTGGGAGAACGAAACGCCTTCAGCCTCGAGCCTGTCCAGATGTGGCGTCTTCAGAAAGGGAAACCTCGAGCCCCGCCCGACCACTCCGGTCGCCAGATCATCGACGACTATGAGCAAAACGTTGGGCTGCTCGCCCGTGTAGTGGGGGCCGGGGGGCGCGGGCGGGAGCGTAGGTGGGCGGTAGCCCGAGTCGCGCACGAGCGGAGCGACGAGCGCGCCACCGAGTCCGGCGGCTGTCAGACCACCCGCGTATTGGAGCAGACGGCGGCGCGACAGGGTTTTAGTGAGCATCTGCTGTAATCAGAATGAGCTTCATGTGTCACAATACCTTGAAACCCTGTGTTGCAGACCCTTCACCTGCATGTAACTCAAGCTGACGCCGCCCCTGCCTAACAATGACTGAAGTTTCGCCGGAACGGATAGACATACCTCCCTAGTCGGTGAAGGGCCTGGATTTTGTATCGGAAGTCGATATGAAAATCAGCAAGGCAGAATAGAACCCAAGACCAAAAAGCGCCAAGGGGTCGCACTTACCGCACTACATTCAGCGACCGAACGGTAGCACCGACGTCAGGTTGCTGAACACTACTACACCTTTATCAAATGACTGTGGCTAGGTTGGGGGTGAGCAACCAGGTCGCTGCCAAACAACTCTGCTACTTGCCTTACAATTTTCATGAGCAACACAATTGGGTTCTGTCGACACTTGCTATCTAGAAGACGCGCTTGAGTCCGTGTTGGACACGCAAAATGTCAACACATCGCAATCTCCTTGATACCTGCTCCCCCTTTCTTTTCGTCCAACGCAGCACAAAGTTGCGACGCTTGGCTTAGAACGCCAGCAAGCTATGCAGCCCTACAACTATCACTCGAGCAGTAGAGGCCCGAAGATCGGCCCGGTTTATACCGACTAAACCCTCGCGTTTTGTCGCTCCCAGAAATCCTGTTAGAGATGGGCGGCTCGAGCAGAGTGACTACCCGCTGGAAACTGGTTTAGGAGGAGACTCGAGCTTTCAGCAATCTGTCTACTAGCGCCAGCTGTTCCCGGTCGTTGACGCCCAGCACTTCGGTTTCGTCGTCACTCAACACCGCCTGCACCCGGTAGCCCGCGCGCAAATAGAGGTCTACGAGGTCCGTGACGTAAAACTCGCCCGAAGCGTTGTCGTTGTCTAGTTGCGCGCTCAGCTCGAACACGTGGCGGTCGAAGACGTACAGGCCGGGGTTGACCTCGCCGATGGCCTTTTCGTCGGTTGTGGCGTCTTTTTCCTCGACGATGCGCGCGACACTGCCGTCAGGATGGCGGACGATACGCCCCAGACCGTACGGATCGCTCATCACGCAGGTCAGGAGCGTCATACCGTCACCCTGTTCGGCCTGCGCCTGTACGAGCGTGCGGAGCGTCTCGGTGGTCAGCAGCGGACCGTCACCGTTTAAGACCAGCAGATCGCCGCTGAAACCCTCGAGCGCCCCCTGCGCCTGCCCCAGCGCCAGACCGGTACCGTAACCGAGGCTGAAGTCTTGCCGCACGAAGGTCACCGAAAAGTCCTTAAAACGCGCCTCGACCGCCTCCGCCTGATGCCCGACGATAACTACAGTGTGCTCGGGTTTAAGGGGTCCGACCGTCAACAGCACGTGTTCCAGAAGCGGTTTGCCCGCCGCCTCGTGCAGCGCCTTGGGCAGCGGCGACTTCATCCGCGTCCCCTGCCCCGCCGCCAGAATCACGACCCCCAGCACTAGCGCCCCCGTGCCTTGCGGGTCAGTTTGTTGCGTTTGTCGAATCGGTCAGGGTTCAGCGTCAGCAAAAAGTAAAGCGCGATCAGGACCAGCGGGATGCTCACGAGTTGCGTCAGGGTCAGCAGCCCGATACCGGGCGCGTCGATCCCTTCAGACAAGTAGAGGTTCCAGAAGAGCGGGTTGTTACGGAAGGTTTCCTCTAAAACCGAACGCAAAACCGAGTACCACAAGACGAACTGCCACCACACGAACCCCGGCGTCCGGCTGCGGCGAAACGCCCACAGCAAGATAAAAATCAGCAAAACACCGATGACGACGCCGTAAATTTGCGTCAAGTGAACCGGCCCGTAGGCGAGTTCACCGTTTACGACGACCTGCGGCGCGTTCGACCAGAGGTTTTCGCCGAAGATAAGGCGGCCCAATGCGCCGAACGTCTGCGTCCCCGGTTCCGGCCAGGTAAAGCCTATCGGCCAACCCGTGACGCGCCCGGTGGTATCCGAACCGTTCATAAAGTTGCCAATCCGTCCACCGATCACGCCCAGCGCGCCGACCGGGGTCAACACGTCGAGATACGCCCACATGTTGAGGCCGTGGATTCGTGAATAGATCCAGACTGCGACGAAGATACCGAGAACGCCGCCGTGGATGCTGCCGCCACCTTGCCAGATAGCGACGGCGCTGAGCGGGTTGCCCCCCGGCCCAAAGTACGCGCTCGGGCTCGTCAGCACGTAGACGAGGCGCGCGCCGATAAGTCCGGCGATCACCAGCCAGAGCGTCATATCGAGCAGTTTTTCGGTGTCCAGGTCACGCTTTTTGGCCTCGTAAAGCGCCCAGTTGGAACCGAGAAGCGCGCCCAGCGCGATGAGCAGGCCGTACCAGCGGAGCGCCAGCGGCCCGAGCTGAATTAAAATAGGGTCCATCTCTACCTCGTTTCTTCATCTACATCTCTTGGTCTCACTTTTGGCGCACGCTTGTCTATTCGCAGATACAAGGCGCACGGTCAAGGCAAATGCGCTTTAGTATAAGCCAACCGTCAGCTTCGGGGCCGGAACGTTTCGGGAACAGACAAAATATCTTAAATCTTCTGCGAAATAGCGGCTGAGAAGAGCGAAGAGGTTTTCTTGCTTCCTTTTAAGCTTACCAAATGAGGCTGTCCCGCTTGCGGAAGTTGTGAAGTCCCGAGATAGCAAGGAAGGTATCGTC